>Ga0114999_10005222_pt1 | contig 15380 bp, 19 predicted proteins | sample ArcticOcean_MG_C_3_FD_89820 | JGI IMG/M metagenome (GOLD analysis project Ga0114999, IMG submission 89820) | Marine microbial communities from western Arctic Ocean - ArcticOcean_MG_CB8_126 | ecosystem: Environmental > Aquatic > Marine > Oceanic | place: Arctic Ocean: Canada Basin | collected...
GCCCTAGCGACTGTCCCAGCAGACGCTTACAAGACTCTAGGGCAACTTTGTAAGGAGGTAGCCAGATGGCTAACACAACTTTTAATGGTCCAGTCCGGTCTGAGAACGGCTTTGAGGTAATCAATGTCAATTCAACCACTGGTGCCGTAACCAACACTTGCGATATCGCCTCTACGGGCATTGTAACGGACAAATACGTTAAGCACGTTGGTTTTGCTACGGGCGTTACTGTCAACACCACAGCGGGGGACAGCCCAGCGATTGGTGAGTTTACGCAACCTGCCAATACCATTATCACTAACATCAAGATCTTCTGTGCGACGGCTCCCGTAATTGGATCTGGCGATATTGGTTACGAGGTCGGAACTTCTTCTTCCGGTGCTCAGATCGTTGCTACGCAGCCAGACGAGATTCTAGACGCCGGAACGACGGTCGTGCTTGCTAATGTCACGGTAACGTCTCTGGTTCTTCAGACACAGGACGCTGCGACGGCTCCCGCTTCCGTGCAGTATACTTCCGCAGAAAGAACAATCTTCTGCAACATCACTAACACGGTAAATGCCACAACGGCAGGCTCCTTTACGTTCATTATCGAATACGTGCAGATTGCATAGAGTAGGGTGGGGAGTGATCTCCCCGTTCTTTCTAGAAGGAGACTAATATGGCGGATGCAGTAACAGCAACAACAGTAATTGACGGCGATAGAACTGCCGTAATTTATTGTACCAATACCAGTGATGGAACCGGAGAATCTGCCGTTGTTAAAGTAGATGTATCGGCACTATCTTCTCGTCAGGATGGTACTGCTTGCACGGGAGTCAGGCTTGAAAAGATAGTATTTTCTAATGTGGGCATGGGCGTCAAGCTTCTATGGGATGCGTCCACAGACGTTATCGCCGTCCAGTTGCCAGCGGATTATTCGGACACTCTGAACTATTCAGATATTAATGGTCTTCCTAATGTTGCCGCTTCTGGCGGTAAGACAGGAGACATACAGCTTACGACTGTGGGTCACACCAGCGGAGACACCTACTCTGTAGTTGTCTACTGTATAAAAGAATATTGAGGGAATGTCTGAAAATAAGGAAGGTCATACGATTGGCTTTATAGGGACAGGGGATAAGAATGGCAACTTCTGGATCGGTTGATTTCAACCTGGATATGGCCGAAATTACAGAAGAGGCCTTTGAGAGATGTGGACTAGAATTTAGAACAGGTTATGATTCTGCAACTTCTCGGCGATCTCTAAATCTTCTTTTTGCGGAATGGGCAAATAGGGGGTTAAATCTATGGACTGTGGAGCAAATAACACAGCCTTTGGCCCAGCTATCATCTACCTCTTCTATTGCGGCTTACCCCATTGGGGTTATAACGGCTACGGTAGGAGCTTCCACTAATCTTAGTGTTGGGGAGACTATCACTGGGGGAACCAGCAGTGTTACCGCGTCTATCATAAGCAAGCCTTCCTCGACCACCCTTACCTTGACCGTTCCTTCTGGAGCTTTTACCGCGGGTGAAACAATCACAGGGTCAAGTAGCGCGGCCAGTACAACTATTAGTTCGGACCCTTCCTTAACCGATGTTCAATCAACGGTAAGTTTCCTGGAAGCAGTAATAAGACGGAGCAGTTCGGATATAAGTATTAATAGGATAAGCAGAGGCGATTATCTCAATACCCCAGATAAAACAACTCAAGGTAGACCCACGCAATTTTATGTAGATCGTTTGATAACACCTACAGTAACTGTTTGGCCTTCTCCCGAAAATTCTACGGACGAACTTATATATCACAGGGTTCGGCGTATCGAAGATGTAGATAACGCGATTAACACAGCGGATTTACCCTTCCGGTTTCTTCCATGTCTTGTAGCGGGTCTAGCCTATTATCTAGCGATTAAGAGGGCTCCTCAGAAGGTTGCACTATTAAAAGAACTTTATGAGGAGGAATTTCAAAGAGCCGCATCAGAGGACGCAGAGAGATCAGGTCTACGTCTAGTCCCAAGTTATGCTTCGATGAGTCTTTCGTGATGGCTAAATATGCTTCGGGTAAACATGCTTTAGGTATCTCAGATCGTTCTGGGAGAGCGTATAAAATAACAAACATGATTATGGAATGGAATGGATATCTTGTAGGCAGAGATGAATATGAATCAAAGCAGCCTCAATTACAGCCGCGGCGTATCCGGGCAGATCCTCAAGCCTTAAAGATAAGCCGGCCAGCTAGAACGGAGCCAGCGGTGGAAGTTTTACTGGCGTTCAATAGTTTTAAATCAGGTTCAAGTGGCTCTGCCGTCATAACAGTTACGGAGCCTGGGAATGGTCGAAGCTCTGGAGATACGGTTAGATTTAGAAATGTAGCAGCCTTTGATGGATTTACCGAATCTGCTATAGAGGATAGTTCTGGATTTTCCATCACCAAAGTAGACGACGACAATTATACCTTCACTTCTGGAAGTGGAACAGCAGCTTCGGGTAATGTTAAAGGGGGCGCGGGGTTTTCTTCCGCTGGACCCGTAACGGTGAGTTCATAAGATGGCCTATACATTTACAACATTGAAAACAGCTATTGAGGACTACACTCAAAACACGGAATCCACCTTTGTCGGTCAGCTATCCAGATTTATTCTGAATGCCGAAGAACGTATTCTAAAAGAATGCCAATTAGATGTGTTTCGTAGATCTTCGCAAGGATCGGCTAATTCAGGAAATCAATATTTATCCAAACCAACGGACTTTCTGTCCCAGAATTCTTTGAGTGTCATTAACTCCTCGAGCAAAGAGTTCCTGTTATACAAACAAGTAACTGCCTTACAAGACTACACGCCGAATCCTACAACCACAGGAACCCCTAAATACTATGCCGATTGGGACAACGATGCCTTTTTGTTGGCCCCCACTCCCGATAGTAACTACACCATGGAGTTACATTATTTTTATCGACCAACGTCTATCACCACGAGTTCTGACGGGACAAGTTGGCTTGGAACCAATGCGGAACTTGCTCTTTTGTATGGTAGCCTTGTAGAGGCCTATACTTTTATGAAGGGGGAAGCTGATATTCTTCAGGTCTACAATGGAAGATACCAGGAAGCTCTGCAATGGTTGAAGAATCTTGGCGAAGGTCTACAGACCAGAGATCAATATAGGTACGACAGAGTTAGAAGGGATGTGGCTTGATGCTGGGCAGTGAGGGCAACGCTGGTGTTGGCAACCCTCTGGTATTTACAACAACGAACCGAGGTCATTCTCCTGAAGAAATGGCGGAGATGGCTATGAACAAAATTATGTCCGTTTCTAGAGATGCCCCCCCGGTTATACGGGATCAAGCTTTAGCACACAGAGATAATTTGAAGGATGTGCTGATATTCTATATGAATAAGATGGCGCAAAGTGAGAGGACTACTATTTGGGCTCTGTTAAAGAAGCAGGGCCATGATGACTTGGCAGAGATTATAAGGAGGTTGTAATGGCCGTTGGATCATCCGCAATGTGCGGGACATTTAAAACAGAGGCGATGGCAGGTATTCATTTTTTGACCCCGCATACGCGCACAGGTTCGAGTGCTATTGGTGCGGACACATTTAAGATCGCGATGTTCACCAACAGTTCATCTATTAGTGCGGACACCACTGGCTATACAACCAGTAATGAGGTCAGCGGTACGGCTTATACGGCGGGAGGTAATACGTTGGCAAGTATTACACTTGCTCTGGCTGATAACAGCAGTGCTGTACCCACCGCTTTTCTGGATTTTGCAGATAGTACATGGTCAACCTCTACTATTTCCAGCGCCAGAGGAGCTTTGATTTATAACAGTACTCTAAGTTCTGCGGGTACAGGATCAACGACAAATCATGCTGCGGATCCTGCGGTTGCAGTAATCAACTTTGGTGGCGACAAGTCATCTAGCGCAGGTGATTTCACCATACAGTTTCCGGCAAATGACGCGAATAACGCGATAATTAGGATTGCGTAATGGCCCTTATTACTGGCTGGGATAGAAGTACCTGGAACTCAGGAGCGTGGAATAGTCCCGTTCCCGTTGAAGTTACGGGTGTTTCTGCGGCCAGTGCTATTGGGACTTCGGTCGTTAGTCTTCCAGTCAGCATTAGTGTTACGGGTGTTTCTGCGGCCAGCGCGATTGGATCTCCTTCTGTATTTGCATCTGTAACTGTAATACCAACGGGTGTTTCGGCAGCATCTGCCGTTGGATCTCCTTCTGTTATTGCAAACGCTAATATTTCTGTTACCGGGGTCTCAGCAGCAAGCGGCATTGGTTCTGTTCAGATAAACTTTGCGTTTAGTGTAGAGGGCGTTTCTGCTGAAGGAATTGTCAATAATGCCCTTGTGTGGAGTATTATTGATACAACACAAACGCCGGATTGGACGCAAATAGCGGCATAGGAACAAGATTATGGCTTCATCATATACAACAAGTTTTGGTATCGAAAAAATCGGGTCTGGGGAACAGTCGGGTGCGTGGGGGACAACTAGCAACCACAATCTTGATATTCTGGATCGGGTAGCTTCTTATAGCGCGTTCGGTCTTACTGGAACCACACACACTCTTACGGTTCGAGAAGCATCCCCGGAATCAGGAACTGAAAACCTTCAGACGGGTATGTATCGCGTGATTAAATTCACGGGTGCTCTAGGTGGTGACAATACAGTCACAGTCGCTCCAAATACGACTGCGGCTTATTTCATTATGATTAACGCAACCACAGACTCCGGATCTAGTGGGCCGTATTCTGTTATTCTAACCCAAGGAAGCGGTGCCAATATAACGATAGCAAACGGTAAATCTGCCATCGTTTACATGGATGGGGCTGGTTCTGGTGCGGCGGTTGTTGATGCTCTATCAAACTTGGCTCTCGCAACCCTGACCGCTTCTGGAGATGTTACCTCTAGCGGAACCTTCAATGCGCTAGGTGATACTGCCGCAAGCGACAAAGCAGCCGTTGGGTATGCGGCAGCAGAAGGTCTTGTTCTTACCGGCCAGGGTTCCACCAACGATGTAACAATCAAGAATGATGCCGATGGAGAAGTTATGGGGGTTCTTACCGGGACAACCACGGCAGCTTTCACGGGTCAGGTGACTGGAACCGGGTTTACCGGGACGTTAGACGGAATATTGGGGTCCGGTACACCAGCGGCTGCGACGGTTACAACTATGGACGCGTCGGGCGTGGCTACGGCGACAACCTTTGAGCCGGACGGTGATACATCCGCTAGTGACAATGCGGCTATTGGTTATACCGCCGCCGAAGGACTTATCCTTACGGGTCAGGGTTCGACTAACGATATAACTATTAAGAATGACGCGGATGCGGATGTCCTAACTGTCCCCACAGGAACGACAACCGCATCGGTAGCGGCTAAATTAAGTCTCGCAGATGCAAGTTATGTGGATATTTCAACCCCTCTGCTAGCAGGAGCAGACCACACTTACACAGGTTTAACAGCACAAATGTTGGCTGGTGGAGCAATAGCGGCGTTTGATCTGGTCTGTGTTCACACGACAACGCAAGAGGTAGTTGAAGCAGACGCGAGTGCATATGCCACTGCTAGAGTTATAGGTATTGCACCTGCTGCGATTTCTGACACTGCGACTGGAACAGTATTGCTCCACGGATTTATTCGTGACGATACCTGGGCATGGACGGCGGGGTCTACTCTTTATCTATCAGAAACGGCTGGCGCTATGACCCACACAGCGCCAAGCACAGACGGTGCATTTGTTTTGGTTGTTGGTGTGGCACTTTCCCCTGATGTTGTTTACATAAATCCAAGTATGGATGTTATTGAGCACGCGTAATGGCAAATGCAGTTGAAAAACTAAACACCATCGCTATAGCAAGCATTGAAAAGGTTAATACCTTAACTGATGCTAATATAGAGAAAATCAATACGTTGGAGTTTGCTGGTACAATATACACCGTAGCCACTGGCGGTACAATTTCGACCGACGGTGACTATAAAGTACACGTATTCAATAGCAGTGGCACTTTCCAAATTACAACTTTAGGCACCGATGCCGTTGTTGAATACTTGGTCGTTGCTGGCGGCGCTTCAGGCGGTACTTATGAGGGCGGCGGCGGCGGCGCTGGCGGCTATAGAACGGCCACAGGAATGAGCGTCAGCGCAACGTCATATTCGGTGACGGTGGGTGGGGGTGGTGCCTCCGCCACCACTGCAACGAAGGGTAATACTGGTTCAAATTCCGTATTCAACAGCATCACCTCGGCTGGTGGAGGGGGCGGTGCGATGCAAAATGATTTGGTGAACCACGCTGAAGATGGCGGCAGCGGCGGCGGCGGCGCTGGCTATGGGGGTAACAACGCGACCGGCGGGTCAGGCAACACTCCGTCAACCTCGCCGAGTCAAGGTAATAGCGGCGGTGATGCCCCTGGTGGTGGTTATCATGGTGCTGGTGGTGGTGGTGCTGGAGCCGTAGGTGGCGATAGCAACTCCTCTGTTGGTGGTGCCGGTGGCGCTGGTACGGCCTCATCAATTACGGGCTCAAGTGTAACAAGAGGTGGCGGCGGCGGCGGCGCAACTCGCGGTGCCACTCAGGGTGCCGGTGGTTCGGGCGGCGGCGGTGCTGCTGGAATGGGATCAGCCGCCGTAGCTGGCACCGCGAACACGGGCGGCGGCGGCGGCGGGTCGGGCTACCCAAGTGGGAAAGATACTGGTGCTGGTGGGTCAGGTGTTGCAATCATCCGTTACCTATTTCAGTAGGATTTGATATGGCACATTTTGCAGAACTTGACGAAAACAATATCGTACTCCGCGTGATCAGGGTTTATGACGCGCACGAAGCGGACGGCGAAAACTGGTGCCATGAATTTGCCGGTGGCAACTGGAAGCAGACAAGCTACAACGGAAATATGCGACATAACTATGCGGGCATTGGGTATGTTTTTGATGCCGATGCTGACGCATTCTACGCGCCCCAGCCTTACCCGTCCTGGTCGCTCGACGATGCGTTTGTCTGGCAACCGCCAACACCACGCCCAGATGATGACAAAGATTATTTTTGGGATGAGGCTAACGTAAAATGGTCGGTGATGGTGGATTAGAAATGATATTCCTAGCATCACTTCCTCGTTCGGGTAGCACCCTATTAACATCACTTTTGAACCAACGTCCCGATGTGTACGCCAGTCCAACGTCCAATCTCTGTAATATATTAAATGCTGCTAAACAAGTGTGGGATCAAAGTGCAGCTACTAAAGCTGATGGTGGTAAAGAGAGTGACATCATCCGCATTTTGAGAAGTATTCAGGATGCCCGATATGAGACAGATAAATTAGTTTTGGACAAAGCTAGAAATTGGTGCGTTCCTGAAACTATAAAAACAATGATAAAAGTACAAGGCGATGCAAAGATCGTCGCTACTGTAAGGCCAGTGGCAGAGTGTCTTGCGTCATTCGCTAAATTGATTAATCCCGAAAACATTATGGACTTTTGTAAACGGCACAAATGGGCTCAACATCTATTTGACAGCTATGAAAACATGCAGGCTGGTTATAAAGAATACCCGAACAATTTCTTACTTATTGAATATGATGATCTTGTATCTAATCCTCAAGTTCAATTAAATCGTATTGCTAAGTTTATTGGAATTGATCCATTTATTTATGACTTCAACAATATTGAAGACAGTAAGGAAATAGATGAAGTCTGGGGGGTTGAAGGGCTGCACAAGGTCCGCAAGAAAGTATCCAAACGCACTTATTCAGCGCGTAAAATTCTCGGCAAAAGTGCGTGGAATTTATATCAAGGCGGTGAGTTTTGGAATGATAAGCCTTTGCTTAACGATAAAGGCCGCGAAGTATCTGCATGGGGTAATGCTTCAGAAAAAACTGCTTTTCTACAAAATGTCGATTCCAATCAACCTGTTTGGAATGGAGAAAAAAATGCCGTTGTTTTATTGCATTTACAACGTGGGCTGAAAGATCAAATATCTCAAGTTCGATACGCTCGTGAGCTGAAAAAATTAGGTTGCACGGTAGTTGTTTCATGCACACAAACTTTGGCTGAAAAACTTCGCCATGCTGATGGGGTGGATGTTGTCGTGCAGCACGAGGTGTCGAGTGGTGTGTACCATGATTTCTATTTACCTGCCATGTCTGCACCGATTCAACTTGGCTACCAAAATTCGGCAGACATTGCTTAAGAATGCTTAATGTAAATGAATGGTTTTATTTTACAAAAGGTTTAGACAGAAAAACCTGTAATAAAATAAGAAATACAGCGAAGGGAAACTGGAAACAATCAACAGTAGATACCAAAAAAGGTATTACAGAAGAAGAACGAATAACTGGCGCAAAAACAATTGATGCTACAGATACAAATTCAAGAATAAGTGATGTTGCATGGACATCAGAACAATGGATATATGATACGGTTTGGCCGTGGATGGAAGAAGCAAACAAACGGGCTGGTTGGAAATATGATATTAGGGCCGCAGAATCTATGCAAATAACCCGTTATAAAAAGGGCGGGTTTTATTGTTTTCATCGCGACGGCAAGGGGGATCATTTATCTGCATATGACATGCCAGACAAAGAATTTATGCACGGTAATGTTAGAAAATTATCAATGACTGTCTTGTTGAATGATAATTATGAGGGTGGAGAGTTTCAGTTTGCTACTTATAATAAAGAAAAATGTGAAATTAGTGTGCCAGAATTTAATAAAATAGGGTCCATTGTTGTGTTTCCTTCCGATATGGAGCATCGGGTTGCGCCTGTAACAAAGGGAACTAGACATTCATTAGTGGCGTGGTTTTTAGGACCTCCTTTTAAATAAAACAATGTGGTTGTGAGAATTGTCATGGATAAGGGTCAAGATGTTTCCTCACAATCCGTAATGGAGGCAGCTAAAGAAGTACAAGGGAAACTAAACACCCATGAAGCGGTTTGCGCGGAGCGGTGGAAAGAAACTATTGAGCGGATAAAACGCCTTGAGTTGATTATGATTGCTTCCGCTGGAGCAGTGATCGTCTTAATGGCCGGAATGCTTTGGAAGATATAGGATGCCGCTATCAAAAATACAGTTTCGCCCTGGAGTTAACAGGGAGACTACGTCCTACGGGGATGAAAACGGCTGGTTTAATTCCGACCTAGTGCGTTTTCGCAAAGGTCGTCCTGAGAAAATGGGCGGATGGACCCGTCTTAGTAGTAACACCATAAAGGGAACGGGAAGATCTCTTCATGTGTGGGCCGCATTGGACGGCTCCAAGTACATGGGCCTTGGAACCGAGACCAAATTCTATATAGAAGAGGGTGGTGGGTATAATGATGTTACCCCCATTCGAGTGACAACTACTCTCGGAGCAAACCCCCTTACAACAGGTGCTGCATCGAGTGGTGTTGTAACGGTTACGGCTCCTGCTCATGGGGCAGTAAACGGAGACTTTGTTACATTAAGCGGAGCAACGACTACGGATGGAATTACAGCGGCTCAGTTGAATACAGAACATCAGCTTACTCTTATAGACTCGAACAGCTACACAATACCAACCACAGGAGCCGCTTCTTCTGGGTCCACTGCTGGCGGGGGTTCCGCTGTTGTTGCTGCCTATCAAATAAATACTGGTCTTAACACGGTTGTAACGGGTACGGGTTTTGGCGCAGGTCTTTGGGGAGGTCTGAGTACAGGTTATTCACAAACTACCCTGAATGATAGCGGTGGAATAAGCGATTCTGACACAACTTTCATCCTGACAAGCGCAGCGGATTTTGAGACAGCGGCAACTACAACAGGCGCGAATCTTACCGCTGCCAGTACAACCATTGCCGGAGCCGATACTACTGGTTTTCCCAGTAAGGGTACTATCAAGATAGGAAGCGAAAACATTCGCTATGGAACTAATGTAGGGAATGTCTTCGGAGATCTGACAAGGGGAGACGACGGAACCACGGCGGCGAGTTCTTCTAGCGGGGCTGCCATAACTTTTGTTGGGCTTGTTTTAATCCAGGATGAACTGCTTCAGTACACAGGTAAAACATCCAATACGATTAATGCAGGGGTTGTAAGAGGAGTCAGGGGAACAACTGCGGCGGCTCATGCTGATGGAATAGCAGTTAAAGAGGCTAATGATTTTGTAGGATTCGGACAAGCTTCGGCCACCGCCGCAGAGTCAGGATCAAATATTCGGCTGTGGGCGCAAGACAACTGGGGCGAGGATCTTGCCTTTAATGTTTATGATGGTGGGCCTTATTACTGGGACAAAACTCTTGGTCTAGGGAACAGAGCCACAACCTTTGCCTCTCAGACAGGGGCTTCGGATGCTCCCACTATTGCGCGAAGAATTATGGTGTCGGGCGCTGATCGTCACATAGTCTGTTTTGGATGTAATCCTATAAACGAAACAGAGCAGGATTTGTTGATGATTCGCTGGTCCGATCAGGAGGGTCCCTTTGATTGGACTCCTACGGCTACCAACACGGCAGGATCCCAGAGAATTTCCTCTGGTTCCGAGATAATCTCCGCCCAGAAAACACGTCAGGAGATGCTGATCTGGACGGATACATCTCTTCATGCCATGCGTTTTGTAGGACCGCCTTTTACTTTTGGCGTCAGTATGCTGGCAAACAATGTATCAATAATAGGGCCAAATGCCGTCACAACTGTGGGAGACAAGGTGTTCTGGATGGACCGGGAAAACTTCTTCGTCTACACGGGCCGTGTTCAGGTTATTCCATGCACCCTTCTGCGTTACGTGTTCGATGACATCAATCTGGAACAGAATTTCAAATGCTTTGCTGCGTCCAACAAGATGTTTGATGAAGTTTTCTGGTTCTATCCAAGTGCCGATGCTTCCGAGATAGACCGCTACGTTAAGTTCAACTTTACAGAGAACACATGGGATCTAGGAACTCTTTCCAGAACCGCCTGGGTGGACTACGGAATTCACAACAACCCAAGAGCCTCTGGCCAGTCAAGTGATACGAACTATACCTATGTGCATGAAAGCGGCGATGATGATGATGGGTCCGCCATGACGGCTTTCATCGAATCTGCTGATTTCGATCTTGGAGACGGTGAGCAGTTCATGTTCATGGATCGTCTGATACCGGATATTGACATAACCAGTACCGATTCGGATGCTTCCGTAAACTATATCCTGAAAACGAGGAACTACCCTGGAGATAGTCTTGCCACGAACTCCACAAATGCCGTTAAATCCTCCACCCAGCAGGCTTTCTTGCGGAGCCGTTCGAGGCAGGCTGCCTTGCGGATTGAGAGCGACACAACTGACATCACCTGGACCTTGGGTGATCTCAGACTTGGCTTACGACCTGATGGGAGACGGTAATGGCTAAGTTACTGGATCACGCGATGCCCATGGCTCCCGATCAATATGATGCGGATACTTTTGTACGAATTCTAAGAGATCTTGAGATGGCCTTGACGAAAATGGATTTCCCTTCCGTGGTAAGCGGAGAGGATGACACTAACGGCGTAACGTGGTTCATGGAATAATGGCTTCAGCATATAAAAATATTGCCGTTTTGGTGGGAGCGACAGGAGATGTCACAATTTATACCTGTCCAGCAGCAACACAGGCCTTGATAAAGAATATAAACCTTTATAATAGTCATTCTGGGACTATAGTGGTTTACCCAAAGATTACCGACAGTTCCGCTTCTGTAACGGTCACGTTGGAGAAGAATAGTATAGCAACTGTCGCCGATACGTCTCTCGTTGGTCCTTTTGTTCTCGAAACCAGCGATGCGCTGATACTGAACTGTGACACAGCGTCGAAGATTTATGCCTTCGCGAGCGTTTTGGAGCTTTCCTGATGATAGTACCTAGTTCTCCTAAATTTTCCGGCGAACCCACCGCAGAAGCTTTATCAAATGGGCTGGCCACTCTTGGTCGTTACGGTGATAACTACATGGTCCACGCCGCTGAAGGCGAGACTGTTATCCCCAAAGAAATTCTGGAAGCCAACCCTGGTTTAAAGAACGATCTCTTCCGCCAAATGACGATGATGGGAATTAAAGACCCTAATCGTTATGTTGTGGGTAGCAACCTAAACTCGATCAACCCTATAACGGGCCAGCCAGAGTTTTTCTTTAAAAAGATATTCAAAGCCATCAAGAGTATCGCCAAGAAGATTCTTCCCATAGCGGCTCCCATTCTAGGAAATCTGATTGCGCCGGGTATTGGTGGCATTATTGCTTCTGGTCTTGTCACAAAGCTGCAAGGAGGATCATGGGGTGATGCTCTGAAATCGGCGGCTCTCAGTTACGGAGCGGGGGCTCTTGGTAAAGGTATAATGGGTGGTTTGTCAGGTACATCCATTGGGGACGCTTTGGGTGTTTCTGGAAACCAGACTTTTATGGGAGGACTCTCAGCGGGTCTAACTGATCCGTTTAGCGCAGCTGGAAACCTGTTTTCCTCTGGCGCCGCTAATCCTTTGGCGCAAGGTATATTTGGGCCACGCGGAACGGGTACTTTCTTTAGTAGCCTAGATAATACGGCTTTCGCCAACCAAGGTGTAGGAGTATTACCGTCTTATCAAGGATCTGACGCTCTTACAGCAGCGGGTGTCGATCCTGTGACGGGTCAATATGCCCCTAAGGCCATGATAGATGCTAACCCCGCCAGGTACGGACTGAGTGCATCGACGGCGGCTAAACCCCAGTCATGGATGACCGAGGTCTTTACTGATCCAGCTGCGGCAACGGCAGGTGGTGTCCCGCCAGGTACTGAACTGGTTCCCGTCGACGGCGGCTATCAGGTCTCTCCTAGCGCAACATATGTTGCGCCAGAGCAAGCAGTTCAACCAGGCTTTCTAGAAAGAAACCTAGGTAAAACAGGTGCTGATCTTGTAGGTCCTATGATTGTACCTGGGGCAGTTGCAGGGCTCGTTTACGCTTTGTCTGATGAAGAACAAGGCGTAGCCGATCAGCTGAAGGATTTAGATGCAGCTAACCCACGAAGAGCAGCCTATGACCAGTGGCAAAACCTTCCTGATAAAAACTCTGCCGAAGCCAGCCAATTAAAAGCAATATGGTACGGTCAGCCAGCATATAGTAGTTCCCAGCTTGCAAGCAATTTTGGTGCTAATCCATTAGCTGGTATTACACCTTTAACACCAGGGGCGCCTACAGGAATTGCAGCCACAGCAGCGGCTGGTGGTGAGGTCTTTGGCCCTGGTACAGGAACCTCTGACAGTATCCCTGCAAGGCTCTCGGACGGGGAATTTGTCATGACAGCGGAAGCTGTAAGAAATGCTGGCGACGGGAATAGGTCGCTTGGCGCCGCTCGAATGTATGACATGATGAACAGATTTGAGAGAGGAGTTGCGTAATGGTAACCACAACAGAATCCATTGTACGCCAAGCTCCTTATCTCGAGGATTTTCAGAAGAAGATACTTGAAGGTGCTTTTGCCCGTGGCGAAACACCCGTATCCATTCCTGGTATTGACGTTGCTGCTCTTGATCCGCTTACCCTTTTAGCTTTACAAAAAGGTCAGGGGATTGGTCAGTTTCAACCATTCCTGACTACAGGTGCAGGAACTATAGGGCAAGGACTAGCTACCCTTCAGGAACAGGCGGCGGGAGTTCCAGGCCTATTTACGGATGCTGCGGAAGAGGCCCTTCAAACCACAGGGGCATACGATCCAGCAAGCGCGGCTGCCTTTCAGGATCCCTACCAACAGGCCGTTACACAAGAAGCTCTTGCCGAATATCAGCGGCAGGCCGATATACAAAGAAATCAGCTATCGGCGCAAGCGGTAGGCGCTGGAGCCTATGGTGGCTCCCGTTTTGAAGTAGCTAATCAGGAGTTGACGAGAAACCTAACCGACATACAAAGCCGGCGCGTGTTCGAGGACTTGAGCCGTAACTTTAACCAAGCTCAGAACGCTGCACAAACTACCTTTGAGAACCAGCAGCGAAGACAGCAAGGTGTAGCGCAACTTCTTGGCGGATTGGGGGCATCGCAATCACAGGAAGCTGTTCGGTTAGGCGGCGGTATTGCTGGACTTGGAACAACGCAAGCAAACCTGGCCGGAGTTGGGCAAAATCTCTTAGGGCAAGAGACGCAAGTTCTATCACAACTCGGCGCATTGCGGCAGACAGATGAGCAAAGAAGACTTGATGCCGAAAGACAGTCAACTTTGCAGCAATCCTACGAGCCTTTCCAGCGGATAAGCTTTATGAGCGACATTTTCAAGCCGCAGATTGGTTCCGCAGGATCTACTTTGGGTATGAATGTTGCGCCGTCTCCGAGCCCGTTGTCCCAGGCCATTGGAGCGGGAACTGGTGTCTTTGGTCTTAACAGGGCTCTTGGTAATCCACTAGGACCACTCTTTGGTCAGAGTGCCGCGTGATGAACAGGAGATCCCCAGTTCGTTCCGTCCTAGCCGAACGTAGGATGTTCGCAAACGGTGGTATGCTGCCTATAAGCACCCCAATTAAGAACGCACCGTCAGGAATTCTTGCGTCTTCCTTACCCTTGATCGATTCTGTATCGCAAGAGATTCTTGCGCCTCTGACGGGCGGTCCAATGCCCATGGCCGAAGGTGGTGTTGCGAAGTTTAAACATGGCGGAGTTCACGGTATTCCAACTCGTGAAGAGTGGAACAAGTTCTTGAATCAGCCCCCACCTGGGGTAACCGTTTCTGAACAGGTTATCGAAAAGGTTCCTGCTCTTCCTGTAGGACAAATAACTTATCAAGATACAGTAAATTTTAACAAGTCTTTACAGAAGGCCATGGGGCTTAAAAATGAAGCCTTGCAAGCAGTACAACCGTCTGGTGTTCAAGAATTTGGGCGAGGGGTCTCTGAATTTGGGCGCGACATTGTTGAAAATGTAGAAACCCTTTTCAGAACGGGTCCTGAAGTTTCTGCTGCCCAAGCCGAACGAGACGCGGATCGAGCCGAAGCAAAGGCGGAGCGTCTTGGGGAAGAAGGGTTCGACAGCGAGAAAGAACAACAAGCTGAAATATTGAGAATTAATAGCCTCCCCACCAGCTTTTGGCTTGGTGAATCAGGGGCCGATGGACGCACTATAGATTACTGGAATAATACCGATTTGCCCCCTATTTATCAGACATCTGTGGCCCCCCAGGACGTGACGATTGCGGAAGGTCCAGATGGGACCGATATTTCTGGAGCACAGCGGGAGGTCGGGTCCTTTGCCTGGATGAAAGATGAGCAAAGAAGAACAGAGGAACTTGCTGCGAAAGTTACAGACACCGATAGATCTCCAGATTACACACAACTTTTCTTAGAACAAGGATTGATAACAGACGCTACGGGAGAAGCACCATCTGAAGAGGAAGAACCTGTTGCGATAACAGACGGAGAAGCGAAACCTGCGGCAGAACCTGTTGAGATAACAGACGGAGAA
>Ga0114999_10005226_pt1 | contig 15376 bp, 15 predicted proteins | sample ArcticOcean_MG_C_3_FD_89820 | JGI IMG/M metagenome (GOLD analysis project Ga0114999, IMG submission 89820) | Marine microbial communities from western Arctic Ocean - ArcticOcean_MG_CB8_126 | ecosystem: Environmental > Aquatic > Marine > Oceanic | place: Arctic Ocean: Canada Basin | collected...
AGTACAGCCACCGCGCCTCGAGCCCGAGGGCGGTGCAGGCTGGGGAGGCTTATGGCTAGCGAAGCAATCGAACTGCGCGCGCACCTGATGCGCCGCGTTGGTGTCGGCGCCACGCGCGGCGAGCTCGAAGAGCTCGCCAACACGCCGTACGAAGAGATCGTCGAGCGATTGCTCCATCCTGAGGAGCACCCCAACCCAAACGAGGACCTGCTCGATCGCTATTTTCCGGCGGTCCGCAGCCCCGACGTCCCCGTCACCGCCAGCTCGATCTGGATCTTCAACCTCGCACACAGCGGAGCGCCGCTGCGCGAGAAGATGGCGCTATTCTGGCACCACGTCTTCGCGACCGGTTGGTACAAGGGCGAGCACGGACCGACGATCATTCACCAGATCGAGAAATTCCGCGAGAACGGCCTCGGCGACCTGCGGCAGATTCTGCTCGACCTGTCGCACGACCCGTCGATGCTGTCCTGGCTCGACAACTGCCAAAACCACGCCGGCGACATTAACGAGAACTACGGACGTGAGCTGCTCGAGCTGTTCTCGATGGGCATCGGCAACTACAGCGAGGCCGATATCAAGGCGGCCGCGCGTGCCTTCACAGGCTGGACGTTCGAACAGCCGATTCCGCTCTACCCAACCGGTGGTTATGATTCTGAGTTCGTCTACCGCGCGGACGACCACGACAACGATGAGAAGATGTTCCTTGGACGCACGGGGAACCTTAACGGTGAAGACATCATCGATGTGATCGTCCAGCAGGAGGCGACCGCGCGTTTCCTGGGTCGGCACCTCTACAACTTCTTCGTCGCCGACGAGCAGCAGGTCCCCGCCTGGAGCATCGAGGCCCCGCGCGACCCCGAAGCGATCGATGAGCTGGTTGCCAGCTTCATGGCGTCGGACGGCAACATGACCGCCGTGATGCGCACGCTGCTGAATTCCAAGTTCTTCCAGAACGCTCGCTTCGCGCGCATCAAGAGCCCGGCCGAGTTCGTCGGCAGCGCGATCAAGCTGGCGAATTGGCCGCAAGAGCCCGACCCAGCGATCACCACCTGGTCACCGGCGGCGGCGGCGATGGGACAGAAGCTGATGGACCCACCGAGCGTCGAGGGCTGGCACACCGGCAAAGAGTGGCTCGACGGGGGCACGCTCAGCGAGCGCGTCAACTTCGCCGTGGAGCAGGTGATGGACACCTCGAAGCCGGGCGTTCAGTCGATCGTCGCCCGCATCGCTGCCGACGGCAGCGCGGTCGAGCCTGAGGCGCTCGTCGACCAAGTGCTCGACCTGGCGGGACCGGTCCCCGCCAGCGAGGAGACTCGGCGAGTCCTCGCCGAGTTCGCCTCGGAAGAGGGCCTGCTCACCTTCGATACCGACGACGCACGCGAGACCAGCGAGGCCCGCATCGGCCGCATGCTGCAACTCGTCGTGTCAAGCCCTGAGTACCAGTTCGCCTAACTGTAGATCACCGGAGCGCGCGCGCACCGGTCGAGGAGATTCCCATGGCACAGATCAACGGCAAGGACCCGGTCCTCGTGGTCGTCCAGCTCACCGGTGGGCTGGACTTTATGAACACGCTGATCCCGTACACCAGCCAGCACTATCACGACGCGCGTCCGACGGTTGGAATCGCCGCCGACGACGTGCTGCCGATGAACAACACGCTCGGCTGGCATCCCGCTGCTGGGGCGCTCAAGGAGCTCTACGATGCCGGCAACGTCGCCGTCGTTCAGGGCATCGGCTACGAGAACTCGAATCGCTCGCATTTCCGCGCGATGGACATCTGGCACACGACCGAGCCGCTCAAAGTCTCGACCGAAGGCTGGCTCGCCCGGGTCACGCGCGACCTCGATCCGAACACCGACAACCCGCTGACTGCGGTCAGCTTCGGTCGCGGTCTGCCACGCGCACTCGCGGCACCCGGCGTCACCGCGACGTCGGTCGGCGACCTCGATCACTTCGGCCTAATGACGAAGATCGAGGCAGAGCAGGAGCGCGCGCAGGACCTCGACATCTTCAAGCGGATGTACACGCCAAGCGTCGGCACTGGCGTCGTAGGTGACTACCTCGCGCAGACAGGACGTGACGTACTAGCAGGCATCGACATGCTGCGTGACGTGCCGTCGCAGTACAGCTCCTCGGTCGAGTACGCCTCGAACCCGATCGCCAACGCGCTTCGCGATGTGGCGCGGGTGCACACGGCGAGCCTCGGTTCGCGGGTCTTCTACACGCAGCACGCGGGGTACGACTACCACGCGCTGGAGCCAGAAACCCACCCCCGGCTGCTCACCGAGCTGACGCAGGCACTCTCCGACTTCATGGCCGACCTCCGCGAGCACAACGCTTCCGAGGAAGTCACCGTGATGGTCTTCTCGGAGTTCGGGCGCCGCATCAAGGACAATGGCTCCGGGACCGATCACGGCTCTGGCGGCGGCGCCTACATCATCGGCGACCACGTCGACGGTGGCCTGTACTCGGAATACCCGTCCGTGAAGCCAGAGGACTGGCTCTACGGCGAGGACCTGCGCCACACCATCGACTTCCGCGGCATCTACGGCACCGTGCTGGAGCAGTGGATGAAGATGGACCCGACGCAGATCGTCAACGGCACCTTCGAGCAGATCAACCCGTACAAAGTGACCGCTGCGTAGCAGCATTGCCCGAATCGCTGCGGCCTAGCTGCCCTGAAGCCAGTGGCTCTGACCGAAATCAGCGCCAGAGGAGCGGATCGATGACCAACAACGGCAACGGCAACGTGGCCGATCACGAATTGCTGCTGCGTGCCGGGTTCCCGTACCTACGTACGCTCGGCATGCGGCGCCTCACCTGGTATCCGGTCGATTTCGCGATTGGCGACGACCACCGGATCTACTCGCTCGCGCGGTTCGACGGCACCGGCTCGATCCGCGCGATCAGCTGGGACGACGAAGACCTCGGAGCGGTCGGCCCCGCGTTCACCTGGCCCGGCGGCCTCGTGCGCGACGCCGACGAACGCCTGTACGTCTCTGACGAGGCGACGCATCAGATCACCGTTCTCACCAGCGAGGGCGATGAGGTCGCGAAGTGGGGCGAGCACGGCTCGGAGCCGGGCCAGCTCAACCGCCCCTCGCACATGGCGTTCGACGCGGAAGAGCGACTCTGGGTCTCCGACTCGATGAACCACCGCGTGCAGCTCTTCTCGAAGGACGGTCAGTACATCACTGGCTTCGGTACACAGGGCGACGGCGAAGGTCAGTTCAACACCCCGTGGGGAATCACGATCGACGCGGCTGGCGACATCTACGTCGTCGACTGGCGTAACGACCGCGTCCAGAAGTTCACCGCTGACGGCGAGTTCATCATGGCCTTCGGCGAGAGTGGCAGCGGCGACGGTCAGTTCAACCGCCCGGCCGGGATCACCGTCGACCAGCACGGCGACATTTACGTCGCTGACCGCGCCAACCACCGCGTCGAGCTCTTCGACCGCACCGGCCGCTACGTCGAGCAGTTCATCGGCGATGCGACGCTCTCGAGGATGGGTCGCGAGTACATCCTCGCGAACCCGCGCGTGCTCCGATTGCGCGACATGACCACGCTCGAGAAGCAGAAGCGACTGCGTGTGCCCGTCGCCGTCAAGGTCGACGACGAAGGACACCTGATGATCGGCGACTTCGGCTCACACCGGATTCAGGTCTACAAGAAGGACGCCCAGCCACTCAGTGCCGCCGATGTGATGCCTCACCCCGGGGCCCCCACGCTGACCACGGTCTAGCGAGGCCGTGCGCCAGGCCAAGCGATCCACGACCGGAGCGCAGCGATGCCGATGATGCTCGGCTTCGCTGCGCAGCGCCGCCAACTGCTCGAGGCTGAGCTCGCCCGCCTCGTCGAGGAGTTGCCGCCCTTTGGTGTCCAACGGCTCTACGCCGCGGGTGCCTTCGCGCATGGTGAGGTGCAGTCCGACACACCGCTCGAGGTGGTGATCGTCCACCCGACCGATGACCCGTTCCGTCGCCGCGCCGACTTCTTCGTCAACCATCTCCGTCCGCGACTACAGACCCACTTCTTCGTCTACACGCCCGAGGAGTTCGATGCCCTGGCGAGCGACGATCCGTTCCTCAGCCGCACCATCGCGACCGCTGCACCTGCCTACGCTCTGTGAAGACGTGCGGACCCTGGGCGTCAGGAGCTAGCCATGCCCGCTAACGAAACGACGCGATGGCGCACGCAGGCGGCATTCGACCTTGAAGACGCCCGGCACTGCGCGCAGGGCGGACGCCACGCCCCCGCCTCGTTCTTCAGCCACCAGGCTGCAGAAAAGGCCGTGGTCGCCTACCTGTACGCCCGAGGCACTGAGCTCGTCTGGGGGCATGGCCTCGCGGATCTCTGCGAGGACGCGATGGCATTCGATGCGTCGTTCGACCTGGTGAAGTCGAGCGCCGCCCACCTCGACACGCACTACCTCGGCGCCCGCTATCCGAGCACCGTCCCCGCGGGTGTCCCGTCCGAGCTCTACGACGAAGACGACTCCAGCCGCGCGATCGCAATCGCCGAGGAAGTGCTCCGGTTCGTCGACGAGCGCCTCGCGGCACTCGATGGCGCCTCCTAGCTACCGACGCGTCGCTGCTACCAAGGTGTCGGGCTGCGAGTTGGTCTACTGGCGCGAAGTCGTCGCGCAGCACCCGCGCCCCGTCGGCGAACTCTACTGCGTCCGCGCCCGACAGCACGGCGTCGAAACCGTTCGCCGATCCAGTACAGCAGCGGCGCCGGCGGATAGCCGACACCAGAGCGAGCTCGGCCGATGAGAACACCTGAGAGGCCGCCGAGTACACGAATGCAGCGACCCACGTATAGCCCCAGCACGAGCACGAGCAGCGCCGAAGCAACGACGAGCAGCCGGAGTGTCGCCCCGACCGAGAGCGCGAACCGCGGATCGAGTCGGTCGACGGCAGCGCCACCAAACGAGCCGAGCGCGCCGTTCTGCATCGGTCCAGCGATCACCACCAGGAAGGCGATCTACTACCCCTAGCCAGCTGGCCAGGGATAGTAGATCGCCTCGGTACTTCGAGGAGCCTAGGGTGGTGTCATCTGGCTTGCGATCGAACCCGTGTCACGACGGCAACGGGCGCGACCGCCGGTGGGAGGGACGTCCGTGAACTAAGGGGCCGCAAACGACTTGGCCCACCTCGCTCCGAGAATCGACGGCGTGGTGGGCCAAGTCGTTACCCACAGACACTGCAGTCACACGATCATCGGCACCTCGAGAGCCAAGGGTCACTCGACAACCAATCAATCAGCACCCAGACAGTCGCCCCGGCGAGATCGGAGCGTCTATGCGAAGCCCTCAGCTGGCTCCGCGCCCTCGGACCACTCGGGTCGTGCCTGATAGAAGCGCTCTTCGCCGTACATCTGGGCCATCAGATCCTCGGGCATCTTCGACCACATCCCACCCTCGCCGAACTGGGTGCGGTGCATCGCAGCGGCCGCCCGCTTCGGCGCGACGTATTCACTGGTATCGACCACGACGCTAACCGGCGGCGCTGGCCGGGCCAGCATCTCCTCGAAGCGTGCACGCGTCTCGTCGTCAATCGGCTCGTCGAGGAGGCCGCGCTTCTCCATTTCCAGCCGCGCTGTCACGAAGCGGCTCATCATGCGCGCGCCCCAGTAGAGTCGCTCCGGCTCCCAAGCCGCGCCGCTCTCCGGATATGCCTCTGCGTCGCCGCAGATATCGAATGCCGCGAGCGTGTGGCGGTGCGCGGCGATGTGGTCCGGGTGGCCATAGCCGCCATCCTCCTGCCAGGTGAAAACGACGTGCGGCCGTACGTCGCGCATCACCTCAAGGACCGCGGGCACCGCGACCTCTGGCGTCTGCTGGTGCCACGCCTCGGGGCGCTCGTTGTCATCGGTTCCGTCCATACCGCTGTCACGGAACGGCAGGAAGCGCACGTCCGCAAGGCCCAGTTGGGCCATCGCCGCCCGCAGTTCCAACTCTCGCGTGTAGCCGAGCGTGTCCGGCGTGCTTAGCGCCGGGTCCGAAATCTCACCAGCCTCGCCGCGCGTCGTGCAGAGCAACGTCACCTCGCTGCCCGCATCGAGGAAGGCCGCCATTGTGCCGGTCGCCTGTCCCTCGTCGTCTGGGTGCCCATACACCGCGAGGACGCGCTTGCCCTCGAAACCGTTCGCCACTGTGCTCTGCCTCCCACCCGCCGCGCGGGCGGGGCGATTGTTGTCTACAGCGAGGCTATCGAGGTCGCCGCCCGCGAGGTACTGCCCACCTGGTGAGGTCTTGCGGATGACCCTCGCGCTACTCCCCCGTGCGCGACGGAGCGTCCTCACGCATCGCGCGCGGCACCCAGTTCCGGCGCGCGACGACGTCCTCCGCTCGCTCGGCGATCGCCTCATCAAAGGTGTGGTGCGGCGCGAGGTAGAACTGTTCGTCGCGGATGCCCTGGACGATCACGTCGGCGATCTCCTCGGGCAGCATCCCGTTCTCGACGAGCGAGTGCCGGTTGTTCGGATCGATCTCCGCGGCATCGGGCCGGTTCCGCGCCGAGCGGAAGATCTGGGTCTGGACGAACGGCGGACACAGTACCGAGGCGTGCACCTTCGAGCCCTCCATCAGCAGGTTCTGGTAGAGCGCCTCGCTCAGGGCCACAACGCCGTGCTTCGACACGCCGTAGATTCCGCCACCCGCAATCAGCCCCGCCACCGAGGCGGTGCTCACGACATGCCCCGGCTCGTCCTGCGCGACCATCGTCGGCACGAAGGTGCGGATGCCACGCAGCACGCCGTCGAAGTTGATTCCGAAGACCCAGTCCCAGTCGGCCTGCGTTGTCTCCCAGATCGGTACCGTCGCGGAGTCGATCACCCCGGCGTTGTTGAACAGCACATGCACCGCGCCGAATCGCTCCAGCGTCTCGTCGCGCAGCCGCTCGATGTCCTCGTCCTTCAGTACGTCCATATGCACGCCGAGCACCTCGTGCTCCTCCTGTGTCAGCGCCTCGACGGCTGCATCCAGTGCGGGCTGATCGAAGTCCGCGAGGACGACGCGCATCCCCTCCTGCGCGAAGCGGCGCGCGGCCGCGAGCCCGATTCCGCTCCCAGCGCCGGTCACCACCGCTACGCGGCCCTCGAAATTTTGCATCCGTCACCCCCCGCCGCGCCGAACCGTCGTGAACCAGACTTGGGACGCGCTGATCGCCTGTGAGTGCCGCATGCTACGGGCGTCATGCGCTTCGCGGCACCGCCACCGTCGGCCGCTAGCTCGGTGCTACGCTCCCGCTGATCGCCGGATTCGAGGCGACACATCGTAGCCAACGAGGCGACCGCCGCACTCAGCGGCATCCGTGCCCTGAAGTTCTCACAGATCGTAGCCGGACCGATCGCCAGACTCACGCTCGCCGACCTCGGTACCGACGTCGTCAAGATCGAGTCGCTCGAGGGTGAGCAGACCCGCCTCAGTGCCTCGCTGGTTCCGGGCGAGAGCAAGGTATCCAGGCCCTCAACCGCGGCAAGCGCAGCCTCACGGTCGCCCTAGCGACTCCCGAGGGCGTCGCCCTCATCCACCGCATCCTCCCGCAGTTCGATGTGGTGACGATCAACTACCGCGCGGGTGTCGCGGAGCGCCTCCGGATCAACTAGGACACCCTGCGCGCACTGCGTCCCGACCTCATCTACTGGCAGAACACCGGCTTCGGCGAAGGCGACCCACAGGCGACTCGCGCGGGTTCCGACATCGTCGCTCAGGCTTACTCCGGCTTGATGGTGCTGAGCGGCCGTGCCGACGAGGAAGGCGCGCGCCACCTCGTGAACACGCCGATCACGGACACCGCCTCCGGCCTCGCGGTCGTGATCGGCATCTGCGCGGCGCTCCTTCACCGCGAGCGCACCGGCGATGGGCAGTACGTCTCCACCTCGCTGCTCCGCACGGGCCTGTTCCTGCAGTCCCACAGCGTGATACGCGAGCCGGTGCACGACGCCGTTATGCGCGACCCGCTGCTCGCCGAGGTCGATCGGCTGCGCAAGGCAGGCGCCCCATGGGAAGCGATCCTCGATGCGCGGCGGTCGGACGACTCGACCTTTGGCGGCTTCTTCCTCTACTACGCCGTCTACCGCACCTCAGATCGTTCTTCACCCTCGGCGCTCTCACCCACGAGAACCGTGACGCGATTCGCCGCGTGCTGAGCATCGAGGGCGCAGAACGATCTGGCGACCACGACTCCAACCCGATGGATCCGGCCACCGCCGAGGAGGTCTCACGCTGGACGGGCGTGCTCAAGCAACATTTCCTCGAGCCGACCACCGGCGAGTGACTGACAGACCTCGATGCCGCAGGCACTCTCGTGTACGCCGTCCAACTCCCCGAGAAGATGGCCGACGACCCGCAGGTCAACGCGGACGGCATGATCGCCGATCTCGAACACGAGCTGATCGGCACGCGATAGGACCCACTTATACCCTTGAGGGCGCTCCCGGCTTGCCTCCGACCGCGACGCGCCCTAACGTCGATTCCCTGATGGAACTGACCGACTTTCTCTCAATCGCGCAGATCTTGATCTCGGCCGTCGTGATCGTGCTTGTCCTGATGCAGGTCAAGGGCACGGGCTTCGGCGCCGCGCTCGGCGGCGCTGATCAGAGCTACCGGAGCCGCCGCGGGCTGCAGCGGTCGCTGCACAACCTGACGATCGTCGTCGTCGCGATCTTTCTCGCGGTCTCCGCGTGGAGCGTCGCCGCCTCGTAGGCGAGGCCAGCCTCCGGACGCGCGTGGCCCGACTCACGACCCGAACTGCCTTCCTCGGCCTGCTCGCTGTTGGCTTCGTGCTGCTCGCGCTCGGCTGGCTGAACGGCGTACGGCCCAACGATGATGAGGGCGCCCGCTGGATTGAGGGCGTCGTCGGTGGCGCGAATCAGATCAACCCGCTGCTGGCGAAGCCCGGCTCAACCGACGCCGACCTCGTCGCGCTCATCTTCAATGGACTGATTCGCATCGATGGCGACGGCACGCCGCTGCCTGACCTCGCCGAACGCTGGGAGGTGACGCCGGACGGGCGTACCTACACGTTCGTGCTGCGAGATAGCGTCACGTGGCACGACGGCCCCCGGCTGACCACCACCGATGTCGCCACGACAATCGCGCTGCTCCAGGACCCGGACTTCGCGGGCAACCTCTCGCTCGCCGCCAACTGGGCGGCAGTCGACCCGTTCGTGATCGACGAGTACACGATCCTGCTGCGCCTGCCCGATCCGGCAGCCGACTTCCTCTCGAGGCTGGCCGTCGGCATCCTCCCCGCCCACCACTTCTCCGGTATCGCTGCCGCCGACCTCGCATCCGCACGCGCGAACGTGCGTCCGGTCGGCACCGGTCCCTACCGCCTCGTGTCGCTCAACGCTGATCGCGCCGGCCTCGAACGCAACACCAGCTACCACCGGGGCGCACCGACCATCCAGCGCCTGGAGCTGCGCTTCTACGCCAACGCCACACGTCAGCTCGAGGCGCTCGCACAGCACGAGGTTGACGCCGCCCTCCGAGGCGAACAGCTCGACCCACGCGAGGGCGAAATCATCCTCGAACGGACGGGACTGCTCGCGACGCCAATCGTCCGCCACGCGTTCACCGTCCTCTACCTCAACAACCAGCAGTCCCCGCTCGATGACGTCGATCTCAGACGAGCGATCGCCGCTTCGCTCGACCCACCCCAGCTCATCCGCTCCGCCGGCATCCGCGGCCTCCCGGGCGACGGCGTGATCGTTCCCGGCTCCTGGGTGAAGACAATCGACACCTCCGAAGACGCCGACGACGCTCCGACAGAGACCGCTGAAGAGCTCTGGACCGCCGCTGGCTACGCCCTGAATACCGAGGGTCGACTCGCCCGAAACGATGCGGTGCTCACCCTCGAGCTGGTCACGAACGCAGATCCGGCGCGCATCCAGCTCGCCGAGGTGATCGCGGACGCCCTCGATGCGGCTGGCGTCACCGTCGAGGTCACCCCGCTGCCCGCCAGTGACCTGCTCGCGCGTCGCCTGGTCCCTCGGAAATACGAGCTCGCGCTGTTCGGCTGGGAAGCGAATTTCGACCCCGACCCCTACCTCGGATGGCACACGTCGCAGATCTCGGAGACCGGCCGCAACATCACGGGCTACCAGGACGCCACCGCCGACGCTCTCCTGGAGGTCGCACGACTGACCCTCGACACCGCGGAGCGCCGAGAGCTGTACGCCGCGTTCGAGGCTCGGTTCGCGGATCAGGCGGCCAGCGTCGTCGTCGCCTACCCATCGAGGCTGTACATCCACCCCGGCAGCCTCGCCGGCTTCGACCCCGGCTTACTGTTCACGGCGTCGGACCGCTTTCGTAACGTACACCTCTGGTCCGACAAATAGGCAGCGCGCCTCCGAGGGGCACAGTCCGTCCCGCTGATACCATCGCGCCCGTGCGCATCGTCTTCTTCGGCTCGCCCGACTACGCCGTCCCCTCCCTGTACGCCTGCCTCGCGCTGCCCGACGCCGAGGTGATCGCGGTCGTCACCCAGCCCGATCGGCCGCGCGGCCGTAGCGGTCGCGCGATCGCCACCCCCGTGAAACAGCTCGCCCAGGCGTCCGGCATCGAGGCCATCCTCCAACCCGAGAAGACGCGGCGCGACACCACCGAGGCGCTCACGCAGCTCAAGCCAGACGTCGGCGTGGTTGCTGCTTATGGCAACATCTTGCCAACGCACCTCTTGGAGGCCTTCCCGCACGACATCCTGAACGTGCATGCCTCGCTGCTCCCGAGGCACCGCGGTGCCTCGCCGATCGCCGCCGCGATCCTTTCCGGGGATGCCGAGACCGGCGCGTCGATCATGCGTGTGGTCCGAGAACTGGATGCGGGTCCTGTCCTCGGCGAGGCCCGAACGCCGATCGGCCCGCTCGACACGGCCGGTGAGTTGACGGACCGGCTCGCTCAGTTGGGTGCAAACCGGCTGGCGGAACTGCTCCCGCCCTGGGTGGCGGGCGAAGTCGACGCCGTCCCACAGGACGAAGCGGTGATGACCTACGCCCCTCGGCTGACTAAAGCCGACGGTTATGTCGACTGGGATCAGTCATCCGAGGCGGTGGCGCGGCTGATCCGGGCATTCCACCCCTGGCCATCCGCCACAACTACTTATGACAAACAGCCACTTACCATCCACGAGGCGAGGACGGTGCACACCCTCCACACCGACGCACCGGCGGGCACCGTCCTCGAGGGCGACCGCAGCGACCTCACAGGCTTGCTCCCAGGCCGCCAGGCTCGCGCTATCGTTGCGTGCGGTAGTGGTGCCCTCGCGTTGCTCCGCCTCCAGCGCCCGGGTCGCCAGGCGCAGGACATCGAAGTCTACCTCAACGGCGACCAGAGCCTGATCGGCTCCCAGCTTGGCTGAACCAAGGTCTTCGGCCCCGCCGCGTAGAATCGATCGAGTGAAACGCCACCTGCTTGACCTCAACCTGACCGAACTCGAGGCGGAGCTCGTCTCGTGGGGCGAGCCGCGCTACCGCGCCGACCAAATCGCCCGCTGGGCCCTCCGCGACGGCGCAACGACCTTCGAGGCGATGCAGAACCTACCCGCGAAACTACGCGCGCGCCTCGATCAGGAGTTCACGCTCGCCCCGCCCGAGGTAATCGCGACCCGCGCCGCCGACGACGGCTCCACCACCAAAGTGCTGCTCGACCTTGGCAACGGCGAGTCGATCGAGTCCGTCCGCATGGACTACGACCCCGAAGCGATCGACGGCGAGAGTCGTGAACGCACCACCGTCTGCATCTCCACCCAGGTCGGCTGCGCCATGGGGTGCACGTTCTGCGCTACTGGCCAGCAGGGTTTCACGCGCAACCTCACCTCCGCTGAGATCGTCGCGCAGGTTCTCCACTTCGCCCGCGAGCGTCGCGTCACGAACGTCGTGTTCATGGGCATGGGCGAGCCGCTTGCTAACTACGAGGGCATGATCCGGGCGATCCGCTGGCTGACCGACGAACGCGGCCTGAACATGCGGCAACGCGGCGTGACCGTGTCCACCGTCGGCATCGTCCGCCCGATCGAACGCCTCGCCGAAGAGCAGTTGCAGATCGGCCTCACGATCTCGCTGCATGCCCCGGACGACGAGCTACGCCGTCAGCTCATCCCGACCGCAGGCAGCGTCACGATCGATGCACTGCTTCAGGCCGGTCGCGGCTATCACGAGGCCACCGGCCGGCGTGTCACCTACGCCTATGCCCTCCTCGAGCGAGTGAACGACGAGCCGGAGCAGGCGCGGGCGCTCGCCACGCGGCTCCGAGGCCAGCCGGTCCACGTGAACCTGATCCCATACAACCCGACCGCTGGTGATGACCTCAAGCGACCGGGGCGGCATCGCGTGCGCGCGTTCCGCGAGGCGATGCTCGCCGCTGGCGTGAATGCGACCGTGCGCATCGAACGCGGCGTAGAGATCGCCGCGGCATGTGGGCAGTTGCGGACGGACGTCGCGCAGGCGAATCGCCTGGCGACGCTGCGACCAGCGGGAGACGCTTAGTCGTCGTCGCCTGAGGAGTCGTCGTCAGAGGCTGATTCTTCGCCCTCCGGCACCGCGCCCTCTTCGCCCTCGGGAACCACGCTCTCTTCGCTCTCGAGTCGCGGACGAGCGACCTGCGCAATCGCCTGCTCGCCAGCGGTCAGGATCGTCACCCCGGCAGGCGCGACGATGTCGGACACCGCGAGCGACTGCTCGAGCTCCTTGAGCGACGCGATCGACACCTCGATCGCGTCAGGCATCTCGTTCGGCAGCGCCTCGACGTGAACGACGTCGAGCGACTGCACGAACACACCGCCGTAGGTGGGGACTGCAGGCGCCTCGCCGACGAAGTGAATCGGCACGTCCGCCTGGATCGTCCTCGTCAGGTCGACCTGAAAGAAGTCGATGTGCTGGACTTCACCGCTCACCGGGTTGCGAGCAATGTCACGCACGACGACCGGGCGTGGAGCGCTGCTGTCGACTTGAACCTCGATCAGCGTGTTGCGACCGTGTGCGTTGAGCATCTCGCGGGCACGGGCCCACGGGAGCTGCACGGCGACGGACTCGAGACCACGCCCGTAGATATTGCCGGGGATCGTCCCGTCGCGGCGCAACGCCTTGACGGCCTTGCCCGTGATTGAGCGCAATTCAATGGCGTAAGTATCTGGCATCGGTCGTGCTCCCGTGCGGAAAAGTATTTGGGCAGGCTGCGCCCAGAACAATTGACGCTAGCAACGCCTGATATGCCGGTCAAGGTAAGACCGCCGTCCCGTACGATGCCCGGCATGGCAACGTTCCTCGGCGTCGACGTCGGCGGCACCTTCACCGACTTCCTGCTCTGGCAGGACGGCGTGTTTCGCGCGCACAAGCGACCCTCAACGCCCGATGACCCGTCGCGCTCCGTCCTCGCCGGGATCGACGAACTCGAGGTCGCGCCGGACCTGATCATCCACGGTTCAACGGTCGCGACGAACGCGGTCCTCGAACGGCGCGGCGCGCGCACGGCGCTGATCACAACGGCGGGCATGCGCGACTTGCTGGTGATCGGCCGGCAGAACCGCGAGGACATCTACGACCTCGAACCGGAGACGCCCGAGCCGCTCGTCCCTGAGGAGCTCCGCTTCGAGCTCTCCGCCACGCTCGCCGCGGACGGCAGCGTGGAGCACGCGTTCGACCCTGCACAGGCCCGACACCTGCTCGAGGCCGCGCGTGCCGGCGGCGCCGAGGCGCTGGCCATCTCCCTGCTCTACGCCTACGCGAACCCAGAGCTCGAGGACGCCGTTGCCGAAGTCGCTGAGCAGTTCGACTTTTATCGCTCGGTCTCCTCGCACGTGTCGCCCGAGTACCGCGAGGTCGAGCGCACCGCGACCGTAGTGCTCAACGCTTATGTCGGCCCGGTGATGGCGAGCTACCTGCAGCGCCTCTCCGACGGCCTCGTCGAGCGTGGCTGCGGGCCCTTGCGCATCGTCCAGTCCGATGGCGGATCCGCCGACGCAAGGCGCGCTGCCCAGCTCCCGGTCGCGACCCTGTTGTCGGGCCCCTCGGCCGGTGTCGCCGGTGCGTTCGAGATCGCGCGATCCGCCGGGTTCGACCGCATCCTCACCTTCGACATGGGCGGCACCTCGACAGACGTCGCCCTCTGCGATCAGGCGATTCCCACGAGGGCTGATGTGGTCGTCGGCGGCTTCCCGGCGCGCACCCCGGTCGTGGACGTGCACACCGTGGGCGCTGGCGGCGGGTCGATCGCACGCGTTGACGCCGGAGGCGCACTCCGCGTCGGACCACAGTCGGCGGGCGCCGATCCCGGTCCCGCGAGCTACGGCCGAGGTGAGGCGTTCACCGTCACCGACGCTCAGGTCGTGCTCGGACGGCTCGGCGGCACGGGACTGCTCGGCGGCACGATGAGCCTCGACATCGAGCGTGCCCGCGCGGCGGGCGCACCGATCGCCGAGTCCCTCGGCAGCATCGAGGCGACAGCGGAAGCAGTGATCGCCGTCGCGACCGCGAACATGGAGTCCGCGCTGCGCGTCGTGTCGGTGCAGCGCGGACACGATCCGCGCGAGTTCACGCTCGTCGCCTTCGGCGGCGCCGGCCCCCTCCACGCCTGCGCCCTCGCGGACTCGCTCGACCTGCCTCGGGTACTCGTTCCGCTGCTGCCGGGCGTACTCGCAGCGCAGGGAGCGGTTTGGAGCGACGTGACCGGCAGTCGTACGCGCTCAGTCCTCACCTCGTTCGCCCCGGACCAGTACGCGGCGCTCGCCAACGCGCTGCTGGCCGAGGGCGAGGTGGTCCGTCGCGAGCCCGGCCTCGAAGCTGCCGAGGTCCACTACGCCTTCGACATGCGCTACGCCGGACAGTCGTACGAGCTCACGATCGACGTCGAGCCCGCGGACATCGCGCCGGCTGGCTCGGCGTTCCATGCCCTCCACCAACAGCGATTCGCACACAGCGACGAGGCCGCTGCAGCCGAGGTCGTCAACGTACGCGCCACCGCTGTCGTGGCCGGTGTGGGCGAGCCAGTTCGCCCGACGTTTGGTTCCGAGGCCCCCACCCCGACCAGCACGCCTGTCTGGTTCGGTGAGAGCCAGCTCGATGCCGCGACTTACCAGCGCGACACGCTCGTCCCCGGGATGCGAATCGAAGGTCCGGCGCTCGTCCACCAGTTGGACACGACGACCCTCGTGCTCCCGACCTGGCTAGCTTCGGTCGATGAGGACGGCAACCTGATCCTGGAGCGGCACGCATGACCTCCGAGGCCGACGACCCGCTGAGCGCCGCCGATCTCGCGATCGCGGACGCCGTGCTCACCTCGATCGCCGAGGAGATGGGCGAGGTCCTCGGTCGCACCGCCTATTCCCCGAACATCAAGGAGCGCCGCGACTTCTCCTGCGCCATTTTCGAC
>Ga0114999_10005230_pt1 | contig 15368 bp, 10 predicted proteins | sample ArcticOcean_MG_C_3_FD_89820 | JGI IMG/M metagenome (GOLD analysis project Ga0114999, IMG submission 89820) | Marine microbial communities from western Arctic Ocean - ArcticOcean_MG_CB8_126 | ecosystem: Environmental > Aquatic > Marine > Oceanic | place: Arctic Ocean: Canada Basin | collected...
ATAGTCCGCCTGTCCCAGCTTCGACAGAATCAGCGTGATCGCCTGCGTCAACGTCGTCTTGCCGTGATCTACGTGACCAATGGTCCCGACGTTCACGTGCGGCTTATTACGCTCAAACTTTTCTTTCGCCATTTCCTGGTTTCCTTACGAACCGACGGCTAGGCCATCGCGCCCCTCTCTCTGAGGACAACTTCTTCTTTAACGCTCTTGGGAACCCGCTCGTAGCACTTGAAGTGCATCGTGAAGTTCGCACGACCCTGCGTGTTGGAACGCAGATCCGTCGCGTAACCGAACATCGCCGACAGCGGCACGCGGGACGTGATGATCTTCAAGCCGTCGCGGGTGTCGAGGTTCTCGATGCGGCCACGCCGACTATTGATGTCGGAAATCACGTCACCCATGTACTCCTCGGGCACGATGACCTCGAGATCCATAATGGGCTCCATGAGCTCCGGCCCAGCCTTCGCGACGGCATCCTTGAAGGCCATGCTTCCGGCGATCTTGAACGCCACCTCGGACGAGTCCACGTCATGGTACGAGCCGTCGTAGAGGATAGCGCGGACGCCCTCGATCTCGAAGCCGGCCACGGGCCCACTTTCCATGGCTTCGCGGATGCCCTGCGCGGTCGGCTTGATAAATTCTTTCGGAATCGAACCACCGCGGATCCGATCAACGAACTCGAACTTCTGCCCCTCTTCGGGCGGCAGCGGCTCCAGCTCAATATGCACATGACCGAACTGGCCGCGGCCACCACTCTGGCGCACGAAACGACCCTCGCCCTTCGCAGATCGGGTAATCGCCTCGCGGTACGCAACCTGGGGGGCGCCGACATTCGCCTCGACATCGAACTCGCGCACCATGCGATCAACGATGATCTCAAGATGGAGCTCGCCCATGCCCGAGATGATCGTCTGACCAGTCTCCTCGTCACGGTGCACCTTGAAGGTCGGGTCCTCGCGCTGCAGCTTGCCCATCGCCTCAGCCAATTTCTCGCTATCGACGCGCGTCTTGGGCTCGATAGCCATGGAGATGACCGGCTTCATGAACGTCATCGACTCGAGCAGCACCGGTTTATCCGGCGTGCAAATCGTATGACCCGTCGAAACCGTCTTCAGCCCAACGGCGGCGGCGATATCGCCAGCAAACACCTGACGGATCTCTTCGCGCTTGTTCGCGTGCATCTTCAACAAGCGACCAATGCGCTCGCGCTTCCCCGACGTCGCGTTGAGCACAGTGGCTCCGGACTCGAGAACACCCGAGTACACGCGGAAGAACGCCAACTGGCCGACAAACGGGTCCGTCATGATCTTGAAGACCAGACCGGCGAAAGGCTCATCGTCGCTAGCCTGGCGGTCAACGGAGACCTCTTTGTCGTCGGGATCAACACCCACGATCGCCTTCACCTCAAGCGGCGAGGGCAAATAGTCGATGACCGCATCCAGTAGCGGCTGCACACCCTTGTTCTTGAACGCGGAACCCGCAAGAACCGGAGTAATAGTGAGATCCAACGTCCCCTGCCGGAGGGCTGCGATCAACTCTTCCTCGGAGACCTCTTCGCCACCGAGATACTTCTCGAGGATCGCATCGTCGATTTCGCTCGCAGCCTCGAGGATCCGCTCGCGCGCGGCTTCGACCGCCGCCCGCTGATCCTCGGGAACATCCTCGATCACCGGCTCCGCGCCGAGATCTTCGTTGTTATAGCGCAGCGCCTGGTTGCGAACGACGTCAAGCACACCCAGCAGCTGGTCCTCACTGCCCCACGGCAGCACGACCGGCACCGGATTGGTGCGCAGACGATCGATCATCATCTGCATGCAACGCTCGAAGTTCGCACCCACGCGGTCCATCTTGTTGACGAACGCGATGCGCGGAACTTTGTACTTGTTGGCCTGACGCCAGACCGTCTCGCTCTGCGGCTCAACGCCACCAACGGCGTCGAACACAGCCACCGCGCCATCGAGCACACGCAGCGAGCGCTCGACCTCGGCCGTGAAATCAACGTGGCCGGGCGTATCGATGATGTTGACGCGATAATCACGCCAGAAACACGTCGTCGCCGCAGACGTGATCGTGATCCCGCGCTCCTGCTCCTGGACCATCCAGTCCATCTCGGCCGCACCATCGTGCACTTCACCGATCTTATGAGTGATCCCGGTGTAATAGAGGATGCGCTCAGTCGTCGTCGTTTTCCCGGCATCAATGTGGGCCATGATGCCGATATTCCGAGTTTTCGCCAGCGATACCTTACGAGACACGACTCAGCAGCTCCTGCTCTGCACTACCAACGGTAGTGCGCGAATGCCTTATTGGCTTCCGCCATACGGTGGGTATCTTCACGCTTCTTCACGGCCGCACCACGGCCGTTGCTAGCGTCAAGGAGTTCGTTACAGAGACGCTCACCCAGGGTGCGCTCACCGCGCGCCCGAGCAGCATCAATAATCCAGCGCATGGCCAGCGACGTACGCCGACGCGGATAGACCTCGACAGGCACCTGGTACGTCGAACCACCAACGCGGCGCGACTTAACCTCAAGCGCGGGACGTACGTTGTCCATGGCCTGCTTGAACATGCCCAGCGGATCGTCTTCGCCGGACTTCTCGCGAATTCCATCCATCGCGAAATAGACAGCACGCTCCGCGGTGCTCTTCTTTCCGTCGAGCATCACGTGATTAATGAACTTCGAGAGCAGGCGGCTCTCGTACTGGGCGTCCGGCTTCACATCGTGTCGCCGAACCTTGACGTCTTTTCGCGGCATATCTTCTCTCCGCTACGACCGCGCGAGGCGACCGCCAGCAGTACACAATTCACCCGACTGTTGCCGGAAAAGTAAAAACCGCCGACAGAACCGCCGGCGAGGCGATCAGGGAATCACGACTTGGGACGCTTCGTCCCGTACTTCGACCTTCCCTGCTTACGGTTGTCGACGCCAGACGCATCGAGCGTTCCGCGAATGATGTGATAACGGACCCCAGGAAGATCCTTCACACGGCCGCCACGAATAAGAACGATGGAGTGCTCCTGCAGATTGTGACCAATCCCAGGAATGTAAGACGTCACTTCCATACCGTTCGTCAGGCGGACACGTGCCACCTTACGCAGAGCCGAGTTAGGTTTCTTGGGAGTCGTTGTATACACACGGGTACACACCCCCCGACGCTGCGGGCACCTTTGCAGGGCCGGGCTCGAGGTCTTGGCGGTAGTCCGCTTACGCCCTTTTCTTACTAACTGGTTGATAGTAGGCAAAAATACCCTCTCAACCTTTCCGGTTATCCCAGCGCGGGCGGTACGATCCCCTGGCTTCCCTGAAAAGGTGGCCGGGGACACGCGCCCTGCGACGGGTGTTCAGCAAAAAATAGAGCCGCTGGTTAATGCCACACGGCTCCCTCAGTGCCCCTAAGGCAGAGGCCAGTATAGCAGTCGCCTTCGGCCAGTCAATTCACTTGGCGAAGGTAATTTCGCCCGTTGGCGAAGGTTTCTTCGTCAACGGGGAATTTCTTGTTCAGACCGTCAGTCGGGCCCGCCCTGCTTGCGCAGGTCGGCGGCATCGTGAGCATCAGCCTCGGCCGCAGCTTCGGTCATTCCGGCCAGAATGTCGGCTGGTCGACGGCGTTCGACAACGTCCTCGGTGAGAGCCGCGTCACGGTACTCCGAGAAGCCTGTTCCGGCTGGAATCAGGCGACCCATGATGACGTTCTCTTTGAGGCCCCGCAGATGGTCGACGGCGCCGTTGATGGCCGCCTCCGTGAGCACCCTCGTGGTCTCCTGGAAGGAGGCCGCCGAGATGAACGAGTCCGTCGAGAGCGACGCCTTGGTGATGCCAAGAAGCATGGGGCGACCGTTCGCCGGGGCCCCGCCGCCCTCGATCACCTTGAGGTTCGCGTTCTGGAAATGGAAGCGATCGATCTGGGCACCCACGATGAAGCCCGTGTCGCCAACCTCCTCGACTTTCACCCAACGCATCATCTGCCGGGCGATGACCTCGATGTGCTTGTCGTTGATGTTGACGCCCTGGAGTCGGTAGACCTCCTGGATTTCGTTAACCAGGTACTCCTGCAGTTCGCGCTCACCGAGGACATCGAGGATGTCATGCGGATCGACAGCACCGTCGACGAGCGGCTCGCCGGCGCGTACCGGGTCGCCCTCGCGAACGTTGATATGCGCACCACGCGGCAACGAGTACTCGCGAATCTCGTCCGACTCCTCGTTCTTGACGTAGACCTTCCGGAGACCCTTGACGACCTCACCGAATTCGACTTCACCGTCGATCTCGGCGACAACCGCCGGCTCCTTCGGGCGCCGCGCCTCGAAGAGTTCGACCACACGCGGCAAGCCGCCCGTGATGTCCTGTGTCTTCGTGGTTTCACGCGGAATCCGCGCGAGAACACCACCAGGCTGCACGGCCGCACCGTCAGCAACCGTCAGGTGAGCGTGTACGGGCAGCGGGTACCCGCGAAGAACCTTGCGCGGTGAGTCCGGATCGAGGACCTGTATCTGCGGCTGCATCTTCTCCGGGATCGAGTCTTTGACGACGAGCTGCGACATACCCGTCACCTCGTCGACCCGCTCCTCACACGTTACGCCCGGGACCAGGTCCTGGTACTTAACGGTGCCGCGATCCTCGGTCAGAATCGCGAAGGAGTACGGATCCCATTCGACGAGAATCGCGCCCTTCTTGACGGTCGCGCCTTCTTTGATCTTGATCCTTGCGCCGTAAACCACCGAATAGCGCTCGCGGATGTTGCCGTCGTCATCCTGCACCGCTACCGCGCCATTCCGGTTCATGACCACACTGTCGCCCTCGGCGGAGATCACGGTACGCAGGTTGAGGAAGACCAGCTTGCCCGGATGCTTCGCGTCGAGAGTCGTATCCTCGCCAACCCGCGATGCGGCGCCACCAATATGGAACGTCCGCATGGTCAGCTGCGTACCTGGTTCACCGATCGACTGCGCGGCGATAACGCCGACCGCCGTTCCCCGCTCGACGAGACGTCCCGTCGAAAGGTCACGGCCGTAGCATTTCTGGCAGACGCCCCACTCGGTCTCACAAGTCAGCACCGAGCGAATTCGTACCTTCTCGATACCGGAGTTCTGAATCGTGCTGGCCAGTTCGACATCGATCTCATCGTCGGCGCCGCAAAGCACGTCACCGCTGAAGGGGTCGTTGACTTCCTCTAGCGCAACCCGACCGACGATACGATCGCGAAGGGGCTCGATGATCTCGCCACTTTCAACGATCGGCGTAACCCAGATACCTTCGATCGTGCCGCAGTCGCCCTTGGTGACGATCACGTCCTGCGCGACATCAACTAGGCGACGCGTCAGGTAACCCGAGTCCGCCGTCTTGAGCGCTGTATCGGCAAGACCCTTACGGGCGCCGTGCGTCGAGATGAAGTACTGGGCAACCGACAGGCCTTCACGGAAGTTAGCCGTGATCGGCGTCTCGATGATCTCACCCGACGGCTTGGCCATCAGGCCACGCATGCCGGCGAGCTGCCGGATCTGCTGGATCGAGCCACGAGCACCAGAGTCAGCCATGCTGTAGATCGAGTTCGGCTTACCGATACGGTCGCCAGCCTCCATCTGTCGGAACATGGCATCGGCAACCTGCTCAGTAACATCCGACCAGATCGCGATGACCTTGTTGTAGCGCTCACCGTTGGTGATCGCACCGTCGAGATACTGCTGATCGATCTCGATGACCTGCGTGCGGGCTTCCGCGACCAACTCGTCCTTGGTTTCCGGCACGGTCATATCGTCGATACCGACCGTGAAGCCAGCTGCCGTGGCGTACTGGAACCCGAGGTTCTTCAGCGCATCGAGCACCTTTACCGTGAGGTCCTTACCAAAGTTGATGAAACAGTAGTTGATGACCTGACCGAGTCCGCGCTTCTTCAGAAGCCCGTTCACAAAGGGCATCCCCTCCGGCATGGCGTCCTTGAAGAGCACGCGCCCAACTGTCGTCTCGATGATCCGGTTGACTACGGATTCGACCTCAGCGTGAACCACATCCTGGTCATCGCTGGCACGCGACATCTCGATGAGTTCGCCACTGTACCGAATGCGGATCCGGGTCTGTGTCTCCACCTCAAGCGCCTCCGCGGCCATGATGACCTCGTCGACATTGCCGAAGAGACGGCCTTCACCACGCGAGCCTGGGCGCGCCTTCGTCAGGTAGTACCCGCCCAGGACGATGTCCTGGGTCGGCACCGTGATCGGACGACCGTGAGCCGGCGACAGGAGGTTCTGCGTGCTCATCATGAGCACCTTGGCCTCGATCTGAGCCCGCGGCGACAACGGTACGTGCACCGCCATCTGGTCACCGTCGAAGTCGGCGTTGAAGGCCGTGCAGACGAGCGGGTGGACCTTGATCGCCTTGCCCTCCACAACCACCGGCTGGAACGCCTGCACACCAAGACGGTGAAGCGTCGGCGCGCGATTCAGCAGCACACAGTGCTCCTGGATCACTTCATCGAGGACGTCGAAGACGTCGGGTGTTTCCCCTTCGACCATTTCCTTGGCGGCCTTGATCGTCGCCACCAATCCGCGCTCTTCCAGCTTCTGGTAGATGAACGGCTTGAACAGTTCGATCGCCATCTTCTTCGGCAGCCCGCACTGGTGCAGTTCGAGGTCAGGCCCGATGACGATAACCGAACGACCCGAATAGTCGACGCGCTTGCCGAGCAGGTTCTGGCGAAAGCGCCCCTGCTTACCCTTCAACGTGTCCGACAACGACTTCAAGGGCCGGTTGTTGGCGCCACGCAGGACGCGACCGCGACGGCCGTTATCGAACAACGAGTCACAGGCTTCCTGCAGCATCCGCTTCTCGTTGCGGATGATGACGTCAGGGGCCTTGAGCTCGATCAGTTTCTTGAGACGGTTGTTGCGGTTGATCACGCGGCGGTACAGATCGTTGAGATCCGAAGTCGCGAACCGGCCGCCGTCGAGCGGGACGAGGGGACGCAGCTCCGGCGGAATCACCGGAACCACGTCGAGGACCATCCACTCGGGCATGTTGCCCGACTTCAGGAAGGCTTCCACGACCTTCAACCGCTTGGCGGCCTTGGCGCGCTTCTGCTTTGAAGTTTCGACCTTCATCGCCTCGCGCAGTTCGACGGCCAATCCCGGGATATCGAGACGGCGAAGAAGCTCCTTGATCGCCTCCGCGCCCATCATCGCCAGGAACGAATCGCCAAACTCGGCGCGTACGTCGCGGAACCGTTCCTCGTTGATCAGCTCACCGAGCTGCAAGTCAGTCGGGCCCTCATCGACGACGATGTACGCCTCGTAGTAGAGGATGCGCTCCATCTCGCGCATCGTCATGTCGAGCAGATGCCCCATCCGCGACGGCAGGCCCTTGAAGAACCAGACGTGCGAAACCGGGCATGCCAGCTCGATGTGACCCATGCGCTCGCGGCGCACCTTCGACTGGGTGACCTCGACGCCACACTTGTCGCAGATCACACCGCGATGCTTCATCCGCTTGTACTTGCCGCACAAGCATTCCCAGTCATTCACCGGGCCGAAGATTTTGGCGCAGAACAACCCGTCGCGTTCAGGTTTGAACGTCCGGTAGTTGATCGTTTCCGGCTTGGTCACTTCACCGTGCGACCACGAGCGAATCTTCTCCGGCGACGCAAGGCCGATCCGGATCGCTTCGTACTCGTTGATGTTGACCGGCTTGCTCTCGAAGAATCCGAGTGCGCTTCTCATGGTCTCACCTTTTCTTCCATCTGGATCGGAACCATCACAGCGTAAGTTCGGGATCGGAATCGGAATCGTCTTCACGCCGGCTGCGGAACAGCTCAACGTCGAGCCCGAGGCCCTGAAGTTCCTTCACCAATACGTTGAAGGACTCCGGAAGACCGGGGGTGATGTCGCCCTCACCTCTGACGATCGATTCGAAGATCTTGGCGCGGCCGTAGACGTCATCACTCTTGACCGTCAATAGCTCCTGCAAAGTATGGGCGGCACCGTAGGCCTCGAGTGCCCACACCTCCATCTCACCGAAGCGCTGGCCACCGAACTGCGCCTTACCACCCAGCGGCTGCTGAGTAATGAGGGAGTAGGGGCCAATTGAACGCGCGTGGATCTTGTCGTCGACCATGTGCGACAGCTTCAGCATGTAGATGTAACCAACGGTGATATCGCGGTCGAACTTGTCGCCCGTCAAGCCATCGCGTAGTACTGCCTTGCCGCTCTCCGGCAAGTTGGCCTCGGCCAACTTCTCGCGGATCTCGGCCTCGGTCGCGCCATCAAAGACAGGCGTTGCGAAGTGCACGCCCAGCGCCTTCGCGGCCCATCCAAGATGCGTCTCCAGGACCTGCCCAACGTTCATCCGCGACGGCACACCGAGCGGGTTGAGCACGATCTCGACCGGCGTTCCGTCTTCGAGGAACGGCATGTCCTCTTCCGGCAACACCGTGGCGATAACGCCCTTGTTGCCGTGACGACCGGCCATCTTGTCACCCGCCTGAATCTTGCGCTTCATGGCGATGTAGACCTTGACCATCTTGATCACGCCCGGCGGCAGCTCGTCGCCGCGACGGTAGGCCTCCTGCCTCTCCTCGAAACGCTCCGTGAGCGCCGCGATGCGGGTATCGAGTGCCGTGATCATGCCGTGGATCTTCTTCTCCACGGCCTGGTTCGACTTTGCCAGCCGCAACTTGCCCAGGGCGGCATAAGGCAACGACTCGATGAGCTCGGCCGTGACCGGGCTGCCCTTGGCCGTTAGCGCCTCACCCGTGGCAGGGTGCTTGATGCCGGCTTCGAGAACCATGCCGTCGGCAGCGCGCATGATCACGCTTCGCAGGCCGTCCTTCAGAATCCGAATCTCGTCCTGCAGGTCGCGCTGCAGTCGGGCTACATCGGCGTCCTCGATCTCGATGGCTCGAGGGTCTTTGTCAACTCCCTTGCGGGTGAAGACCTTCACGTCGACGACCGTGCCAGCAATGCCGGGACGAACCGTGAGCGAAGCATCCTTCACATCGCCGGCCTTCTCGCCGAAGATCGCGCGGAGCAGCTTCTCCTCAGGGGTGAGCTGGGTTTCGCCCTTGGGCGCTACCTTGCCAACCAGAATGTCACTAGGACCGACCTCGGCACCGATGCGGATCACGCCGCTCTCGTCGAGATTGCGTAGAGCCTCCTCAGAGACGTTCGGGATATCCCGAGTGATCTCCTCCGGACCGAGCTTCGTATCGCGAGCTTCGATCTCGAGTTCGTCGATGTGGATCGAGGTGAACGCGTCGTTCTTGACCAACTTCTCGGACAACACGATCGCGTCCTCAAAGTTGTAACCACGCCACGGCATGAATGCCACCAGAACGTTCTGGCCGAGAGCCAGTTCGCCCATCTCGGTCGCCGGTCCGTCAGCGAGCACCTGACCCTGCTTGACCATCGTGCCGGTCGCGACCAGCGTCTTCTGGTTCATGCAGGTGTTCTGATTCGACCGACGGAACTTGGAAAGACCGTAGATGTCACAGTCGCCGTCCTCGGTACGAACGATGATCCGCTCCGAGTCCACGTAGTCGACCACACCATCGCGGTGAGCCAGCACAACCGCACCGGAGACCTGCGCTGTCGTGGCCTCCATTCCGGTTCCGACATATGGCGCCTGGGGCCGGTACAACGGCACTGCCTGGCGCTGCATGTTCGAACCCATCAACGCGCGGTTCGCATCATCATTCTCGAGGAACGGAATCAGCGACGCCGCCACCGAGACGACCTGCTTGGGCGAGACGTCGATGAAATCGACTTCCTCGACCGGTACCAGGCGAAAATCGCCGCGCACACGCGCGGTGACCCTGTCATTGACGAACTTGAAGTTCTTCGGGTCGACCGGAGCATTCGCCTGCGCAATGACGTGCGGGCCTTCCTGCGTGGCTGAGAGGAACACTGGGGCGTAGGCCCATGTAGCAGCTCCCTTCTTCCCTACCTTGCGGTTGGCCTTGCTGACCTCGGAAAGCTCGAGATCCTGATCGACCGCAAACTCCGTCTTGCCGGGGTCGACAATGCGGACGCGATCGGCGATCCGCGACTTCTCGACCGGGCGATACGGGCTCTCGATGAAACCGAACTCGTTCACTCGCCCGTAACAGGAAAGCGAGGAGATCAGTCCGATGTTCGGACCTTCAGGCGTCTCGATCGGGCAAATCCGGCCGTAGTGGGTCGGGTGCACATCGCGAACCTCGAAGCCCGCGCGCTCGCGCGACAGACCGCCTGGTCCAAGTGCCGAGAGGCGCCGCTTGTGGGTAACCTCCGACAGCGGGTTGGTCTGGTCCATGAACTGGGACAACTGCGACGATCCGAAGAACTCGCGTACCGCCGCCATAACCGGCTTCGGGTTGATGAGATCGTGCGGCATTGCCGTCTCGATCTCCTGGTACACGCTCATCTTCTCGCGCACACCACGTTCCATGCGGACGAGGCCGATGCGGAACTGGTTCTCCAGCAGCTCGCCTACCGAGCGCACCCGCCGGTTGCCGAGGTTGTCGATGTCATCGACACCGCGCGGATCCTCAGGAAGGCCGAGCAGGAACTGGATGACGGCAATGAAGTCCTCTTCATCCAGCAAGCGCTCATCGAGATCCTTGTCGGTCCCGAGCTTGTGGTTGAACTTCAGCCGACCAACGCGCGAAAAGTCGTATCGCTGCGCGTTGGTGAACATGTTCTTGAACAGGTTGCGGGAACTGTCCGGTGTTGGAGGGTCACCAGGTCGCATCTTCCGGTAGATCTCAATGAGAGCTTCCTTCTTGGACGTGACCGTGTCCTTGCGCAACGTCGTGCTCAGAATTTTCCCCGCTGCTCGCTGCTCGGGAAAGAACACGTCGAACGACTCAGCACCGGTTTCGATGATGCGATCGAGCACCGCCGGCGTGATCTCTTCGTTGCAACGAACCAGAACCTCGCCGCTCTCGGGGTCCGGGATGTCATGGACCGTGTGAGCTCCAGCGAGATCGGCAACTTCGACCGAAATCGAATCCTGCTTGCTCTCGTTGAGCTTCTTGAGCGAGGCCGGCGTGAACCGACGACCAGCACCAACGATCTGCTTGCCCTTGAACTTGCCCTTGTCACCCGTGATCTTCTTCGAGAACTGCAGGCCGATCAGGCTCTCACCGGCGCCGACTCGTAGGTCGGTGCCCTTGGCGTGAACCGTAACGGTCGGCAGAAAGCGCCGCAGAATGTCCTCGTCGGTCTCGAGACCGAGAGCCTTCAGGAAAATCGTCGCGGGGAACTTGCGGCGACGATCGATGCGAATCTGCACCATGTTGCGCGCGTCGAGCTCGAACTCGACCCACGAGCCGCGATAAGGAATCACCTGCCCCGTGAACAGCGTCTTGGCCTTGCCGGTGTGGAAGAAGACACCAGGCGACCTGTGGAGCTGCGAGACGATTACCCGCTCGGTACCGTTGATGATGAACGTTCCGCCCTTCGTCATCAGCGGAATATCGCCGAGATAGACCTCCTGCTCCTTGATATCGCGGATGGTCTTGGTGCCGGTGTCAGCATCCTTGTCCCAAACAACGAGCCTGAAGGTCACGCGCAGCGGCACTGCATACGTCATGCCGCGGGTCTGACACTCCTCCTCGTTGAACGTCGGGATAGGGACGCCCGGCTTCTCACCAATCGTGTAACCGACGAACTGCAGCTGAGCAGTCTCGCGGAAATCACTGATGGGGAAGATGGTGTTGAACACCTCCTGCAGTCCGACGTTCTCGCGCGCATGCGGGAGTCCATCAGCCTGGAGGAATCGCTCGTACGATTTCTTCTGAACCGCGATGAGATTGGGCAGCGGGATCGCCGTAGGGATCTTGGCGAAAGAGTGCCGCTCGCGTAGCGGTTGAACGGAGGTGTCAGCCATTTGGCACCGATCCTTCGGGGTCTATCAGAGCCCGGAGTTTTCTAGTTTCGACGAGGCGCCCGCAGGCCCGGCGCGCCGCAGGGCGCATCCGGGCACGTCGCATCGAGGCGTCTTCTGCGACAGAGATACCGTCTCGAGCAAGTACGACAAGCTATTTACTTGAGCTCCACCTGGGCGCCGGCCTCTTCGAACTTTGCCTTGAGCTCGTCAGCCTCTTCCTTGCTGACTCCCTCTTTGACAGCATTGGGGAGGTTATCGACGAGTTCCTTGGCTTCCTTGAGCCCCAGACTCGTGACCTGACGGACCATCTTGATCACGTTGATCTTCTTATCGCCGAACGTGGTCAACACCACGTCAAACGCTTCCTGCACGGCGTCTTCCTCAGCCACAGCGCCTCCGCCAGCAGCAGGCGCAGCCATCGCCGCCGCACTGACGCCAAACTTCTCTTCCAAATCCTTGACCAGGCCCGCCAGGTCCAGGACCGACATGCTCTCAATCTGCTCGATCAGCTCTTCGCTGCTCAACTGCTTAGCCACGACACACCTCCACTCGGAAAAAACGCGTCTGAGACGCGGTTGCTATTCGGATTCTTTCTGTTGCCGGACAGCGTCCAGCACGACCACGACATTGCGTAGGACGCCACTCAGCGTCGTCACGAGACCCGTAATCGGGTACTTCATCAAATACAGAGCCTTCGCGATCAGCTCATCCCTCGAGGGCAAATCCGCCAACGTGGCGAATTCGTCGAGCGTGATCACACGGCCATCAACGAGACCAGCCTTGACCGGGGCCAGCTCGTGCTCCTTCGAAAATTCCTTGAGGACCTTGGCAATCCCGACGATGTCGTCCCCCACGGGGTACGCGATCGCCGTCTGGCCAACGAAATCCGCCTCCATCACCTCAAGCGCGCCGTCCGCGAACGCACGCCTGGCGAGCCGATTCTTGACGATCCGCAGACGTCCATCCTTCTCGCGCAACTTAATGCGGAGATCGGTCGACTTCTCAACGGACAGCCCCTTGAAGTCGACCAGAAAGGCACTCGCACCCTGCCCGATCGCCTGACCCAGAAACTCTACTTCTTGATGCTTCTCAGCCTGATTCATCTCACACCTGTGCGATTTCGACTGCGTCAGGATCGATCCGAATGCTCGGACCCATCGTCGACGTCAGATAAACGCTTTCGATGTACTTACCTTTCGCCGCGGAAGGCCTCTGGCGCATGATGGCGCCAAACAAAGCCTCGGCGTTATCGTTCAACTGAGCATGCTCGAAGGACACCTTGCCTACCGGCGCATGAAGTACGCCGTTCTTGTCGACGCGGAAGTCCAACTTACCGGCCTTGATATCCTCAACGGCCTTGCCGACGTCGAAGGTAACCGAGCCCGTCTTCGGGTTAGGCATCAAGCCGCGCGGACCGAGCACCCGGCCCAACTTGCCGACTTCGCGCATCATGTCGGGCGTCGAGATCACCGCGTCGAAGTCGAGCCAACCGCCCGCTACCTTTTCGACGAGCTCTTTGCCGCCGACATAGTCGGCGCCAGCAGCCTCGGCTTCCTTGACCTTTTCACCCTGCGCAATCACGAGGATTCGCGAGGTCTTACCGGTACCGTGCGGGAGCACCACGCTCGAGCGCACCATCTGGTCGGCATGCCGAGGATCGACGCCCAGCTTGAGGGCCACTTCGACACTCTCGTCAAACTTGACGAACGATGCATCCTTGATCGCCGCGATCGCCTCCTCGAGTCCGTACTCGCGGGACTCGATCTTGGCCTGAGCGGCGTTGAAGTTCTTTCCGTGCTTTGGCATCTCTTTACCCTTCGACCTCGAGTCCTGAGACCTTGATGCCCATCGACCGCGCTGTCCCAGCGATGATCTTCACGGCCTGGTCAACGTCGTATGCGTTGAGATCCTGCATCTTGACCTTGGCGATCTCGGCCACCTGATCACGAGTGATCGTGGCGACGAATTCCTTGTTGGGCTCGCCTGATCCCGATGCAATGTTCGCAGCCTTCTTCAGCAAGACGGCCGCTGGCGGCGTCTTGGTGATGAAGGAATAGGTACGGTCGGCGTACACCGTGATAACAACCGGAATTACCATTCCCGGCTGATCCTGCGTCGCCGAATTGAAGGCGGTGCAGAAATCCATGATGTTGACGCCGTGCTGACCGAGCGCAGGCCCAACCGGAGGCGCCGGTGACGCCTTCCCTGCAGGAATCTGCAACTTGATCAACCCGATGACGGGCTTGCTCTCTTTAGCCATCTTCTAGTTACCCGGGTCCGTGATCAGGTCTTTTCGACCTGGAAGAAATCAAGCTCGACCGGCGTAGCGCGCCCGAAAATCGAGACCATGACCTTGAGAGTGCTGCGCCGATTGTCCACTTCTTCAACCTTGCCGCTGAAGTTAGCGAACGGCCCGTCAATAATCCGAACCGTCTCAGCAACACCGAAGCGGAACTTCGGCTTGGGCGCTTCGACGGACTCTTCCATGCGGTTGAGAATGCCGTCGACTTCAGCCTGCGACAGCGGAATCGGATGCCGCCCTTCGCCAACGAAGCCAGTAACGCGCGGGGTGTTCTTCACGAGATGCCAAAGCTCCTCGCTCATCCGCATGTTGACCAGCAAGTAACCGGGAAAGAACTTCTTGGAAGTAACGACCTTCTTGCCGCCCTTCATCTCGACAACGTCTTCGGTCGGGATCAGAACGCCCGCAACCTCGTTGTCGAGCTCTAGCGTTCGAACGCGCTCCTCGAGACTCTGCTTCACCTTGCGCTCGTAGCCGGAGTACGTGTGCACCACGTACCAATTCATGCCGTCTTCGACGTCTTCAGCGGACACCGGTAGCGCGCCCGGCGCCGCTTCCTCGGCAACAGCTTCCGTGGCCTCGGGCGCAGCATCCGCAGGAACATCGGGCTCTAGGCCCAAAGCTCGTGCCGCCGCTTCCAGATCGTTTCGCTCGGCTTGCTCGGTCAAGGTCGCCTCATTCGAAGCTCGTTGGCAAGGGCGCTAGCCCATCGCCGCATACAACCAGGTCAAAACACGTCCCATCACAATATCGACAAACCACAGATAGACGCCGAAGACACCGCAAGTCACCAGCACCACAACAGTGGTACCGCGAACGTCGTTGCGTTTCGGCCAGGTGACCTTGTTGATCTCACCCTTGACTTCGCGCAGGAACGTCTTCCAGCGATTCAGCATTGTGTCTTCCTTGCGCGCCGAGGCACGGATGCCAGCGGCGTAAATCTCTCTGCTCGCCCGTGCGAGATCCGTCAAAGTGGCAGGGCAGCGGGGATTCGAACCCCGAACCTACGGATTTGGAATCCGTCGCTCTGCCAGTTAGAGCTACTGCCCTCCCAACGAACCTCGTCTGTGCGCAGCGCTGGGCATTTACTCGTAAATTTCGGTAATCGTCCCGGCACCGACGGTCCGGCCACCCTCACGGATAGCGAACCGCAGACCCTTGTCCATCGCGATCGGGGTAATCAAATTTGCGGAAATCGTCACGTTGTCA
>Ga0114999_10005233_pt1 | contig 15366 bp, 8 predicted proteins | sample ArcticOcean_MG_C_3_FD_89820 | JGI IMG/M metagenome (GOLD analysis project Ga0114999, IMG submission 89820) | Marine microbial communities from western Arctic Ocean - ArcticOcean_MG_CB8_126 | ecosystem: Environmental > Aquatic > Marine > Oceanic | place: Arctic Ocean: Canada Basin | collected...
ATCCTGCTGATCGCCACATACACAGTCGTTCACAGCCTCTGGAGCAAGCTACCGGCTGAACTTAAATTTCCCGACAATCCAGTCCACGAAGATTTCATTACTCTTTCGCATGCGGGCCTACAAGCTCACGATCTGGAAAAGGCATTGGAATTTTATGAAACGTATTTCGGCTTACAGGAAGCGTTTCGCTTATACAACGATGATGGCTCCCTCCGGCTTGTCTACATTCACGTATCAGGGAATACCTTCATCGAATTTACAGCCCGGACCAAAGAGCGGAGAGAAGACCGTCTGGAGATGGCACATTCCGGTATTACTCACCTCGCCATTCAAGTAAAGGATATCGAGCAAGCAGTAGCCAATGTTAAAGCACGAGGGATTCCGAAAGAATACCTGCTTAGTGATGCCATCTTCCAAGGACCGAAAGACCATAGTCTGATCTTTAATTTCATCGACCCGGATGGGAATCGTGTCGAGTTCATGGAATTCGGGCCAGAGGCGGAACAGTACAAGGCCATGAAAAAAGTGGCACAATAAAACTGTAATCAGTTTGGTGGTGCCATGGGACTACTACCTCACTTCGTCTGATAAACTAGTTTACTTGGAAGCCCTTCTGTTAGATCCCTGCACCAGCATAATCAAATCAACCATCTTTAAAACTTCCCAACTTCTTACTGGCTCTGCAGAGACCATTGAACTCTAATAGTGTAAAGAACAATCTTTCTAAATGACTCAATCGATCCACTCCCGTCGCCGTTTCCTTCAATTGGCAACTTCTGCCCTGGCAGCGCCGATGATCGCACCGTCCTCCATTCTTGGAGCCAGTCGAACGGCACCGGGGAATAGGATCAACATTGGAGTGATCGGTATTGGAATTATGGGTACGGTAGACCTCAGAAACTTTCTTCAAGAGGAAGACACCCAGGTGGTCGCAGTTTGCGACGTTCACGATCTACATTATCGCGACATGCAACCGGAGGATGGTATTCCCCTAGGTCGCGAGCCGGCAAAAGATCGTGTCGAAAAACATTACGCTGAGGATACAAAGAAACATTCGTTTAAAGGCTGTGACACCTACACCGATTTTCGTGAGCTCTGTGCCCGTGATGACATCGACGCGGTAGTCGTGGCAACCCCCGATCACTGGCACGCGTTGTGTACCCTTGAAGCATTGCGTAACGGGAAGGACGTCTACTGCGAAAAGCCAGTGACTCATCTATTCGCAGAAGGTCAGGCGATATATCGAGAAGTCGAAAAACAAGGCGCCATATTTCAGACCGGTTCTCAGCAACGATCACAGACCCGCTTTCGGGTTGCAGCCGAGACCGTGCTAAACGGCCATATCGGAAAGGTTCAATCGGTTGAAGTCGGTCTTCCGACCGGCTTCACCCAACCACGAACGGAGCAGTTTGAAGTATCAGAACCACCGGCAGGCCTCGACTACGATCTCTGGTGCGGTCCGAGCGAGAAACTCCCCTACATTTTTGCGCGGCACCATCGACATTGGCGCTGGCATTACGCTTATGGCGGAGGTCAGATCATGGATTGGATCGGACACCATAATGACATTGCCCATTGGAGGCTTGGAATGGACGAAAGTGGCCCCGAGGAAGTAGAGGCCGTCAACTGGACATTTCCCGAAACAAAGATCTACAACACGCCGGTGAACTATGAGATTCGTTGCAAGTATGTGGGCGGGATTACCACCTCGATATCCGATCAGCACGCCTCCGGCATTAAGTGGATCGGCGAGAACGGATGGTTATATGTCGATCGAAGTCAGTTCGACGCGTCCAACCGTGAATGGATCCGGGAGTCCTTCGATCGCGGTCCGATTAAGCCCTACTATTCAACTAATCATTATCGTAATTTCCTCGACGGTATCCGTTCGCGAAAAACCTGTATCGCTCCCGCGGAGACAGCCCATCGATCCATCACTCCGGGTCACCTCGGCCTCGTTTCCCGGATACTGGGAAAACCTCTTAAATGGGATCCTAAAGCCGAAGTCATAATCGGCGACCCCGACGCGGATAAACTTCTGAAGGAGGTCCATTACAGAAAACCCTGGAAGCTGATTTGAGCCGTATCGGTTTGTGCGGTCTAATTCCTCCACTTCAAAGGGACCGTGCAGCCTCGAGCACAGCTAATAGAGGTTTCTCAAAGCTATACCCTAACGAGTATTATTCTCTTTCTTTTAGTGATGATCTAACTCAATGGAATCCGATGTATTAAGCTTGTATCAATTCCTTTATCACCCGGGATATTGGTTGCTTGAACCTCATCAATTGAAAGCTTGTAGATGTAATATTTGGTCCATGGTTTATAACTTCGTATATTCACATTCTTTCATTTCTCCAACAGAATGAAATTATCCCGATATTTGTTGAGAGCTCACTGGTTATCGTCCTTGTTGGTGAGAAATAAACGCCTGTTTGAAACGCCTATTCTACTTCTTTCGCCTCCTCGTTCTGGATCCAGTTTTCTTCAAACACTTATGCATAGTTCGTTTAAAGGCCTATGGGGGTATGAGCGTGAATATGATCACATTTGGTGGAAATACTTTCCTTACCGAAGGAGTAAATTATCGACAGATTTTATAGCTGCTAAGGAAATGACTCCTTATTTATCTGGGGAAATCAGAAGTACTTATGCAACCATGGCGTATGCCAGATCTGATCAGTGGAATGTTTCTCGGGTTGCACTCTCTAGAAAGAATGCTCCTTTGCGTTTGCTTGATAAAACAATAGCGCATGCGTTTCATTTGAACGTCCTTGAATCAGTGTTTCCTGGATTCGTTGCGATTTACCTGATTCGAGATCCTAGGCCCTATCTTGCTTCCATGATTGAAGCCTGGAAAAGCGACAAATTCATGAAACGTAAGCTAATCAAAAAAGGTTGGAAGAGAGTCATCGGTATGGAGCAGGTAATCAGCATCGGCGGCAAAGAAGGTGAGAAGCGTCTGGTCGAAGCCTACCGTGAGGTGGATGATTTCGAAGTGTAGCGGATAGTTTTCAAGATTATAAAAACAGTGACCACTCCTCAACTGGACGCTAGTGATTAGCAGTAGTGCTAAATTCGCTTTAGCAGAGGGACGTTACTGACAATTCCGAGCAAAATGTCATTAAAGAGTAATCACTCTAGATCCCAGGAAATTTGATTGAAATTATGCGCTCCTACGTTTGCAATCTGTTGAGTCCTCACCGCAAACTTAGGAAACTTCATAAGTGACACAATAACTTGTTAGAAAACGATATGATACCAGCACTCATTGTGAAGAACCAGAAGTCCATGTAGCCTTATTTGGGCAGCATAATGAATGAGGATGGGTACCCAGACGGAATCGAGTCTTTGCCCAAAAGGTCGCAGAAATGCAGAGCCGTGGTGACTTGATGCTCTAGCGAATGGAAAGGCCGCGAGTTTGATTTAATTTACACGTAAGCAGAACAAGCCGGATTTCAGAACCTAGCGTTCATGTCAGTATTTCCTCTAATCAGGATTTCGGGTACGGTAGCTGGGAACCTGTATCTGCCTGCATTTTCTTCAGTTTGGCGATTAGTTCCTGTGTCTTCTCCGGGTGTTGCTTGGAGAGATCGTTGGATTCGCCGATATCCTCTTTCAAATTGTAGAGTTCAACGGTTTCCCACTCGTACGATTGTATCAGTTTCCAATCCCCGTCGCGGATGGCGGCTCCAGGTTTCCAGGTGGAGCCATGGTAGTGTGGGTAATGCCAGAGAAGGGAACGGTCTTCGATACTTTTGCCTTCGAGCAGTGGTTTCAAACTTACGCCGTCTTGGTGGAGTTCGGGCTCTTGTGGTAGGCCTGCGAGGTCGAGTATGGTTGGGAAGAAGTCCATGCTTATAGCTGGTGTATCGATCGTGGTATCGGATGTGTCGATACCGGGAGCGCGAATGATGAGCGGGACACGAATTCCGCCTTCGTAGCACCAGCCCTTGCCGGCTCTAAGTGGAAGTTCCGCGGTTGGTCCCGGTCGTGCCAAGGTAGTAAGACCACCGTTGTCGGACGAAAACAGAATGATGGTGTCGTCGTCGAGGTTCATGGCTTCGATAGTGTCGAGAATGCGCCCCACACTATTGTCGAGTGCTTTCATCATGGAGGCATATTGATGATTCGATTGATTGAGACGAGTAACTCCAAGGTGCTCCTTGCGCGTGACGATTTCACCGCCGTTTGGAAGCCCTTTTTTCTTCTCTTCGAAATAGCTATCGTATTCATCCCACCCCTGGATGGGTGTGTGCACCGTATAGTAGGCCATATACATGAGGAATGGTTTTTCAGCATCGCGCGTTTCGAGGAATTCGATGCATTCATTCGTCAGGCGATCCGTGAGGTAGTGGTCATCCGGTTTATCTTCCAGCTGTGGGTTATTAAAGGGTGCGTAATAACCTCCTGGAGGACTGCCTCTGTCGTGGCCGCCTTTGTTGATATCAAATCCCTGATCTTGTGGATAATGGCCTTCATCACCCAGGTGCCACTTGCCCGCGTAGAACGTTTGATAGCCGTGCTCTTTGAGTGCCTCGGCGAGTGTGACTTCTTCAAGCGCCAGATTGTAACGATCTTCTGGTGTTACGAGGCGCGTGTTGGGTTCTTCCCTGCCAGGAATCCAATCGGTAATGTTCACACGTGAAGGATACCGGCCGGTCATAATCGCTGCACGGGTAGGGGAGCAAACCGGGTTGGGGGTGTAGGCGTTTGTGAATCGTGCCGACTCTTTGGCGAACGCATCGATACGCGGAGATTCGTAGAAAGTGCTGCCGTAACAACCGAGGTCTGCCCAACCCAGGTCATCGACCAGAAAGACGATGACGTTCTTTGGCTGGCTGTCTTCGACTTGCTTGGCACAAGCTGCCAATAGCACTGTGATGAGTATTAAGGGAATAGTGAGTAGCTTCATAATTAGTGGGCTCGACCTCCTGCAATCAGTGCTTTCATGAGGAAGTCTGCGGCTTTGACGGGATCATATTCAGGATTTGCTTTGGTTGGTACGGGTGCATGGATGGATTTCCGCCAGGCTTTGAGTTCCTCGTAAAGTTCCTTGGCCACCGCCGGATGCGATTTAATGACGTTGTTTTTTTCTCCCAAGTCTGACGAGAGGTTGTAGAGCTCCAATGCTCCGTCTTCGAAATACTCGTGTAGCTTCCAGTTTCCCTTGCGAATGACTGAACCAGGGCGCGTTCGAAATAGAGGATCGCGACCATCGTCTTCCCGTGGATTGTAAGTTTGGAGATAGATGGGGAAGTGGAAGAAGAGTGAGCGTTCTTCGAGGTCACCGTTCCCTTGTAAAACAGGTGAAAAGTCTATGCCATCGAGAGCTCCAGCAGGGCGCTCCTGGTCCAGAAGACTGGCGATGGTCGGTAGCCAGTCGACAAAGGTCGTCACAGTATGGGTGTTGACTCCCGGTTGAATATGACCGGGCCAAGAGACCGTCATGGGAATACGGATACCACCTTCATAGTAGGATCCTTTCCCGGCGCGCAGTGGGTCCTGGGATGCGACGGCACGAATGCCCCCATTGTCGGAGGAAAAGACTATGAGTGTATTCTCTTTTAAGTTTTCATTATTCAAGTAATCGAGAACCCGACCGATTTGGGTATCCATGTTATCAACCATGCCGGCGTAGACAGGATTATCTACATTCCCCCGGGGACCTTTTTTCTTATACTTTTCGATGAGCTCCGGTTTTGCCTGCAAGGGAGTGTGGACGGCGTAGTAGGGGAGGTAGAGAAAGAAGGGGCGGTTTTCATCGCGATCCTTGAGCCATGTGAGTGCTTCGGTGGTGATTCGGTCGGTCAGGTATTCTCCATCGGGTCCACTTTCGAGAAATGGATTTTCCCAGGGGGCAAAGTAACCGCCTTTGGGGCTCCCGGTGTTCCAACCGCCTATGTTTCTGTCAAAGCCCTGAGAGCGGGAGTCGTCACCTAGGTGCCATTTGCCGGCTTGGCAGGTTTGATAGCCGAGCCCGCGAAGCAGTTCTGCGATCGTTTGATCTTCGTCGTCCAGGCCATCTATATTTTTTATCGGAATGAGCTTCCGGGTTACGGCATTGCCGCGATCCGATGGGCTCACGGTATAGATGCCATGGCGCGGCGACTGTTGTCCGGTCATCAGGCAGGCCCGGGATGGAGCGCAATTGGCAGCACCAGCGTAGGCTTGGGTAAATACCATGCTTTCCGAGGCGAGCTGATCGAGGTTGGGCGTCTCGAAATAGTCCGATCCCATGAATCCGGTGTCTTTCCAGCCGAGGTCGTCTGCAAGTATGAACAATACGTTGGGGCGTTCTTGAGCGCAAAGACCGAGCGTTGTGCAGACGAACAGAAATGAAATGCAGTGGGTAATTGGTTTCATAGGGTATTTAAGTCTCAGCGGAGAAGCTTCGAATTGAAAATGAAAGTACAAATCAACCAGAAATTGTAGGTAGATACAAGCTTGTCACGTATTCACTTATTGATTGATCCAAATTGTTAGGCTGAGGGTTGCCTCATTTCCTAGAGCTGGATTCGCTCTGTCTCAATGATCAATCGTTTGCCCTATATCTTATCGTTACTTTGCGCCTTATTTATTTACGGAGGTTGTTCACCAAATTCCAAGGATGCAGGTAAGCGGACTCCCAATATTATCTATATTTTGGCAGACGATCTTGGATACGGAGATCTGAGCAGTTGGGGTCAGACACATTTAAAAACGCCTCATCTTGATACTCTGGGAGCTAGTGGCATGCGTTTCACCCGCCACTATTCTGGCAGTACGGTTTGTGCGCCTTCGCGCTCCTGCCTGATGACGGGATTGCATACAGGGCATACCCCCATCCGAGGAAATAAAGAAATTCAACCTGAGGGACAGGAACCTTTACCGGACGAGACGGTGACGCTTCCAGAAGTGCTTGAATAAAAAGGTTACGTAACCGGTGCTTTTGGTAAATGGGGATTAGGTTTCCCAGGAAGTGAAGGGGATCCAATAAAGCAGGGGGTTGATGAATTTTACGGCTACAGCTGTCAGCGCTTCGCCCATAATTATTATCCTTATCATCTTTGGCACAATGATCAGAGAGTTGAGCTGAAGGAAAATGAAGGAACTACCGAAGGTGTGTATGCACCCGTATTAATACAGGAAAAAACCCTCGAGTTCATCGAAGCAAACAAGGATCAGCCTTTTTTCTGCTACGTTCCCCACGTGGTGCCACATGCGGAAATGTTTGCTCCCGAGGAATACATGGCTGGTTTTCGTGGAAAATTTCCTCCCGAAAAAACCTACGAAGGTGCCGATGAAGGTCACCCGAGATATCGCATGGGTTCCTACGGTTCTCAAAGTGAAGGACATGCCGCTTTTGCAGAGATGGTTACGATGCTTGATGAGCACGTGGGTCAAATTGTAGCTAAGGTCAAGGAGTTTGGGCTGGAGGAGACCACCTTAATTATTTTCACGTCCGACAACGGACCGCACCAGGAGGCTGGACACGATCCTGCTTATTTTAACTGCAATGGTGGCTTGCGTGGTGTGAAGCGCGATCTTTACGAAGGTGGGATTCGGGTGCCGATGATTGCGAGTTGGCCAGGAGTTATTGAGGCCGGATCAGAGTCTGATCACACATCTGCTTTCTGGGATGTATTCCCAACCCTGGCTGAGGTAGCTGGTGCAACTTCTTCTCCATCGATCGATGGCATATCATTTCTACCAAGCTTAACTGGAGACGGTGAGCAAATCCAACATCCATACCTCTACTGGGAATTTCACGAAAGAGGTGGTCGCCAGGGGATACTAAAAGGCAATTGGAAGGGTGTGAAATACGACATCAATAAAATCCCCCATGCACCTTTAGAGTTATATGATTTGTCCAAGGATCCCCTTGAAGAAAGCAATGTCGCCTATCGTTTTCCAGAAGTGATCGCAGAACTCGAATCGCTTATGAGGGAAGCCAACACGCCTTCGCCTATCGAGAAATTCAACTTCTCTCCGCCGTCAGGAGAATAGCTTTACAGACATTGTTGGAGGCAACAACCACTCTCAGTGGAGTTCAGTTCAGGGAATATATAATCGGTCGGAGCTGTCTAAACTAGGGAAAGCTCTCAGATTGACTTCCTCTTAATCGACCAACACCGTTTTCAGCTGATATGCGCCGTAATACACGTTTCTTACTCTCTTTTTTATTAATACTAATTTTGTCTTCAGTGCTTTGGCTTCGATTCGAGCCGGTAGCGGAGCCACAGAATTTTCCAGAAGAGAAATCGCTTGAAAGCGTTTCAGGAACAAGACCTGCAATTCCGATCCCGGACCCGCTGATCGATATAAAAGAAGTCCAGGATTTTCAGTCTTGGATATCTGAATTCCGTGGAGGTAACCGAGGGGCGGAATTTTTGCAGCAAGGGTTGCTATTCGCTGAAGCGAGACGGCCATCCATGCTTCATTTTATTCGAACCAATAGTTCTGCTGCATTGGAAGCAGCCATTGGGTTTGCGGACTACGCGGCTTTACCAGAAAACATTCGGGCTTTGGTTGAAGAACCCTTTACGACAACGGGCGATGTTCAAGTTACTGCCATTTGTGATCACGATGATCATACCCCTCAATATCATGTGAATGTGTACCTCGAGGATACTACTCGCTTTCGTATCGGACACGAGCACGAGGCTCGTACCGGTCTCTCCAAATTGGATGTGCCTATTCAGGGGATCGAATTGGACGGTTGGGCGGCCTTGGAGTCGTCGGTTTTTGAGCGTGTTGAAGGGGCGGATGCAGATTGGGCTCATACCACCTTACCCATTGGGAATCCGGATCCTGAATTGGACTTTCTTACCGGGGAAGAACTTGGACCGAATCCGGTTACGACGGTAGCTGGGGGTTTTGTTTTCAGTTTCTCAAATGAAGAGACATTAGCTGAGTTGGAACAAGGGGTGCGTGGGTTTGATGAGTTGCCTGGGAAGTATACAGGAAGTTCGGTAATTTATTCAGAAGAAGTTCAGGAAGTTCAGGCGAAAGGATTTCCTATACACCAAATCCAGGATAGCCAATTACAACTCTCCATCAATGATACGACCGGGGACAAAACCTCGCTGTTTATCCGAGTAATTTTCTCTGATAAACCAGACGCTCCGATTTCCAAAGCTGACCTGGAAGCCCAAATCAATGGGCCTGTATCAGATGCCTTTGTGGATTTCTCTTACAACCAAACGTCCATGGCGGCGACTGTCACGGACACCACTTATCAGGTGAGTATGGTAAGTACGGAGTATGCGTTCACAGGCGGCGGCGATAGTATCGATGAGTCGGGTCTATTTGATGAGGCTGTTGCTTTGTATCAAGTAGATGTACCCGGTGACCCGTATAATACCTATGACATCGTTGGGGTCGTATTTCCAAAAATAGATGGAGTGGGCTGGGCCGGTCTTGGAACCGTTGGTGGCGCAAATTCAAGGCATTGGTTAAACGGTGTCGCATCGACTGAAACGATCGTGCACGAGTTTGGCCATAACTATGGACTTTCGCATTCAAACTACTGGGTTTTTAACAGCACCAACGCCGCATCTACGAACCCAGTGGATCCGACAGGGGTTAATGAAGAGTACGGTGATTTCTGGGATGTGATGGGAGATGGAGATGTTACCCGTGGGCATTTTCACATGGCTGCAAAGCGATACCTAAGCTGGCTGGATGCAAATCAGTTTCAGCAAATTGATGAAGCCGGTGATAGTGGTACTTATCGGGTCTTTCGCTTTGACCATAAGGATTCTACTGGATTGCAGGGACTCGAGATTCGTAAGGCTGCCGACGAAAATTACTTTGTCGGGTTTCGCCGTGCCTTCGAATCGAATGACAATTACTACAATGGTGCTTATATTCTATGGGAGCGTCCCGGATCTGGAGGAGGAGATCCTTCGCGCAATCACGGCTGGATCATTGACACAACCCCGGAATCTCCCGCCGAACGTCAGGATGCGGGAATTAGTTTGGGGCGTACTTATTCCGATCTCACCGCTCAGGTGCACATTACACCTATAGAAGTAGGAGGAACCTCGCCGGATGAGTATTTAGATGTGGTGGTTAATTATGGTGAATTTGCTGGCAACAACGCACCCACCGTTAGCATAACCGCTCCGGGAACCGGAAATGCGCGCGAGGCCATTGAGTTTTCTGCTTCGGGAAATGATGGAGATGGAGACACGGTCGTCTACTCCTGGGATTTAGGAAATGGGGATGTATACCCAAGTACCAGTTCGATAAGCGCAAGTTTCACCGTTGGGGGAACCTACACGGTTGCAGTTACGGTGACCGATATGAAAGGGGGCACCGAAACGAAAACTGCCCAGGTGGTGATTGATGATCCGGTGAATACCTGGAGTAATCGAACCTCTGGAACCGGCGACAATCTGACAGCCACGGCTGCCAATAGCACCCATGTTGTGGTGGGTGGACAAAGTACCTTATTAAGGTCAAGCGATGGGCAAAGCTGGACGAACGTAACACCTTCCTCAGCTAACAATGTAGCTTTTAACGATATTGTGTGGGCCGGGAGTGAGTTTGTGGCCGTTGGTCGCGATGCAGAATTTCAGAATAACTCCTTCTTTGGATGGAAGCCGGTTGTTTACACTTCTCCCGATGGCAATAGCTGGACTGAAGAATTCGCCGGGCCTGCCTCTGCTGGAGAATCACTCTTCGCTTTTAACAAAGTCGCCAGTAATGCCGATGGTAGTTTAGTAATCACAGTTGGAGATAAGGACCTGGTCTACAAAAGAGTTGACGGTGGAGATTGGACGGTAGTCGACAGCTTGGCTTTGAGCCAATCTACTTCCCTGGGAATTGGATTTGGATCCGGTGTCTTTGTTCTTGGTGGATTCGATTTTGTAAATCAGTCCACTGGGCTGTACCTCTTTCGTACGGCCGATGGTGTGAATTGGGAAGACTTGGAGGACAATAGCGACCTGAACCAAAATGCGGGTCTGGATACCATCGCCTTCTTCGACGATATCTTTATGGGTAGTGGTTTCAACTCGCGCGTGGTTTTTTCTGAAAATGGTGGGATTAGCTGGCAAACTCTAGAACAGGGCAACCGACATAGTATGAGTACCTTTGCTTTTGGAAAGGGTGTGTTTTACTCCATAGGAGTTGATGAGGATGCTGGCGGTTCTCTGATCAACCTAGTATCCAGCGACGGTAAACTATGGACAGAAGTGGACGACAGCGTGGAAGAAGGCGGTAACGACATCATCATCTTCAACAACAGTTTTATCATCGTTGCGGACGGTGGAAGCATTCGCCAATCCGGTTTGGTTAACGCTGCGGAGGAGATACTCGGTGCACCAGTAATAGCCCCTAGCGGCCAGGAATTTGGTGATTCAATCAACGTAACAATCTCTACAACATCACAGAACGCCGAGATTCGTTATACACTGGATGGCTCGGAACCCACTGCAGGTTCTACGCTGTATTCAGGTGCTATCAATATCACAGCGACCACAACGGTTAAGGCGAAGGTGTTCAAAACCGGACTGGCTCCTGGTCCAGCGGCCACTGAAACATACACCAAAGGTGCTCTCACTGGATTCGATGCCTGGATTGATGCGTTTGATGTTGGAAGTGATACTGCTGCCTCAGACAATCCGGATGGGGATTGGGCTACCAATTTATTCGAATGGGTGCTAGGTAGTTTGCCTGACGATGTCGACTCAGCTCCTGATGCACCGGAGCTCTCCTTTAATGGCGCTGGCAAGGCTGTGTTCATAATCCATCGGTTGTCAAAATCCACGGATGTAACCATTTCAATTGAAAAATCCACGGATATGATAAATTGGCAGCCGATTTCAACTACGATGGGTACGAATTCTAACACGTTGCTGCGGCTGACGACTGTGCCCGTGATCGATACCTACCCTTGTTTCCTCCGAATCAAGGCGGAAGATTAAGAATACGTTTCTTAATCTTCAAAAAGATGCTTATGGACCTGTTATCGTAAACGTGCCGTTAACTGTATTACGACTCGTGGGAAAGTATACCGCAACTGAGCCAGAAGTAGAGGTTGTGTAATTTAGAAAAATTTGCTGATCGAGAAGGAAGTCGTTGAAAGTGATAACTTGGTCTATACCCTCAACAACATTTTCATACCACTGATACTCTGTTATTTGGCCGTTTGTTGGCGTGCTGTTTTCCGGGAATAATCGCGTAAATCCTCCTGTATTTTCTGTCAGGAAGGTAAACTCTTCGGTGTCAATTGAAGTATTTCCATCCGCTATCTCCAAATCGATAAGCAACTTTACGCCTGTCTTGTTCACCGAAACACGTGGAGGTGGTACTGTTCCAATTTGGAAGTTTACAGTGCTGACGGTACCTGAATCCAAGAAAAGTACCTCAGCCATTCCTGAAGTTTTAGTTTCGTTGGGATAAGTCAAAACTACTTGCATCGGTTGTAGGTCAGAGAATGAGAAATAAACTATGTCTGTACCGTCTTGTCTTGGCAGCCAATTGTAGGAAGTTAAATCCCCTGTTGGCCTGGCAATCGAGGTAGCTCGGCTTGTGTTGTAAATACCTGAATCAGTATCCAAAATGTCTATGGTAAGAGCGTCTATCGTACCGCTCGCTAATGCTAACACTATTTGAACGTCAGTTTTGTCCTGAGGTACTAGTCTCGGAGCCCCACCCCCTACAATGTATTCATAAGTGGCATCTCCTACCGCACCGGAATATGGAAAATGAACTTTTGCCGTTCCCGTGGATGAGGCACCATTGGGTTGTGGTGTCAGGTAAACCTGCATCGGAGGAATACCTCCGATATTATCGTATACGAGATCCACTCGAGTCTCATCTGTCATTTTTACCCAAGCATATTCAATTACGTCGCCAAATTGATTTACTTCAGAATCAGTTCTTGTTGTTTCGTAGGCTCCTTCAAAATTGTCGTAGAAGTCTATATTGATTGTAGACTGTACTAGGGTGGTGAGATCAGGATTAGATAAATCCAACACTAGAATAAGCTTATCTCCATCTTTATCAAGTTCGAGTGGCTTTGGTTCACCTGCTTCAATCGCAAAGGTGGCGTCCTGAAAAATACCTGAGCCTGGAATGTATATTTGCCCGCTACCAGACGTTTCGCCTTCCAGCAAAACTTGAAAATCCGTATTTAGATCAAAATCCAGAATGACGTAAGTTTGTCCATCTACGATTTGCCATCTGTACAGGATGGCGCCCGTTTGAATAAATTCACTGTCATCCCGACTGATTCTGTAGTTCCCATCAAATATTTCGCTCAAGGCTTCGTCGTCAGGATCAATAAGGCCGTATAAATCTAATCTGTAGACTGTGGTGATTGAATCCTGACTACTATCATCAGGTACGAATACGGTGGTTAGGATTAACCGTGTTAGATCTTTATTTTCTGGGATTAGTTTTGGTCGGCCTTCTTCAAATGAAAATGTGCCGGTCACGGTGTTGCCTTCAGGTCTACCAGTTGGATAGTATATGTATGCGGATCCCGATGTTGTTGTTTCGTAGGACAGGTATGCTTGAACAGGTGGAAATATGGTTGAGGTTAAAAAGGCTTGATCCCGATCCATTTCTCCGGTTCCGAGATCGAGGTATTGAAAGCCGGCTAAATTTCCTAACGGCTTCATGTTAGCTTGGTCTGAACGGGTATATTGAACCGCTCCGCTCAATTCATTGTAGAAATCGAAGGTGAGCTGCTCTGGCAGGAAAGTGATAAATAATTGTTCATTCTCGGTAAGTTCGATAGGATCAAAATTCAAGACCAGCCGTTTGCCAGTTAGCAATGGGTTTGGAGGGAATTCTACTTCCAACATTCTGTAAAAATGGCGTCTATCGAATAAAACATCGCCCGATAGAAATTGCACAATAGTGGCTAGCTCTACGTCTTCGCCCGCTGCTTCTGCCTCTGCCCTTAATCTGGCGTTGTCCGGGCTAAATCCCCGATCAAAGAAGTCGGCTCTCCATGTCTCCAGGTCGTTGCCATTCTCCAAAATGTATTGGCTATCCCTGTTGCGCTCCCATATTGCCTTCAAAATACGAATATCAGCTGTTTCGGAAATACCGTCAGTGTCTTCCAGATTATTTGAAAGTGTGGTTTGAGGAGCACTAAAGGTCGGTTGAGACCAATACCTTGTGGGATCCCACGCGTTAGCACCCGCACCTTCACGGATGATCTTCACTGTTTGGATTGTCGCCAACCAATCTTCAAGAGGTCTGGTGCCGGTTGTTGGAGCTCGCGCTATTCTCTGGGTGATAAGGTGTCCTTCAATTATCTGACCAAATATGGAGTGATTGCCATTTAAATTGTCCAGGCGTGGTTGGCCTTCTGGAAACTGAGCCATGGTTATAAAAAACTGGCTCCCACCAGAATTTCGGTTGACTGCTCCTGATGCAGCATTGGCCATGGATACAACTCCCCCTCCTGTATGATTGAGTACTGGAGAAATTTCGTCAGGAACCCTCCAGCCAGGGCCATCGGTTCCCAATCCATTTTGGGAACCGGTTTGAATTATAAAATTCGGTACAATACGGTGGAAAAATAAACCATCAAAGTAAGGCTCTGGGTTATCTGGCCCCCCGCGGATCTCATTATTTTCGAAATCGTACCATTCGAGGGTTCCCTCTGCCAGTCCGATAAAGTTGGCTGAAGTAACCGGCGACTCTGTATAGAAGAACTGAAAAACAATCTCTTCTGTAAGCAAGGCTTGTTCTCCTGGGTCAGGGTCACGGTAGGTTACCTCAAGGACTGCGTAGATGCCATCGCTCGTAGGAGTGAATGCCGAAAGTTGAAAGACGGTGCTAATGAGTAAACTGACACAGGAAATAAAACGCTTCATAAAAATGAGTAATCGTGGTTGCTAGCATAGTTGATACCGGTGATCAAGTCGGTATGTCTTGCTGGCTAATACATGCAAAATTGTTGGAGTTTCCTAGGTTGTTTGACACTCGCAGGGTATCTGGAGAATCCAAAAAATGTGGACACAGTAATTAGTCCTTTGTTTCGAGGATCTTCGGATTGCTGACCCGTCTTTGTGTCGTTCAACCTATGATACATATTTTCTTTAAATTAAATAGCTTTGGGAATTTGAAAAAGCGTGTCACTGAATAGTGTTAGCTGCCTTCGATCAACTACGAATTTTAACTGCTTTTGGATGCTCTTCTTCAGCACAAACTCAAAGTTGGCCGGATATAAGCACAATTTTTTTAGGGGCTGTCCTAGCTAAGGTTAGTGTGTAGTTGATTTATACCAGTGTTTACGCTGCTTGAGAAGCTTTTGATGGCCTCCTGAGTTGAAGCGCCATTCGCACTCTTTCAAGAACCAATAAAAGTTCTCAGGTTTTATGCCATTAAATTTGCGCAAATGACGCTTAGCCTGGTTCC
>Ga0114999_10005234_pt1 | contig 15364 bp, 12 predicted proteins | sample ArcticOcean_MG_C_3_FD_89820 | JGI IMG/M metagenome (GOLD analysis project Ga0114999, IMG submission 89820) | Marine microbial communities from western Arctic Ocean - ArcticOcean_MG_CB8_126 | ecosystem: Environmental > Aquatic > Marine > Oceanic | place: Arctic Ocean: Canada Basin | collected...
AATCTGGCCGAAGCGCTGGGACTGGATATAGACGACCTGGATATAGACGAAGAAGGTATAGGAGAATTCAACATCGTTTTGGAAGAACTCAATCTTGCTCTGGAGGCTTTGGATGAAGCGCTGGAAAGTATAGGCGGGACGAGTTTCGAGTCCAGCGATCAGAGTACGTTATTACCCGCAACCTTCGCCCTGCCCAACGGCATGAGTGCGGTCGAGGCGACGAGTTGGGGGCAGGTCAAGGAGGGCATGTCCCAGCGTTAAGAATTGAGCTGTTAGACACATTAAAAAGGGCCTCGGAAAAAATCCGAGGCCCTTTTCTTGTGCCCATCGTGTTTATTTGTTCCAGTCCTTCTCCAATTTACTCATTTTCTTCTTTGACAGGCCGCCGAGCACCGTTATGGCGTCGAGCAGTCGTTGGCGCGTCAGGTCAACGCCGATCAATTCCAGCGACTCGAAGAGTGGCGGGCCGACGCGCTGACCGGTCAGCGCGACAATGAGCGGCACGGTGATGTCGCGCACCGGCCAGTCCCAGAATTCGGCGACGCGGCGGATGGCCGTTTCGATCGTTTCCCTGTTCCAGGGCAGGGTGGTCTCGAAGGCCCACAGCGCGGTTTGCATCATCTGCACCACGTCGTCGGTTTCGCGATTTTTGGGCACCAGATCTTCTGCCGCCGGCTCGACCTTGCGGGACAGGAAGAAGGCGACCTTGGCCATAAAATCGCCCAGGGTTTCCATGCGCGGCTGCAGCAACGGAATCATAGCGCCGATATAGTCGTCGTTGAGCAGCCATTGCTTCATTTCTGCCAAGAGTTCGGTAGGGCTGAGGTCTTCGCGGATATAACGACCGTTGAGCCAGTCGAGTTTTTCCATATCAAAGATGGAACCGCCCAGGTTGATGTGGGCAAAATCAAAATGCTCGACAAATTGGCTAAAGGAGAATTTCTCCTCGTCGCCTTGCAGAGGCGGATAAGCCATGCGCGCTAGGTAGTTGAGCAAGGCTTGGGGCAGGTAACCGGCGCGCCGATAATAGTCGACTGAAGTCGGGTTGCGGCGTTTGGACATCTTGCTGCCATCGGGGTTGAGCAAGAGCGACAGGTGTACGTGCACCGGCGGCTCCCAGCCAAAGTACTCGTAGAGCAGCAGGTGTTTGGGGGTGGAGGGGATCCACTCCTCGCCGCGAATGACGTGGGTGATACCCATGAGATGGTCGTCCACCACCACGGCTAGGTGGTAGGTGGGGAAACCGTCCGTTTTGAGGATGATCTGATCGTCGATGGTGGCGTAGTCGAACTCAATTGGGTCGCGCAGGGTGTCTTTGACAATACAGGTGCCGGCGTCGGGCACTTTCATGCGGATAACGTGGGGCGTGCCATTGGCCAAATTGTTTTCGATGGTGGCGGCGGGCAGGTGGCGGCAATGGCCGTCGTAGCCGGTAGACTGTTTGTTGCGGCTTTGCTCGGCGCGCAGTTCGGTCAGGCGCTCGGCAGTGCAGAAACAATAGTAGGCGTGGCCAGCGTCGATGAGCTGGCGCGCGTGTTGCTGGTAGATGTCGAGGCGCTCGCTCTGGCGGTAGGGGCCGCAGGGGCCGCCGACGTCGGGACCTTCGTCCCAGTCGAGGCCGAGCCAGCGCAGTGCTTCGATGAGTTGGTCTTCGTATTCGCGGCGCGAACGGGATTGGTCGGTGTCTTCGATGCGGAGAATGAATTTGCCGTTGTGCTGGCGCGCGAAAGCTAGATCGAAGAGGGCCTGGTAGGCGGTGCCGACGTGGACAGGGCCGGTGGGAGAAGGAGCGATGCGGACGCGAATTTCGGACATGGTCGTTTCCGGGTTAGGTTATTGTATCAGCGCTGGCTGGCAAGGTCTGCCCTACCGGCCTTATAGTGCAATAATTGAGGCTAAGGAGATAAGATAATCGCTTGTATGAATAGCGCAATTGGGCTTGAGGAGAAATGGACATTTGCGTATTTTGGTGTTTTATCTACCTTTATAGCATGCGCTTAATGCCTCCATATTTTTGTTTTACCTCTTTTTGTTTTATCCCTTTTCGTTTTATCTCTTATAGACAAAGGCAACAATGAAGTTTACAGAACTAGAATTGCGCCCTGAAGTATACAGTGCGCTAGAAAAGATGGGCTATGATGATATGACACCCATCCAGGAAGAATCCATCCCCCATATCCTAGAAGGCCGCGATTTATTGGGCCTGGCCGAGACCGGCTCGGGCAAGACGGGGGCTTGCGGTGTGCCGCTGGTCCAAGCCGTCGACCCTAAGCTCAGGGAGATTCAAGCGTTGGTCCTAGTGCCCACGCGCGAATTGGCGCTGCAATATGTGCAGGAAGTGGACGACATCGCCCGCGATACCGAAGTGGCGCCTTTTGCCATTTTTGGCGGTTTTGACATGGGCACCCAAAAGGCCAAGTTGAGGCACGGCGTCCATGTATTGGTGGCCACGCCCGGGCGGCTCATCGATTTTCTGTGGAATACTAAGCTGGATATGACCAACGTGCGCACCGTGGTGCTGGACGAAGCGGATGAGATGTTAAAGATGGGATTCATTGAGGATGTGGATTTCATCATGTCCTGTTTAGTCCACGAGCACCAGACGCTGCTGTTTTCGGCCACTATGCCCCGGGAAATCGACAAGCTGGCGCAAAAATTCCTCACAGATCCGGTGCGCATTGAGCTCAATAAGGACCAGAAAGCGCCTCAATCGCTGCGCCATTGTTTTTTCCACAGCGGTCGCGACCGGCTAAAATCCCTTACTGACTACATTGAAGGGCAAGAGATTGAACAGGCCATCCTGTTCTGCAATTCGCGCGACAAGGGCGGCGAATTGCAGCGTTCGTTGCGCAATAAGATCAAGTCGATAGAGTACATCCACGGCGGCCTGGATCAGGATCGCCGCACCTCCATTTTTACGCGCTTTCGCGAGAAGCAGATCAAATTCCTCATCGCCACCGATGTGGCGGGTCGCGGGCTCGACTTTAGCCATGTTACCCACGTGATCAACTACGATTTTCCGTTCAATAATGAGATGTATACGCATCGCACCGGGCGCACCGGGCGCATGGGGCGGACCGGAATAGCCCTGACCATAGTAACAGACCGGGATTTGGGCAATTTGAAGCGCTTGCTAAAAACTAACGGCGTCGAACCGGAGTGGGTGGGTGAAGAACCTGATTTGTCCAACGTGCGCAGTAGTGATGGTGGCGGTGGTGGTCGCGGTAGAGGTGGCAGTGGTGGCGGTCGTGGTGGTGGTGGCGGTCGTGGTGGTGGCCGCGGTGGCGGTGGTCCTCGACGGCAAGGCGAGAAGTCGGCACCTAAGAGCGCTTGATTGTTATTTAAAAAAAGAAATCGCCCTCATTTGCGGAAAATGAGGGCGATCGGCGTTCTACCAGGCAATTAGAGAAGAATCTACTCCTCGGGAGGAGGCTCACCTCCCTCAGGTCCTTCTTCTTCCATGTTCTTCAATTCCTCTTCCATTTTAACAATGTCATCCCTGATTCGCGCAAGTTCTTGCTGCATTTCTTCCCTGTGACGCTGCATCTCCTCGACCTCGTCCCTCATGTGTTGTTCGTGTTCCCGCATCTCTTCGATTTCATGGCGCATATGGCTCAGGTGCTCTTCGCGCATCTGCATGTGGATTTCGTGGCGAATTTCTTCTTCGATCCGCCGCCGCATTTCCTCCATGTCCATGCCTTCGCCGTCCATGCCTTCGCCGTCCATGGGTGGGGGGGAGAGCCAGGCCATGAGTTCATCGCGGTTGAGTTCGCCGTTGCCGTCGACGTCCATCATGTCGAAGAAAATGTTGGCGATTTGTCCAAAGGCCTCTTCGGGATTTTCGGAGATTTCCACGCCTTCAAGTTCTTCGGTGTCGGGCGGTGGCATGAGTACGAGCATGGGCGGTGGCCCGTCGTGCATGTCGCCTTCGTGATGATCTGCCAACGCCGGTGTCAAGCTGGCACAGAGAAAGCTGGCCAAAATCAGCAAGATTTTGGTTTTCTTAAGACTATTCATGGCAAATTCCTCCTTCAAAGGGGTGTGGGACGGCATCTTTAGCAAATGCCGCTAGGGCGGTGAAAGGTACATCTGACCCATCAAATAACCAAAGAAAATATATCCTATTTAATATTGAGTAGCTGTGACGGCGGACACAAAAAATAAGATTTGACTACTGAACATATGTTCAGTATACTAAAAGGAAGGGAATTGCTTACTTTTACAAAGTTGGGTCGTTTTTAGATTGCAGCGTCGACTTCTTTTCTCCCCCTTGTCGGCGTTTCTTTCGCTCCCCCGCGATCGGAAATCCTAGCGGAATCTCCCCCGATTCCCTTGTTTCTATCAAATTATTGGCACCGCTGTCTCTGGACTGCGGTGCAAGGGGCTAGATTTATGTCAGAAGCAATGCAACTCGACCTTCTCGCAGATGAGGAAATGGCAAAAAAACAATCGGTGAAAAATGGCGCGACTGCCACTAATGGGGCGGTCAAAAGGGCGGTTAAGAAAGAGGTGAATGGGCATGGCGCCAATGGCAAGAGCAAGAGCAACGGCCATGCCCGTTACGACGAGAGCAAGATCAAGACGCTCAGTTCGCTCGAGCACATCCGCCTGCGCACCGGCATGTACATCGGTCGCCTGGGCGACGGGTCCGACCCGGATGACGGCATTTATGTCTTGCTCAAAGAAATTGTCGATAATGCCGTCGATGAATTTATCATGGGGTCTGGCAAACAGATCGACATCGAACTCGACGGCGACTTGGTCAAAGTGCGTGACTACGGCCGTGGTATTCCCCTGGGCAAAATCGTCGAATGCGTTTCCATGATCAATACCGGTGCCAAGTACAACGACGACGTATTCCAGTTTAGCGTTGGGCTTAACGGTGTCGGCACCAAGGCCGTCAATGCGTTGTCGGCCCATTTTAGGGTAGTGGCTTACCGCGACGGCAAATACGCCGAAGCTAGTTTTGAGCGCGGTCGTTTGGTGGGCCAGAAAAAGGGCAAAATCGCCGGCCAGGAAAATGGTACCTATGTGGAGTTTCTGCCCGACAGTGAGATTTTTAGCGACTTCGACTTTAATTATGAGTATATCGAAAAACGCATGTGGAATTACGCCTGCCTCAATAGCGGCTTGCAGCTCAATTTTAACAAGCAGAAATTCGTCTCCAAGCAGGGCCTATTAGACTTGCTCAGGCGCGAGGTGGGCGACGGCGCTACTTACGAGCCGGGTTATTATAAAGCGCAGTACCTCGAATTTGCTTTCACCCACACGGCCAGCTACGGCGAGACCTATCTCTCCTTTGTCAATGGCCAGCATACCAGCGACGGCGGCTCGCACCAGAGTGCTTTCCGCGAGGGATTGCTCAAGGGCGTCAACGAATTCTACAAGAAGACATTCAACGGTATCGACGTACGCGAGAGTGTTTTTGGTGCCGTGGCGGTAAAGGTCAAAGAGCCGGTCTTTGAGTCGCAAACCAAAAATAAACTGGGCAATTCCGACGTGCGGGGGTGGATCGTCGCCGAAGTCAAGGAAGCCGTGGTCGACATCCTGCACAAGAATCCAGACGCGGCCCAGAAGCTCGAAGTCAAGATTGTCCACAACGAGAGGCTGCGCAAGGAACTCAACGCGGTTAAAAAGGAAGCCAAGGAGGCGGCGCGCCGCATCCAGATCAAAATCCCCAAACTCAAGGACTGCAAACATCATTTGGGGGACAAGAAATACAGCGAGGAGTCGACCATCTTCATCACGGAGGGAGAGTCGGCCGCTGGGTCTATTGTCTCGTCGCGCGACGTCAATACCCAGGCTATTTTTACGCTCAAGGGCAAACCGCAGAATGTGTTTGGCAAAACCAGAGCGTCGATTTACAAAAACGAAGAGCTCTACAATATGATGATGGCCTTGGGCATTGAGGACGGGGTAGGAAATTTGCGCTACAACCGCGTCGTCCTCGCCACCGATGCCGACTTTGACGGTTTCCATATTCGTTATCTATTGATGACCTTCTACCTCTCCTTTTTTGAGGATTTAGTGATGGCCGGGCATCTCTATATTCTGGAGACACCGCTCTTCCGGGTGCGCAATAAACAGCAGACTGTTTACTGTTACAGCGAGAAAGAGCGGGATCGCGCCCTGAAAAAACTCAGGGGGTCCGAGATTACGCGTTTCAAAGGGTTGGGCGAGATTTCGCCCAAGGAGTTTGGCCAGTTTATCGGCGAGGATATGCGCCTGGTCAAGGTGAGCGTACGCTCGATGTCTGCCGTGCCCAAGACGCTGGAATTCTATGCCGGCCGCAACACGCCCGAACGCCGCGACTACATTATGGAGAACTTGATCTGATGGCCTATATTGATAGTCTCTTCGACCATTATTTTCTCGAGTATGCCTCCTATAGCATCAAAGATCGGGCCATCCCTCACATCGATGATGGCCTCAAGCCGGTGCAACGCCGCATTCTGCACGCTCTGCGCGAGATGGACGATGGCAAATATCACAAGGTAGCCAATGCCGTGGGCAGTACTATGAAATACCACCCGCACGGCGACGCCTCTATTTACGGGGCCCTGATCGTATTGGCCAATAAAGACCTCTTCATCGAAAAACAGGGCAATTTCGGCAATATCTACACCGGTGATGTGGCCTCGGCGGCGCGCTATATCGAATGCCAACTGTCGTCGCTGGCGCGCGAGGTGCTCTTTAACTCCGAGGTCACCGTATTCGAGGATTCCTACGACGGCCGCAATAAAGAGCCGGTGGTATTGCCGGCCAAGGTGCCGGTGCTTTTGGCCCAGGGCACTGAGGGCATCGCTGTGGGCATGACGACGCGCATCCTGCCGCACAATTTCATCGAATTGTTGCAGGCAGAAGTGGCCTATATGAAGGATGAGCCTTTCGAGATCCTGCCCGATTTTCCCACTGGCGGTCTGGTCGATGTGTCGGAATACAATCAGGGCAACGGCAGGGTACTGGTACGGGCCAAATTCGATACGTCCGATCCCAAGCGCCTAGTCATCCGCGAGATCCCCTTCAGTACCACCACCGAGAGTCTGATCGCCTCCATCGAAGAAGCGGCGCGCAAGAACAAGGTCAAAATTGCCGGCATCAGCGATTTCACCGCCGAGAAGGTCGAGATCGAGATCAAGCTGGCGCGCGGGGTTTACACTGAGGAAGTCATCGACTCGCTCTACGCTTTCACCGATTGCGAATTGTCTATTACGCCCAGTTTGTTGGTGATCAAAGACGACAGACCCTGCATCATGAATACCAGCGAGGTCTTGCAGCACAATGTCGACCGGCTGGTGGATGTGTTGCGCGCCGAGCTCAAGGTGGAGGAAGGCCATGTGCAGGACCGGCTGCACGCCAAAACTCTGGAGCAGATTTTCATCGAGAATCGTATCTATAAAAATATCGAGGAGATGAAAACTCAGGAGAAAGTTATTGAGGCGGTGTTGCAGGGGTTGGTGCCGTTCCAGGATGAAATAAAGCAGGAAGTGACGCGCGAAGACGTCGATACCTTATTGAAGATTCCCATCCGCCGCATTTCCCAGTACGACATCGATCGAGCTATTAAGGAGATGCGCGAGATGCGCGCCCGGCTCAAGGAGATCCGTGGCCATTTGAACGCCCTGGTGCCCTATGCAATTGCTTTTCTCGAGGGCCTCATAGAGAAGTACCGCGATCATTTCCCGCGGCGCACGCAAATCGATTCTATTGCCCAGGTCGACGTGCGCGAGGCGGCGCAGCGCGACCTCAAGTTGCGCCACGACAAGCAGGGCGGTTATCTGGGTTACGAGGTCAACGGTGCGGCGTTGTTTGGGGTGTCGCAATACGATCGGGTACTGATCATGCGCAAGGACGGCTCGTATTCGGTGGTGGATGCGCCCGACAAACTCTTTATTGGCAAGGGCATGCTGCACTGTGGTTTCGTCGACAAGGAGCAGATTTTTAATGTGGTCTACAAGGACAAGAAGGACTTAACCTATATCAAGCGCTGTATTGTCGATAAGTTTATTCTCAATCGCATGTATTCGCTGGTGCCCGAGGGCTGCAAATTGCTCAAGCTGACGTTGGATTCGGAGCGCAAGGTGGAGGTGGAATACAAACCTAAACCGCGTTTGCGGGTCTTGCACGAGGCGTTTAATATTTCGGATTATCCGGTGCGAGGGTTGCGGGCGGGTGGGATTCGTTTGTCGGCCAAGGAGATGCAGGGGTGTAAGATCGCTTGAGCTGAGACCAACGACGGGTTTTCTTATGAAGAGACGGTGCCCTACTAGGGCTGCCGTCTTTTTTGTTTTTATAGGTTGTTGGGAGGGGGGGGATGTGGTAGTTTAGGGTTTTTCCGATTGGGAATGGGCGTTGGGACGCGGTTTGGGCTTGGCCTCTCGCTCAGTGGACGTTTTCGTAGAAATTACGTTTTTCAAAATGCGGTTAGTGGGAGTTTTTGGGTGTGCAGTTCATACACTATGAGGATAACCATGCTATATCACAGATTAAGAGAGCGTGAAATGAGGGGCGAGACAGTCCAGGTTGGGTTGATTGCCGCTGGTACTTTTGGGACCCAGATTGTGTCGCAGGTGGCGCATGCGGCTGGTATGCGCATTGCGGTCATTGCTGAGCTTGATGCTGATAAAGCGCTGCGGGCTTATGGGCAGGGGGGGATTGTTAGGGATGAGGTGGTGGTGGCTGAGACGCCGGAAGATATAGATAAAGCGATCGATTCGGGGCGTGCTGCAGTTACTGCGAGTGCGCCGGCGATGATGGAAAGTCGGGTCGATATTGTTATTGAAGCGACGGGCAATGTGGAGGTGGGGGCGGCGCATGCGCGTTATGCTATTGCGCAGGGCAAACATGTGGTCATGGTCACGGTGGAAGCGGATGTGGTGGTTGGGTATCAGCTGAGAAGGTTGGCGGACGAGGCGGGGGTGCTCTACAGTGCGGCGTACGGCGATGAGCCGTCTGTTGCTTTTGAGTTATGGGACTGGGCCAGTGCCCTGGGTTTTAGGATAGTGGCCGCTGGTAAGGGCACACGTTTCAAGACGTCTTTTAGGAAAGCGACGCCCGACGATGTAGCGGGCATGTATGAGTTTGCTGGAGAGGATTACAATGCCCAGATGTTTGGTTCTTTCCTAGACGGTACTAAACACGCCATCGAGATGGCGTGTTTGGCCAATATGACCGGTTTGGTCCCCGATGTGCGCGGCATGCATTTTCCCAGTGCCGATCTGCGGGAGATTCCCGACAAGCTGTGCCAGCGGGATAAGGGGGGCGTGCTGGAGCAGGAAGGCGTCGTTGAGGCGATCAGTTCCATCGACGAAAACGAAGTGGCCGTCGAACGCAATATCCGCGGCGGGCTCTACTGCGTCGTCGATGGGCAAGTGCCTTTTATTATGGAATCTCTAGGTTCGTACGGTGAAATTATTGGCCAGATCATCGGTAAGCGCAGCGGCTATGGCATGATCTACCGGCCGCAGCATTGGATTGGCCACGAGATGCCTATAACTATTGCTCGTATGGTACTCAATGGCGAGACCTGCGGGCACCCTATCGGCCAATTTGCCGAAGTGGTGTCCGCCGCCAAGAAATCCATGCCCGCCGGCACGGTGTTGGATGGAGAAGGCGGTTATTGCGCTTACGGTCTGCTTGAGAAAGCGGCGGTGGCCAGAGACGAAAATCTATTGCCGATAGGGCTGTCTCAAGGAGCGGTGCTAACCCGCGATATTCCCGAAGATGGTATGGTGACTTTTGACGATGTCGAATTGCCCGATTCGGAACTGCTCGAATTGAGGAAAATACAGGACGCGGTTGTTGCGGCAGAATTAGCTAAATAAAGGAGGAGTAATTGTAATGGGAAAACTACGAGTTGGAATTACGGGTCTGGGCGGTATTGCGCGCTCTCACTGTGATGCGATCGCTACCTTGGACAATGTGGAAGTAGTGGCGGTAGCCGATCTCTTTGAGGAAAAACGGCGCGAATATATGGATAAATACGCTATTCCCAAAGGCTACGCCTCGCACGAGGAAATGTTAGAGGACGATGAGGTGGATGCGGTCGCCATTGTGCTGGGCCATCAATTGCATCACCGGCTGACGGTGCAGGCCTGCAATGCTGGCAAGCACGTTTTGGTGGAAAAACCTATGGCGATTACCTTGCAGCAGTGTGATGATATGGTCGAGGCGGCAGCGGCCAATAAGGTCAAACTCATGGTGGGGCTGTCGCAGCATTTTTATGCCACCAGTATAAAGGCCAAGGAAATTCTCGATTCGGGCGAATTGGGGCCGCTGATTACGGCCGTATCTTATATGTCCAAGAATTGGAGCTACGCCAATCGCCGTCCCCAGTATCGCAGTCGTTTCCACGGCGGTGGCATGTGGTTGACCAACGGGGTGCACACGGTAGATCGCCTGTCGTGGGTGATGGCGTCGCAAGCGCTGTCGGTATCGGCGTCGATCGGGGCGCGGGCGCATTACCAAGCGGCCGACGATTCGGCTACAGCGTTTATTCGTTATAAGAATGGGTTGGCAGGAGTCGCCATAGCGGTGGGGTTTGCCGATGGAGCGCCCAACTTCGAATGCCAGGTGATATGCGCCAACGGTTCGCTGCGCTTCAGTGAGCACGGTGATAAGTACGTCAAAGTGGGCAAAGGGGATAGCTGGGAAGATGTGCCGTTTGAGGAGCCGCCCAGCGATATGTATCACGAGTGGAAGGGGTTTGCGGAAGCGATCGAGAAGGACATCGAGCCGCCGACGCACGGGGAGTGGGGGCGTCACATCATGGAGATTGTCTTTGCCGCCGAGCAGTCGCAGATGACCGGGCAAGAGGTCATGCTCGAAAGCGGTCCGAATTGGACGACTCAGCGTTCCGGGTCGCCGGTGGCGACGCAGCCGGGTTGGATCTAAAGGAGGATGTAAGATTATGCGAGTGGTCGTTCTCTCCTATAGTCATCACGGACGGGGGATAGGTCGGGTGGTACGCGGTCTTGGACATGAGATTGTCGGGGTGATGGATGGGGAGGAAGGAGCGCGGCAGGAGTTGGAAAATGATTTCCAATGTCCGGGTTTTGCTGCGGCGGGGGCCTGTCTGGATGCGAGTAAGCCGGATGTGGCGCTGGTTGCCGGCAAGCATACGGAGATGCCGTCCCATGTACAGGCCTGTGTGGATCGGCGCATTGCTTACCTCTTGGATAAACCTTTTGCCGATTGTGCGGCGCGGTTGCGGCCGGTGGCTGAAGCATCCGAGAAACACGGGGTGTTCAGCGCTTTGACCTTGCCCAATCGCGTTAGTCGGGTGGTAGAGGTGGTCAAAGAGCTGATTGCGGACGGTAGTTTTGGCGACTTGGTTATGTACAATAGTCGCTTGAACAATGGGCCGCCGTCGCGTTATGATCCGACGCCTTCTGCCTGGCACAACGATCCGAGTGTATCGGGTGGAGGTAGTTGGGCGGTGGAGGCGGCTCACGGGATTGATACCTTTCTCCAATTTGTCGGTGAGCGGTCGGTTAGTGCGGTAGGTGGGGTCATGTCCAATGCGATGTATGGGCGGGAGGTAGAGGACAGCGGGGTGGGCATTTTGCGCACGGATGACGGCATAACCGGGATTGTCGAAAGCGGTTATACCTACCCTGCAGGAGCGCGGAGCGGCGATCATGTCTTTCGTTTTGTCGGAACTAAGGCGTTGGTTCTGGCGCAGTACGGCAAGGAGGGGGAGCCGCTGATCGAAGTGCATAGCAGCGACGGTGTGCAAATTAGTGAGGATATATCGCACGGTGAACGCATGCGGGGTATAGTCGAAGCAGCGCTGGCAGCGGCGGCCGCTGGCAGCAGTTTTGCGCCGTCGATTGTCGATGCGGTGCGCATACTCGAAATCCAGGATGCCGTCTACGATTGCGCTCGGGCGGATGGCCGGACTAACGGGCCCCATCCGTTGGGGGTGCCGGCGTCGCGGCCCTAGTCGGCCAGGTGTAATCAAGGGGATCCTTTGGCTGTATAGAATAATCTATGAGTGTTCATTCCTTTTACTAAAAATCTGTAGTTAGTTCAGCGAGAAAGTCTATGAGTGGTCCATTGCCTAATGCAGAGATTCTCGGACGGTTCAACGAGTCGGTCTATTCCGCCTTTGCCATGCTGGCCGGTATGCAACTCGATGTTTTCACGCCGCTCAAGGATGGTCCATTGAGTGCGGCGCAAATTGCCACAGCTATTGGGGGCGACGAGGCCAGGCTTAGGCCGTTACTGTACGCGTTGGTGACGGTAGGGTTGTTAGAAGTGGAGGAGGAGCTGTTTTCCAACGCGCCGGAAGCCGCTCATTTTTTAGTGCGGGGACGGGCAGATTTTATGGGTGAGCGGCATCATTTGTGGTCCGATATATGGAGTGCGACTTTAAAGACTGCCGAGTCGATCCGCACTGGGGTGCCGCAGGCGAAACACGATTTTTCCTCTATGTCAGAGGAGCAATTGGAGGAGTTTTTGCGCGGTTTGCATCCGCGCGCCATGGCGGGGGGGCGGGCATTTGCGCACGACTGCGATCTGTCTTCCTGTCGCACCTTGCTGGATGTCGGCGGCGGCTCGGGCGGGTTTGCCATTGGGGTGACCGAGGTGGTGCCCCATGTGCGGGCGGTAGTGACGGATCTTCCGAGGGTGGTGCCGATTGCCCGGCATTTTGTGGAAGAGGCCGGTGCCGGGGACAGGGTCGAGGTAGTGGCTGCCGATTGGGTGGAGCAGACGCTGACGGACCGTTTTGATGTGGCGATCTTAAAGAATTTCATCCAAGTGCTGTCGCCCGAACGTGCCTGTAGTGCGCTCAAGCACGTCAGCGCCGCCGTTAAGCCGGGCGGGCGGATCTATATTATGGGCGACATATTGGATAATTCGCGGCTGGGGCCTGAAGAGACGGTTACTTTTAATTTGGTTTTCGTCAATATTTACGAGCAAGGGCAGGCTTATACGCAGGGGGAGTACGAGGATTGGTTGAAGCAAGCTGGCTTTGAAGAAATCGAGTTCGTTACATCTGATATGATCACGGCTGGCAAGGTGGGGCGGAGTTGATCTTTTTTAGAGAAATTTCTTCGTCAGGACTTCGGGAATAGAAACGGCAGACAGTCCCGAGATGCAGGGACTGGGGCGGAAAATAACTATAGATTGGCTTATTATACGCCTAGGGGCGGACTCCCCAAGGAGTCCGTTTCCGTGACCTGTGTCAGGTGTGTGATTTCTTCCGAGCCAAAGTCTATCAAGTCAAGCAGATATTAAAAGCTATTAAACGATTGGAGACCTCACATGGCACTCAAAGATGACCGCTATACCTACCGGGTAACCTGGTCCGAGGAAGACCACGAGTACGTGGGCCTATGCGCCGAGTTACCCAGTCTCAGTTGGCTGGCTTCAACCCCGGAAGCAGTCCTTAAGGGTATCCGTGGGGTGGTAGCTGAGGTGGTTTCGGATTTAATGGCCAACGATGAGCCGGTGCCTGAACCATTGGCGACTAGGACATACAGTGGTAAATTCTTAGTTCGGGTACCGCCTGATGTCCATCGACAATTAGTACTTGAGGCTGCAGAGGCGGGCGTAAGTCTGAATCGAATCGCTAGTGCAAAGCTCAACCAGTGATGCAGAATCGTTCGCGTCACGGTCCTTGCTATCCTGGCAGGGACCGTGTGGACAGGATTCCTCTAACATGCTCCCCACGGCTTTAGGGCTTGTGCTCCTTTGCCTAAGCCTTCTCTACACTCAGGGTTTGTAGGCAGATAGCCGAAAGCCGAAATTTTGTGGAAGGATATGAGCCGATGCAAATAAGACGGACGGTCCCGACAGATTTTCTCGCCATCGCCGCTTTGGATAGAGAGGCATGGAAGGAAGGCGAGAATGCCGAATTCATTCCCGATGGGGAACATATATGGAGGTTGTGGACGGAACATGCAATAATGTTCTGTGCCGAAGTGGATGTGCAGATAGTGGGAGCGATCGTGGCGTTTCCGTGTTTGGATGGACGCTATTGCCTGCACAAGGTTTTTGTGAAGAGGGATTTCAGAGACAAGGGCATAGGGAGTCAATTGTTTGAGGTTTTGCTTCAAGAGATAGATGAGAAGGGGGTGTCGGTTTTTCTTACGGTTAGTCCGGGGAATGAGGCGGCGATTGCTTTGTACGAGAAGTGGGGGTTTGATCGGCGTGAGTTGGTCAAGGGATATTATCGGGAAGTGGAAGATCGGTATGTGCTTTCTAGGGTGTGGGAAAAGGACGGGAGGGGCAGATGAAGGACCGAGAGAGTCTTTGTTTTGGCGGGGTGATTAAGCGTGCGGTATTGGATGAGACGCATATGTGCACCAGGCCTTAGACGCTGGTAAAGGAGTAGAGAGAATGTTCGATTTTTCTGGGAAATATGCGGTGGTTACTGGGGCGGGGGGAGCGATATGTGGTGAGATTGCTCGCGAGTTGGCCGCTGCCGGGGCGCAGGTGGCGATCTGGGATTTGGCCTTGGAAGCGGCGCAGAGCAAGGCCGACGAAATCAACGGCGCAACGGCGGAAAAAGCGCTAGCACTGGCGTGCGATGCGACCGATAAGGAGAGTGTAGAAGCGGCGCTAGCCGCCACGGTGGAGGCGTTTGGCACGGTCGATTTGTTGGTTAATGGCGCCGGTGGTAGCCGCAAGGATACGACGACTGCGCCGGAGTTGCCGTTCTTTGATATTGAGCCCGAGGCGGTGAAGATGGTCATGGATTTGAATTATTTGAGTGCAGTGGTTCCGTCGCAGGCGGTGGGGCGGCTCTTTGCTGCTAAGGGGAGTGGGGCGGTGCTGAATATTACTTCTATTGGAGGCGGTTTGCCGTTGTCGCGGGCGCTGGCTTATTCGAACGGCAAGGCGGCAGCGGACAATTTTACGCGCTGGCTGGCGGTGCATATGGCGAGCGAATATGCGGCGGCAATACGGGTCAATGCCATTGCGCCCGGTTTTATGGTCACTGAGCAGAACCGCTTTTTGTTGGTCGACGAGGTGACGGAGGAATTGACGGCGCGGGGGCAGACTATTTTGCAAAACGTGCCGATGGCGCGCTTTGGCGATCCGCGCGAGATCGTCGGCGCCGCCCTGTGGTTGCTGTCGGACCAGGCGACATTCGTTACTGGTGCAGTGGTTCCGGTGGACGGCGGTTTTTCGGCGTTTTGCGGCGTGTGAAGGTTTAGCTCTATTCCCAGGCTAATAGGTTTTGCACCATGCCCTGGATGCGCGGGCGTTGGCTGTGGCGCCAGTTATCGTGCAGTTTAGACACGTCCTGGCCGTGGTGCTTTAATGAGGCGATGTGCTCTTGACAGGTGGGCTGGGCGGCGAATTTCATGGCGATATAACTGCGATCCTCCTGCTTGCCGTAGACGCCGTGGAA
>Ga0114999_10005236_pt1 | contig 15360 bp, 8 predicted proteins | sample ArcticOcean_MG_C_3_FD_89820 | JGI IMG/M metagenome (GOLD analysis project Ga0114999, IMG submission 89820) | Marine microbial communities from western Arctic Ocean - ArcticOcean_MG_CB8_126 | ecosystem: Environmental > Aquatic > Marine > Oceanic | place: Arctic Ocean: Canada Basin | collected...
AACGAGCGCGTGGTATTTCGATCGGATTCCATCGACCATTGTTGCATCCGGCATATAAACAGTTTGCAACAACTCAATGCAGAAGGTCAATGCCAATTAGGTAGTTTATTTACGAACGACGCCGTATTGTCACTGATCGAGGGGCACCAATCTGGCGTGATGATTTCCTTGGCTGCATCTGGATTTCCAGTTACATTTGTCATACTTCTGTCAATGCCTTGGAAAAGAGTTGACGCGTTATACCTTCGTGCATTTCATAACGATGAACACTCGTGGCCGATTCGAAAAGCCATCCAAATTGAATTAGGAGGCAGATTTCGGCTTTCTGGGATCCGTGCACCTTCTGAGCGTATGCCTCATTTGTTACGACACTTCTTCCTGCTTCCATTCATATTTAGATACAATACTGCCCGACTAATGAATCTAGAGTCGGGAGAAGATTGGTTTCACCGTTTGTGGGTGACCATGCGCGAGTGCGGATGTGTCGTGGTTGACGTGACTGAGCTTACGCCGTTCGTAGAAGCGGAGGTTGCGTTGGCAATCGCGACGCTTCGGGAACAGCGTGTCCTTTTTGTCGGCGACGACAGCTTAAGTAGATCAGATTGGCAGAGACAGATTACTGCAATTCTACACTCATACGACATCAAAGAGATGACTCCAGCCGACATTAATGTGGCGATCTGGACAACCGACTCGGCGTTTCGGCTGGTCGTACGAGAATTCAAGGACAGGCTATCGACTGCTCCGTATGGCAAGGGGCTGAATTCGCCACCAGAGTGCGAACTGGGCAATATCGACTATGGTCTAGGACTTGCACTTGATATAGCTGGATTTGTACTGGCCGTGATTGCCGTAGTGGCGTTGCCTCACGTTCTAGTCGTTCTAGTCGTTCTAGTAGGGCACCTAGCGATTTGGGTGGGTCTCATTGTCGGTATGTGTTTGCTATTCTACTTGGTGGATGAACTTGTTTCCTTCGTTCACCACACTGCCTCTCCATTTAGGAAGCTGCTAATCGGAGTCTTGCTTCCAATCGCTCTGGTTTGGCACGCTTTCGCGATCTCGACACAGAGGATGCAGAGCTTGTGAACGCAATCGGCTGCGGACGCGACAGTTTCCCTAGCGTTCATGGCCGTTGCCAAGATGATTCGCCGTGTCACCAGATTCCAGTTGTGTGTTGACAGGTGTTCGGTTGCGATGTCGTTCGTGTGACCGGTGATCGCGGCAGGATCGCCAATGTCCAAGCTCCGTAACGTGCGGCGGTGATCGCGACCGCCGCGCGGAACATGTGCTCAAATCTTGTTCACGGACGCATTGCCGAACACGGGCTGGCAGGCGTAGTCTGTCGGTATGCCGACAAGGACGGCAGGATCGGCACGCCCGCAGTCGGCGTATGCAGGCCTTGACTTCATCAAGGCGGCGTTCTGTCCGCTCAACTTTCGAGCGATGCTCTTCAGCGATCATCCCGAGTTCAGCAGGTTTCGTGCTGACACGGCACTCGGAACACTTGAAGTCAGCGATCCGCTTCACTACCCGCGACAGTTTCCGTACACGGATCAGCACGGCAATCGGAAGACTGGTACGCAGATCGTCACCGCCGCGTTCGGTCTGGCTCCCCACGACTTTGACTTCTTCCTTGGGCTGTACACGTTTATCAAGCGGCATCCGGACTCGGTGCAGGATGGCATTTTCCATTCGACCGTCGATTTCCTCGGCCGCCAGCTCTCGCTGCCGACGACGAGCCAGAAGGACTACCTTCGCATTCGCAGCCGCATCTTTCGTTTCGCACACGTCAATTACACGAACACGGCGTTCTGGAATCCTGAGACCCGGCATCACGACATCGTGAAGTTCGGGTTCTACAACCTCGGCTCGATGTCGCGTGTTCTTGAATCTCGCCGCCCCGTCAGTTTCGAGATAGATCCGACGTTTCTGCGGATTGCGGGCAACGCGAAGTTCCGAAAGTTTGACTACGACCTGTATCGTCAGCTCTCGCCAGCGATGCGACGGTTTTACCTCATTGCCAACCGGGATGGATGGAATCAGCGGAACAGTACCATCTTCATGGCGGACGACTTTGCGATTCACCAGATCGGCTTCACGGACAATCCAGCACTTCGCAAGCACCGCCTTCAGCAACTGCGGCGTCTGCTTGCCAATGCAGAAGAACTGGACCTCATCCGCCCGTGCCGGGCGTGGGGTTCGTACCTTCAGACGAAGAACCAGGGCGCCGGACGTGGGCAGCTCGCTCTGCGGTGGTCCCGCGGACCGGCACTGCGGTCACGTGCGACATCCGACGATCGGCAGAGTGACTCACTCTACGCACAGCTCTGTGACTTAAGGGACGAGCACGGCAAGACAATCGATCCACCGGCGTACCGTCGTCTGGTGAGCGAACATGGGCATGGCCAGATCCAGAAGCACTTGCTGATCGTTCTCGCCCAGAAGGAGCATCACCCCGGCAGTTTCCAGCGGAGTGAGGTTGCTGCATTCGTCGACCGCCTGCAGCACGACTACGCGGCTCCCGACTGGTATGCGGACCTGAAGCGAGCAGAACGACTTTCGCCTTTCGACGAAGTGACGCCTAATCAGCTTTCGATGGAGATGTACGAGACGTTCTTCAAAGCAAGCTGACAAGTGGGTGTAGCACTACCGCGTCCGGGCTATTTCTGGTGGGTGTAGCACTACCTCGATCAGTGGGTGCGTCACTACCGGAAATGAAGACATTTGGTGGGTGTGGCACTACCTTGTCCAGGACTCAATTGGTGGGTTTGTCGCTACCCCCTATTCGTAGGAAGTGGCTTCGCCAAGCCCAAACCCGAACAGGATGGTCTACGGTCGGGTTGTGCGTCCCGGCAGTTGTGATCGACGGTCGTTTTCTGAAACCGGGTAACGGGCAGAGTCTGTATATCTATAAACGACCATTGGTCAGCTTCAATGATAGCTACTACCGTTCTGCCGGAAGAGGGACTGTAAAGAGCAGACTTCTTCTGCCAGTTGTATGGTCATGCGAAAACCTGGCGTCTGCGAATCGCCAGTGGTACGGTTGAGCTGACATGCCAGTACGCAGCAAAGCACGGGCTTCAGATCCAATTCGCATCGCGATCTACATGGGAAAAGGCGGCGTCGGAAAATCAACGACGACCATGATGCTGTCTCTGTTGGCCGCTCGACGTGGCGACCGTGTTCTGACCGTTGACCTCGACCCTGAATGCGGCGCATCCCGCGATTTCCTCGGGTCAGCAGTCCGGAGCAACCCGCACAACATCAAGACGTATCTCGAATCACCCTTGCCGGAGCCGCCGGCGGTGATTCCGTCCGGCATTGAGAATCTCGACATTCTCCCGAGTTGCCCGGACGAGCAGCGTTTCTTTCGTCACTATCCCGAGCATTCCACTCGACTACAGGAAGGATTGTCATTGCTTGGTAAGCAATACCGCTGGATCCTCATGGACGTTCCGAACCAGTTCGACAACGTAGCTGAGATCGGACTGATCGCCGCAGACTATGTAATTCTGCCCGTGGAGCTGACGGTCGATTGCAGTGAACGGATCCCGACCGTGCTTCGAATTCTTGATGAGGCCCGAGCTCTGAATCCCAACCGGTCTGTTCTCGGAGCACTGGCACTGGCCTCGGCCCCACAGAGCGGTCAGGAATTGAAGCTCACAGCCAAAGAACGGCTGATCTACCGGGATTACGAATCCGCACTGGCTCCGGCCGGAGCGTCGCTGTTCAGTACGATCATGTACCGCACGGCGACGACGGTCGAAGAGGCCCGCAGTAATGCCAACTACTCCCTGATGCACTGGACTGCTCGTCGTCGATTCACCGGACTCTACTCTGAAATCGTCGCTCGTATCCGCTCGCATCAACTAATTTTTTCCCTCCCCTTCATGGCACAAACCGCAAACGCCAGTCGCGTCGAGCAACGACGCGAGCAGCGTAATACTCGACGCAAGACAGTCGCAGCGTCCGTTGTCGAGACGCCGGAAATCGTCGCTGCTCCGCAGGCGTCGCACACGGCGACAGTCCTCGCACAGGCCGTGCCACGAGAACTGGTGTCAGAGGGCCTGATCGAATTGCCGCACAGCGGCCAGCCGCGAACGGCGCTGTATGACCCGACGTTGCTGGCCCCGAATCCGCAACGTGGTCGCGTCATTGATCGTGGACTGGATGAACTCGCTCAGACTCTGGACGAACATGGGCAGCAGGAACCGATCATTGCCCGTCTCGTCACAGACACCGACAGGAAGCGGTGGCCGGAAGCCTTCACGGACCGGCACGTTCTCCTGATTCTCAAGGGACATCGACTGTATTTCGCACAGTCACGCAGCCTGCTTCACAAGCTCCGTGTCGAACTCGTGTTGCCCGACGAGGCAGAGGACGATCTCACCTACAGCCGCCGCGGTCTGCAGCGTACGGCGATCAAGATGATGCACTCGCAGAGTTCCGACATCTTCGACAAGGTGAACCAGTACCGAATCTGGCTCGACGAGTTCGCTCTTGCGAAGCCGAAGAAGGCGGACGTTGCAGGGTACTTCGACATTAGTGACACAGAAGCACAACGACTCAAGGTCGTCTCTCAGCTCGACAACGATGTTGCACAACGCATCATCAATGCCGAGCGGCGTCCGGCAGAAGAGATCGTGTATCTGATCGCCAATCGACCCGTGCATGAACATGACGAGGCGTTGCGGCGATTCGGTCATCTCACCGTAACCGGTGCCCGCCGCATGCTCGCGGAAGAGAAGAAAGCCGGCACGCAGGTGTCAGGTGCAGGACGGCCCCGCAACTATGTTTTCCCCGTCCGCAGCGAAGATTCTGACGTCGCGTATATCGCCACGTCCCTCACGCCTCAGCAGTGGCGGGATCGGGGCGGTGCTCGTGCATTCTGGGACGCGATGCGCGAGATCGTAAACTCACGAGAGCTGCAGGATCGCCTCCGTCAGGATCTCGACTGAGAGTCCGACGTCGGACTGTTCCCACATCGCCGCTTCCAGAGCCACGATTTGACACCACTTTACAAACAATTGCCTTGTATATGACGACAGTCATTACCACTCCACCGCACAGTCTGGATGCCGAGCGAGTATTGCTCGGAGCCCTGTTGATGGACGCGGAACGCATCATCGACATTGCCCCGCTTCTGACTGCCGAAGACTTCTACGACCCGGTCTATCGCCAAATCTACAGAGCCATCGCGTCACTGCATGAGCAGAGGAAGTCCATCGACTTCGTCACGGTCAACGAGGCGCTCGCCGAGAACGCCGTAGTCCGCGAGGTTGGAGGATCAGCCTTTCTCGCGGAACTTGCGGCAGCAGTTCCCACGTCATCGCACGCAGAGCAGTATGCGGTGATCGTCCGCGAAAAGGCCCTCAAACGCGGGCTTGTTGCCGCAGGAAAGGCCATCGTTGAGGAGGCCGGCAACCCGTCGGTCACCGCAGACGCAGCACTCGATGCCGCAGAACGGCGTTTACTCGCGTTCTCACGCTCGCAAGCAGACGCCCGGCCCCGACACATAGCAGAGCTGGGCAAAGACGCGTACTCGCGATATACAGAGCTTTACGAGGCTGATGACAAGACGGCTCACTTTGGAGTGACCACCGGATTCGGCCAGCTCGACCAGCTTCTCACTGGTCTGCCTCCCGGACATCTGATGATTGTCGCCGCCCGCCCGAGCATGGGAAAAACGGCTCTCGCCCTCGACATCGCCCGGCACGTCGCCTCAAAGCAGGGACGAAACGTGGCCATCTTCTCGCTGGAGATGACGAGTCAGGAACTGATGGACCGAATCATCGGTGGCTTCCTTGGAGTGCAGACGTGGAAGCTCAAGAAGGGAGAACTCACGCCACAGGACTTTGAGGCATTGGGGCCATTCTTCGACCAGCTCGAATCTCACCCGATCTTCATCGACGACGATCCCGACACGACGCTGGCCCATCTCCGATCAAAGGCCCGCCGCCAGCAGGTCGAACGCGGTCTCGATTTACTCATCGTCGATTACCTGCAGCTCATCGAAGTCCCGGACAATCTCAGCAGGGACAACCGGACCCAGCAGGTGTCGCACATTTCGCGGAGCCTGAAGAACCTCGCCCGTGAACTGCAGTGTCCGATCATCGCCCTGTCGCAGTTGTCCCGTTCCGTCGAAAACCGAAACCCGCCGATCCCTGTCCTGAGCGACCTCCGAGACTCCGGCTCAATCGAACAGGACGCCGACAGCGTCCTGATGCTGTACCGCGAAGGCTCCTACAACGAGGACTGCGACGATCCGGCACTGACTGACGTCTACGTGCGAAAGAACCGAAATGGCCCTACAGGACGAGTGTCACTGCGGTTCCTACAGGAACGCATGATTTTCCAGAGCACCGGTCCCGTTACACGTGACGCACAAAGAACTCTGGTGAGCGGGCGCGAGATTTCGTCGTCAATTTGACGACGAAATCCGAGGCGGTCTTACCTAGGCCAGCAGCGGAGGTCGATTCGACCGGGTGCAGTTACAGGCTTTCCTTTCGACGTACCGGTCGCGATCACTGGATGCGCGAAGATAATCGCCGATGTGTCATTTCGACTGCGCTCGGCGAGTGTGGTCTAAGGAGATCGTGAAGCACATTGTTGCCTGCTCGGGTGTGCCGGACCTCCGCAGGTTCGGAGCAGCCTGATCAAGAGAGGTCGCGATCCCGGCCGCGCGTTCAGGAGCCTGCGTTTCGACGCGGCGGACGCGATCACCGGGCGAACGGGCGATCTTCAGGTCGAATCGTTCTGACTGCGCTTGGCAAGCCCGCTCCAGCGATCGTGCGAATCAGTTTGTGACCGCGGGACGTCCGCCTGTTCCGTGCTCCGGATTGAAACGGAGTGAACGCCGTAGACACTTCGGAACACAGACTTCCGTCAGCCGGGCGGCACGCTGAGGGCGTGTGGTGAATTAACGGGTTCATTGACAGCCCACACGACCACGAACAAGATGTCTGACATCTTATGTGTGTTTTGGAGGGGCGTGATGAGTCTTCAATTGAAGCCGATTCCTCGGCGGTCGTCTGTGGATCAGGTCGTTGAGCGGATTCGGGATGTCATAAACGAGCAGAAGCTAACCGCTGGCGAGCGGTTGCCGGGGGAGCTGGAACTTGTCGAGCAGTTGCAGGTCAGTCGGCCTGTGTTGCGCGAAGCGTTGGCTCGGCTGCAGGGACTGGGGCTGATTGAGATTCAGCGGGGGAACGGCACGTTTGTGGCCAGCAGAGATCGGCTCGCGAATTGTGTCCAGTTGCTGCGGACGGCCGTGACACTCGCGCCCCGGGAGTTGCTGTCGTATGCTGAACTCCGTGCTGCCGTTGAAGTGCAGGCTGTGCGTCAGGCGGCGGAGCGGGCCACGAGCGAAGACGTTGCCGCATTGAAACGGATGTTGAAGGAACTCAATTCGGTTGATCGGCCGTATGAGGAGCTGCTCGAAATTGACTTCCGATTCCACCGCCGCATTCTGCAGGCCGCCGGCAACGAGTTGATGCAGAACCTGATGGAAGTGATCTACGAGTTCGTCGTGACGCAGATGGCGAAAATCACGCCGTCGCCGCGAGAGAACAAACTCGGCCGCCGGCTGCATCGCGAGATCGTGGCCGCCATCGCGGATCATGATCCCGACGCTGCCGAGCGGGCCATGCGAGAACACATGGAAGTTGTCCTCTTGAGGTTGAAGAAAGAGGCTGACGTATGACGACGCATCGAATGAAGTTCGCTCTCGTTCTTCTGTCGATCTGCTCGTCGGCTCGGGCTGAAGAGACGCGTATTGATTTTGCAAAGCAGATTGCGCCGATATTTGCAGAGCATTGCGTACGCTGCCATTCGCCGGAAAATAAGAAAGGCGACATCTCTTTGGCGACGATCGCAGATCTCAATACCAACGAGTACGTGACTGCGGGAGATGCCGACGGTAGTTACCTGATCGAGCTTGTCACCGAGACCCACGGTGAACCACCGGCGATGCCGAAAGATGCGAACCCACTGGCGGAAAGTGAAGTGGCATTGCTTGAACGGTGGGTCGCTGAGGGAGCGAAATGGCCCGATGACGTTGTTGTTAAAGAGAAGTCGAAAGCGGACGCGTCGTGGTGGGCGTATCAGCCGCTCAAGGTAGCTCGACTCTCTGAGTCGAGTTCCAAGAGCCCCGACTCGGAGAGTCAGGCTACAACCATCGACGACTTCATTCGTGCAAATCTTCGGAAGCATGACCTGACGATGAACCCGCGGGCTGATCGCCGGACGCTCATTCGACGCTTGTCGTTTGATCTGCATGGACTGCCTCCGACGCCGGAAGCAGTCAAAGCGTTTGCTGAAGACACGGATCCGAAGGCTTATGAGAATCTTGTCGATCGGCTGTTGGAATCTCCGCATTACGGCGAACGCTTTGCGCGACACTGGCTGGATATCGCTCACTACGCGGACACGCACGGTTTTGAACGCGACAAACGGCGAGACAACGCCTGGCGGTATCGCGATTATGTGATTCGCGCTTTGAATGAAAACAAACCGTACGACCGTTTCCTGCAGGAACAGATCGCTGGCGATGTACTCTGGCCCGATGACGAACAGGCTGTGATTGCGACCGGCTTTCTCGCGGCCGGTCCGTGGGACTTTGTCGGGCAGGTCGAAACTCGCAGCCCTGTCCTGCGACGATCGGCAAGGTCACTCGATCTGGACGACATGGCGACGCAGGTCATGACGGCCACCATGGCGATGACCATCAACTGCGCGAGGTGCCACGATCACAAACTCGATCCAATTTCGCAGCGAGAGTATTACCAGTTGCAAGCCGTTTTCGCGGGAGTCAAACGTAGTGATCGAGTCGTCAGCGACGCGGCCCTCAAACAGTACGAGACAACGAAACAGGAACTGATCGCTCGACATAACAAACTCGATTTTGAGAAAGGGCGGCTTGAAGGCGAGGGACTGAATCTCGCGGGCATCGTCGGCGGCGGAAATGGACTTGGCACCGGCACGTATCGCAATGCCATCGACCCGCGCAACGCCAAGGTGCAAACCCGAAACTTCGGCCAGCTCGGAAACGTGGTGACGAACCGGTTTTCACCGTCAGTATTCGAGTTCGTCGATGGCGTGTTCATTCCCGACGGACACAACGGCAAGGCAGAGATTCCGGTGAGCTCCACCGGTGTCACAATCACTGGTCTGCCGAAGACATCAGGCAACGCGTGGGACATGATTCGTAACGGCCCGGTTGCCAGTCAGCATTCTCCAGAGCTGGACGGAATTGACTTCACAAAGGAAGGCCACAACCTGCTGGGATTGCATGCGAATGCCGGAATCACCTTTGATGTAGCAGCGATGCGGAAAGTAGCTCGACTCTCTGAGTCGAGTAACGAAAGAAGCCCCGACTCGGAGAGTCAGGCTACGCTGCGTTTCACGGCCAAACTCGGCTACTTCGGCGCGGTGGGAAACAACTTTGCCGACGCATGGGTATTCGTGGATGGTCTCAAAGTCGCCGAATTCCGAAAGCTGCGGCGGGCAGATGGCTTGCAACCGATCGACGTCGAACTGCCCGCGTCGGCTCGCTTTCTCACGCTGGTTTCGACGGATGGCGACAACGGATTCAGCATGGATCAGATTGGCTTCGGCGATCCGCAGGTGAAACTGTCTGCGCCGCCAACGCTGACGGACGAAGCACGCAAACGACTCGCGACAATCAAAGCTCAGCGCGAGCAGATCGAGAAAGATCTTGAGAAGCTCGGCCCACCGCCACGTTTCTATGGAGTCGTCGCAGAGAAGACCGTTCCGGAAGTGCGGCTGCTGACGCGCGGCAATCCAGAATCTCCGAGTGGTGACGCGCTGACTCCCGCAGCTTTCTCGTCGTTGGCGATGCTCGATTCCGGGTTGGGAACGGTCGAGACCAGTGAAGGCGAACGGCGAGCAGCGTTGGCCGGATGGATCACGCATCCGAAGAACCCGCTCGTCCGTCGAGTCATCGTCAATCGTTTATGGCAATGGCACTTTGGTACGGGGCTGGTCGATACGCCCAGCGATTTCGGATACGGCGGCGGTCGGCCTTCGCATTCAGAATTGCTGGACTGGCTCGCCGAAGAACTGGCGAAGCAAAACTGGTCGCTCAAGGCCATTCATCGCTTGATCGTGACGAGCGTGACTTACAGGCAGAGTGCCAGGATGGGTCTCCAGACCCGTCCAGACAATGCCACCGAATCAGAACGAACGGGTCTGGATCCCCATCCTACTGAACTCGACTCCGATAACCGCCTGCTTTGGCGACAGAACCCACGGCGAATCGAAGCCGAGGCGATTCGCGATTCCGTGTTGTTTGTCAGCGGTAAGCTGAATCCCAAACGCGGCGGGCCCGGTTTCCAAGACTTTAAGTATCAGGATGCCTACGCCCCAATCTACACCTACGTCACTGCCGACGAGCCGGCGCTCTGGTGCCGCAGCATTTATCGCTACATCGTCCGCACGACGCCCAACCGCTTTCTCACAACGTTCGATTGTGCAGACCCCGCCAACTTCACACCGACGCGGCTCACAACCACGACGCCGTTGCAATCGCTCGCACTTTACAACAACGACTTCATGCTCCGGCAGGCTCGTTACTTCGCCGAACGACTCGAAAAGGAAGCCGGAAGCAGCGTGAACGCTCAAGTCCGACGAGCCTTTGCATTGGCGTTCGGGCGACAGCCGTCTCCACAGGAACTCCGCATCACAACGGACTTCGTGGAAAAGCAGGGACTGTTTTCCCTGTGCCGATCACTCTTCAATTCCAACGAGTTTGTCTATGTCGATTGAAAGTCGCTCGACCGCTAACGGTCACGTTTTCCGTAGTGGAATTCGCCAGAATTCCCAGAGACGGAGTTCTGGCGAACTCCACTACGCCACCAGCGCGAACCTCTCCCGGCGTGAGTTTCTACGGGCTGCTGGCGGTGGACTTGGCGGACTCGCATTGTCAGCGATGTTGAGCGGCGAAAGCCATGCGCAGTCGCATCATGCTCCGAAAGCGAAACGCGTTATCCAGATCTTTTGTCCCGGAGGAATGAGTCAGGTTGACACCTACGATTACAAGCCGGAACTCGAGAAGCGGAATGGAATGCCGTTTGATCCCGATGGCAAGCTGCAGTTCTTCGCTTCGAAGCCCGGCAACTGCCACGGCAGTCACTGGAAGTTTCGTCAGCACGGTCAGTCTGGACTTTGGATAAGCGACCTGTTTCCAAAGCTCGCGACGTGCATCGACGATATGGCGTTCATTTACTCGATGCACAGCAAGACCGCGTTGCATGGCCCGGCGTGCTTCATGATGAATACCGGATTCACATTACCCGGTTTCCCGAGCATGGGATCGTGGGTGACGTATGGGCTCGGCAGCGAGGCTGATGACCTGCCGGCGTTCGTCGTACTGCCTGACCCTCGCGGCCTGCCGCCGGGTGGCATCATCAACTGGGGAGCCGGCTTCCTGCCCGCTGAGCATCAGGCCACGACGCTCGACACAACGAATCCGAAACAGCCAATCGCTGACCTGTTTCCACCGGGTGATGTTTCGGAAGTCTCGCCGGAGGCGGATCAAGCGGGATTGGACTTTCTACAGAAACTTAACCGCCTGCATCGGGAAACTCGCAGTGGCAACAGTGAACTCGACGCCCGCATCAAGGCATATGAAATGGCGGCCCGCCTGCAACTCAGCGCTCCCGAAGTGACCGACCTGAGTAAAGAGACCACCGCGACAAAACAACTCTATAACATCGACCACACCGAAATCGGCCCGTTCGGGCGACAGTGTCTACTGGCAAGGCGCCTTGCGCAGCGCGGCGTCCGTTTCGTGCAGATTTACTGTGGAGCCGAAAACACGACGGCAAGAAAAATTCGCCCGAACTGGGACAGCCATGAAGATTTGACTCGCGACCACGGTTATTGGGGAGCCGTGCTTGATGCCGGCGCATCGGCACTGCTCAAAGACCTGAAGCAACAGGGTATGCTCGACGACACGCTGGTCATCTGCACGACAGAGTTTGGTCGTCAGCCAGCCGCTCAGGGTGGAGCAGGAAAAGGACGAGACCACAATGCCGGGGCTTTCACGGCCTGGCTTGCCGGCGGCGGAATCAAAGGCGGAGTCGGTTACGGGGCAACCGATGAACTCGGTTTCAAAGCCGTCGAGAATCCCACCTACAGTTACGACCTGCACGCAACGGCTCTGCACCTGCTGGGCGTCGATCACACGCGACTGACGTTCTATCACAACGGCATAGAGAGACGTCTCACCGATGTGCATGGGCATGTCATTGACGAGTTGCTGGCATGAGACTGCTCGACAGGCACCACATCGACATCGCTGTAGTCATGACCGTTACAATGAGTTTGGGCGGAAACAACAGCACAGAAAGTTACACCCGCTTCTGAATACCAGTGAGATAATCTATGTCCGATAGCCCATTCCAATATTTGTATGGTGGAATTCGCCAGTACTCGCGAGCTAGAGAAACTTCAGAGTTCGTTTGCAGTGAGCCGTTGGCCGTCAGGCCTCTGGCGCCCGGCCGCTTACGCGTCACGGCTCACGACACCACTGAAGACGAACTCGGAAACTGTCCTAAGCCTACCCGATCTCATGGATTTCTGGCGAAATCCACTACGTGTTTCATCGTGTTCGCGTTCCTTTCCGGAGCGATGTCTGTTTCGGCTGCGGAACCGTTTGAAGCCTTTCTGAAGAAGCATTGCGTCCGCTGTCATGGCCCTCAGAAGGAGAAAGGCGATATTCGGATCGACCGGCTGTCGCGAGATTTCAAGGCGGGACTGGACGCGCACCACTGGGCAGAGGCGCTCGATAAGGTCAACAGCGGCGAGATGCCCCCGGAAGATGAACCGCAGCCGACTCAGGACGAGATCGCGGACTTCGTTACCAAACTCGACTCGCTGCTCAAGGAAGGTCGAGCGGCGCGGATGGCGGCGCGTCCGGCGGTGGCGCACTATCGGCTCAGTCGGAAGGAATATCAGAACACGGTCTACGATCTGCTTGGCGTGCGCTACGATCCGGCCAAACCGGGGGAGCTGAACGAGGACACGTTGTGGCACGGGTATGAACGCATCGGCTCGCAGCTTTCGCTCTCGCCGTCGCATGTGGATCGCTATTACCGCGCGGCGGACATCGTGCTCGACCGCGCTTTCCCCGCCACGTCCGGCGAAGCTCGCAAGATCCGCAAGACTGCCGCCGAGTTGCGTTACGGCGGTGGGAAGAGCCAGCAGGAGGCGCTGGACCGGTTCGGCATCAAGCGGCCTCTGCGTTACCTCCTTTTCCCCGGTCGAGTTCAGCCTGCGCTGTCCTCCAACTGGCTTGGAAGGACGGGGCCGGAGCACAGCGGGCTCTACAAACTCCGCCTTCAAGCGAGCGGAATCCGCCCGCCCGGCGGCCAGCCGGCCCACCTGAGTATCGGCAAGCAGACCAGTGAGGAGACCGTGGATGGCCTCATTGAATTTGACATCACGGCACCGGAAGACAAACCGCAGGTTTATGAGTTCGAAGTGTTTCTCGAGACGCCGACGGGGCTGCATTTCTGCGTGGTGTCCACCGATGTTGTGGACAGAAGGGGCGGCGCTGCCTTCCGCAATGCGATCGCCAGCAGGGGTTATGTTTTCACGCACAGCAGCGAGACCGTGCTTCTGAACCCCAACGCCCCGCAGATGTTCGATGACAAAGGGAACGGCATCTTCTCGACGGTGCTCCTCGATTGGATCGAATGGGAAGGGCCGCTGGTCACAGAGGCGGAAAAGTCCCGGCGAGCAGGCGTGCTGCCGCCCGATGACGTGACTCCCGAAGTGGTTGCGGAGCATTTGCAACGCTTCGCCGAACGCGTCTGGCGGCGGTCGGTGAAGAAGGATGAACTGGAGGACTATCTGCAGTCCTACCGCGCCGAACGCGAGGCGGGTGAAAAGGCGACCGATGCTTACCGTATCGCGCTGCTGGGCGTGCTGACGTCCAGAAACTTCATCTATCTCGTCGAGGGCGATCCCGATGCCCGCGAACGATTGACCGACTCGGAACTCGCCTCGCGGCTCTCGTATTTCCTCTGGAGTTCGATGCCCGATGACAGTCTCTTCGCCGCGGCCAGAGGCGGCGTTCTGAACGGCGATGGGCTGAGGAAGGAAGTGGACCGGATGCTGACGGACCGCCGGATCAACCGATTCATCGACGACTTCTCGCGGCAGTGGCTACAACTGCACCGCGTGGGCATGTTTCCGCCGGACAAGAAACTCTACCCCGGCTACGACGACTGGCTCGAAACGAGCATGCGTGCCGAGCCGGTCGAGTATTTCCGCGAGATGCTTGTGAAGAACCTGCCCATCGAGGGCTTCCTCGATTCCGACTGGACCATGGCCAACGCCCGGCTCTGCGATTTCTACGGACTGCCCGAACCGAAAGGGGGCGGCTTTCAGCGTGTCTCGCTCAAGCCCGAGGACCATCGCGGCGGTCTGCTCACGATGGGCGCGGTGCTCGGGTTGACCTCAGACGGCACGCGTCACCGTCCGGTGCATCGCGGCGTGTGGGTCAGTGAAGCGATCTTTAACAAGACTCCGCCGTCACCTCCGGCCAATGTGGATCCGATCGAGCCCATTCCACCAAAGGGCACCAAGATAACCATCCGCCAGAGAATTGAAGCACACGCTAAGAACGCGAGTTGTGCTGCCTGCCACCGCAACATCGATCCGCTGGGACTGGCGTTCGACCAGTACGATGCCATCGGCCAACGGCGCACCCGCGAGCGGGTTCCAACGGGCGTGGGTGAAGATCCGATCGTCGATGCCTCGGGCGTCATGCCCGACGGCCGTCCATTCACCGATTCCATCCAGTTCAAACGGCTGCTGCTTGAGGACCGCGACAAGGTCGCGCGGGCCTTCATCGAACACCTTTGTACGTACGCGCTCCGGCGTGTGCTGACCGTGGATGACCGTGGCGACCTCAAGTCGATTGAAGAAGAAGCGAAGAAGAACCAATACCGAGTCAAGGACATCGTGCGTGCGGTGGCGCTGTCGGACTTGATTCGGAAACGCTAACTCGCCGGTACGAAGAAATGATTAATGAGTATTGGAGATTGGAAAATGCAAAATGAAAGGAGGAGGGAACAGAGCGAATCGGCTCGGAAGGGGGCAGATATTGAAGAACGGCTTTTGGAGTTTGCTGTTCGAGTTGGGAAAGCAGTAGATGCATTGCCGAACACTCGGCTTGGACGACACATTGCCGGACAGCTCGTGCGTTCGGCAGCAATTCCCGGACGGTCTGTCTCCTCGGGGATTTTGGGGCTCAGAGCGGAGTGAGGAGGGTTTTGCTCGGACGATGGGGCTGGTGCGACTGGCTTTGAGCTGACTCATCGGGTCGCGTGC
>Ga0114999_10005237_pt1 | contig 15359 bp, 15 predicted proteins | sample ArcticOcean_MG_C_3_FD_89820 | JGI IMG/M metagenome (GOLD analysis project Ga0114999, IMG submission 89820) | Marine microbial communities from western Arctic Ocean - ArcticOcean_MG_CB8_126 | ecosystem: Environmental > Aquatic > Marine > Oceanic | place: Arctic Ocean: Canada Basin | collected...
CACGGTGAAGATACTGAAGAAGGTATTGGCGTCCGCTCCGTCGATGACCACGCTCGGCTTGCCGGGCACGTACTCGACGGCCTGGTTGTAGCGTGGGGGTATGGCCGGAGGCAGGAAGGTGGCTGGGTCCAGTGTTATGGTAAATGAACCTGCACCCGAGAACTCAACCTGAACAATATCTTCTGTTTCATCCATGAAGGAAACGCGTGTAATCTGATTCGGTCTGGCCTGCAGTCGTATGGATTCACCCGTAAGTAAGATCTGGTCGAAGACATTTCCATTGGCGTGCTGAATGTTTTCCCCGGCGATATCACCCGTACCGTCGAGAATGAGGGGAACGGCCGGTACTGCCACGGTGATTACTGCGGTCTCACTGTTGGTACTACCTCCAGCATTGTTAACCTGTGCCCAGAAATTCGTGCTCACGGTAAGTGCACCGGTCGTTAAGCTGCTGCCGGTCGCGCCGGCCACGGGGGTGGCAGTATCGCCACTGTTGCCGGTATACCACTGGTAGGTAAGATCATCCCCGGTTGCCGCTACAGATAATAATATTGCCGTACCGGACTGAACTTCCTGGCTCGTCGGTTGGGTCGTAATAGTTGGACCTTGAACGGGGGGCGGCCCCTCAGAACCGCTACCGGGGGCACCGATGGGGGTATACCCGATGTCGTCTAATCCGATACTACTGATATCCCCCGTCGAAGAGGTGAGCGTCCTGTTCGTATAGTGTACACTTCCAATTCCACCCGGGGCACCTAATTCCGCTGCATTGAAGCTCAAATAAGTAAACGGTTCCGTTAATTCAATACTTATGTTCAAGCCGACGTCATCGGTCGCAGTAAGTAAGTTTCCTTCCGTATCGAAGATTTCGATAAGACCATCCGTCAAAAAGAATACGGCTGCGTAAAACTCAACCTGAGCGACGGGAGTTTCAAATTCGATGACCCCTGTAACATCTTGAACCTGTTGGCCAGAGATCTCTGCTTGTACTACTCCCCAATGCCAACCTCCACCAGGTATCGAGTGATTATATGCGGGTAATCCGGGCGTGATGACCCCATTAGTAAAGTGCGCAGTATAAGGGGGAAAACCAATCGTGAAATCCGTTCGACTCCCCGTAGGGAATAAAAATTCAGCGCGCTGATCAGCAAATCCAAAATCTTCAAATATCGTATTATTTGGCGGACCTTCAAAATATGAAAACCCAAGATCATCGATGGCTAATTGTCCGGCAGGATTGACAATCTTTAATTCCTTTATCCCAATTGTCCAATTCAAATCGCTTAAATCATTGATATCCCCACTGAAAGCGACGAAACTTTGCAATCCTGGAGTGGTTGGCAATCCGTTGACTCTACCTTGTTGAGACAACGCAGCAGTAAAATGTCTTTCTCTCAGTTCGATCCTTCCACCACCCAAGGTATCGACAGCATAGAACTGCAGCAGGTTTACCGCTCTTTCAAATAATATTTTATGATCAGTCACATTCGGATCGACGACGAGGGCCCGACTCCCTGAACGGGCGAGGCCTGGATCTACATCCTGCAATTTGAATCCAATCACCCGAATCGTAAACGGCGCTTCTCCGATGATGAATTCCGGCCCGTCAGCGGTTATATTTTCAAAATCGAAAAAAGTTTCCAGTGATTCGGGTTGAGCTGATAAATGAACATTGAAGACGAATAAAACAGTTATTGTACTCAGAATATTAGTGTATTTCATGTGTGATCCTTTTTTCCAATTAGTGAAAATTTTAATAAAAACCTAATGTAAAATAACATTAAGACAATAATTTATTATTAAATAAATATGCAATTAACTTATAATTTTTATGTTATTTTATATCAATTATTTATGTATTCTATTCCCCATTAAGAGAGCAGATTATTTTTCTGTCTGCAGTCCACTTATATTATTGGCTTCAAGGAAAAAGCTGGCCTTTCTATTCACGGTTTAAACAAACTATTCTAAATCGTTCAAAATCTGTGGACTTCAGAATTCAAAAATGCTGACCGATAAAGAACAACGACTGCCGGACCATTCCAAAATCCCCGGAACGGTAATTACTCACAGCCCAGCCAGTAGCCAGGTTTTTATTGGTTCCCCCAGCTTGATTGTTCTTCCTAACGGAAATTACGTTGCCACACATGACTTTTTCGGGCCGGGGACGAATGACGATGAAATGGCTGTTTACGGCTCTGAAGACCGGGGGGAAAGTTGGAAACAACTTTCCCGTTTCAAGGGGCAGTGGTGGTCTACCCTTTTTCTTCATAATGGGTCCCTTTTTCTTATAGGCACCAGCCGGGAATTTGGTGACATCGTCATCCGCCGATCCGAGGACGGGGGAAATACATGGACTGACCCCAAAGATGGAAATACCGGGCTCATCCGGAATGATGCTCATTATCATTGCGCGCCCGTGCCCCTCTTGATTAATGGTGGAAGAATCTGGCGTGCTTTTGAGTTGGGAGTAGAAGGCGAGCGTCCTCATTGGTCGGTGCTCGTTTTTTCAATCCCGCTGGATGCCGACCTTCTCACTGCCGATAACTGGCGAATGAGCAAGCCCTTCAAATTTGACTGGCCCGGTTCCAAGTGGATAGAGTGGATAGAGGGAAATATCGTTTTAACACCTGACGGTAAGCTTGTCAACATTCTGCGCACTTATGGAGAAGGGGGTGATAAAGCGGCAATCGTGCACATCGCGGAAGACGGTATTGAACTATCGCACGATCGCGAAAAAGACATCATTTACTTTCCTGGAGGAAGTTCAAAGTTCACTATCCGCTACGACGAGAAGAGCTCACGCTACTGGTCCATCGGAAGCAAGCAGACAGATCCCAAAGCTTACCGCAATATACTCGTCCTCACTTCATCCGTGGATTTGTGGAACTGGAAGGTCGAAGCAATACTTTTCCAGCACCCAGACGAAGTGTATCACGCCTGGCAGTACGTGGACTGGCTGTTTGAGGGCGATGATATTATCGCGGCCTCGAGAACGGCCTACGACGATGGACTCGGCGGCGCAGCAGCAGCCCATGATGCTAACTATCTTACTTTTCATCGTATTAAAAATTTTCGCAAAATTTAAGGTCCTTTCTTTTCCTTTCAGTTTAGACATAACTTAGATAATAAAAGATTTCCACATTTATTGATTACCCTATCAGCTCTTTCTCCTTCCCCATATTTACGAGTTCGATTACTTAGTTGAGCCAGCGGTGGAATTCTCTATATTCGTCGAGTCGTTGACAGAAAATCCTTCCGAGGTATGCACGAACCCCCGCTCCTAAAGCCTCCTCCGGAACGCAGTCTGTAATACTTCGGGTAGTTTTTTCATCATAAAAGCAGAAATACCTAAATCACGCTTAGAGTAAGGAACACTAGTTAGAAATTTCTGTATTATTCAGTTGTCAATATTGACAATATTTCCCCAAACGCGAATATACAGAACTTTAGAATCACTTGTTAGCGTGAAAAGAGTCCTAGCAAAAATCAGGGTAATGCACGAAATCTGGATACCATAAGTAAATTCGGAGAATTTTAAATTAATTCCACCCCGGATCAAAAAAACTATCGAAAGGGAAACAGAGATGGCCAATAAAACTACACACCCATATGTATCTAGCTCTGGAAACTTGGTTCAGGCATTTACGCAATTTCGCAAAGCAATGCCAGCACAGGTAGACGCGTCCACGTTGAAAAGATTGGGAATTGCGCCTGGAAACGAATCTGTCGTGATTAGTGTAATACGCTTTCTTGGATTCATAGACGAAACGGGAAAAAAACTAAAGCTGGGAGCGAAGTTTTCCTAAAGCATGACGACGCCCAATTTGCGAAAACGCTAGAGAAACATGTAAAGAACGCATACTCCGAATTGTTCGAATTAAGGGGAGATGAAGCATGGGATGTTGATCGCGATACGCTTATTCGTTTTTTTCGTGCAACCCACGAGACTAGCGCTCTTACAGCTAAGCGCCAGGCGATCGCTTTTGAAACTCTCTCATCATTGTCAGGGCATGGCGAAATTTCAGCAGCGCGCGCCAGACCAGCGGGCCCCATAGCTGCTGCGGTAAAAAAGAAAGCAACGCGCACCACAAAAGCCGAAAAAAGTTCAGCCGGTAAGATTACGAACCCCGTAATTGAGCATACTCGCGCCTCTGGCCTAGCTGGAGGAATGGCATTAACAGTTAGGATTGAGGTTAACTTGCCAGCACAAGCTGATCAGGAGACCTATGATCGAATATTTAAAAGTATCCGAGCAAATTTGATTGATGGATAATTTTTATGTTTGATCGGTTTGAACGAATAACTCGGCGGGCTCATTTATTTACTTTTGAAGATGCCTCCGCCGACTCCGATCAACACCCATTCGAAGTCAGAGATATTTTTGAGAAGATTCCGCCTGTAGTAAGAGATTTATTTGATAATGGGCACTACGCCCAAGCTACTTTTGAATGCCTCAAATTTTTAGATCGTGAAATAGCTAGAATATCTGGCTTAAAAGAGACCGGAAAATCTTTAATGATGAAAGCCTTCTCCGAAACCGATCCAATTATAAAGCTTACGCCTTTGAGTAACGATACGGAAAAAAGCGAACAGGAGGGTTACAAGTTTATATTTGCAGGAGTAATGCTAGCGATTCGAAATCCCAGAGGACATGAGTACACAATCAAAGACACGCTAGAAAATTGCCTAGATCACCTATCCTTTGTATCAGTAATCTTAAGACGTCTCGAATCAACAGGAATAAAAATACAGGTTTAAGTTTTACCTTATGTTATGGCAGTGCATTTCACGCTAACAAGCGCGTGCAGTCGGACCGGCCTACGGCCGGCCGCTGATTGGAGGCGTTATGGAGACGAAATCCGCCTCGTTCAATGTTTAACTAAATGAGAGAAAAGAACGTGATTCAGCATGTCGCAGAGGCTGATATAAACGGTCCTAGACTGTATTCCAAAACCGTAGATAGGGACTACGGTCTCCTCTTCTACAACGAAGAGAACAAGGACTCTTACGTCAGCAATCATGCCGTAATAACTAACCCTAAAGCTGATCTAAGTTCTGCGGTAGCCGATATTATCGCATTCTATCGCTCACACGAACAGACTCCTAGACTCTACCAGGGATTCGTCGCCTCCGAAAAAGAGCTCCTGCTCCCCCTTCTGCGAGATATGGGATTCAAAATTGAACGAAACGAGAACAAGACATTTGTTCGTCAGTCATGCGTAGCCCCAAAACGCCCAGCAATAAAACATCCCCAAATTAGAAGGCTACACACTGTCGAGAGTGGTTTCTGCGACATACTCCGGGAAGATGACGGAGGTGACTGGACTCTGAATAAGTGGATTCGCTGTATTCAGGATCCAAGAGTATTTGCTTTTGCACAACCGGACGAAAATGGCGACACAGTCGCAATTGCAGCTCTCCTAGTACATGACAACATATCAGTGATTGATGACGTGGTCACGGCTCAGAGCTATAGGCGAAAAGGATTCGCAACAAGCATGTTGTAGCAGATTATAGAGCTGCATGAAAATATGGGGGATGGCAACCCAATCAATCTGTTTGCAGACAATCCAGACGCCATACGAGTTTACGAGAGGTTAGGGTTCAGGCGCCTTGAGCACAAGCACCCGCTGTGGTCGGCAAGCCTGGAGCAGTAGCCCAAATCGACTATACCATAGGAAAGTCAAAAAGAAAGTCAAAAGGGGTCAGGCTTCGCATTTAAGCATTTTTACTAATTTGCTTGATTGCAAGGCCTGACCCTTTTTCTCTTTTCTACTTTCAGTGGAACTGCAAACTTCAACTTTGAGATGTCTCCAAACAGCGAAAGAAGAATGACTGCAGAAGAATTTATTCAAGATATTGCCCTCCATAAATTGGACCTAAATCACGAAACATTACTTGAGCAATTCTGGTTTAAAGAGGACGGACGAGTAGTGGCAAATATAGGGGAAAAGAATGGACCTATTTGCGGTCCAGTTCTCCCTTACAGGATTGAAAACGATGATTGTCTTATCATCGGCGAAGGCGACATTCAGTTCTCCTGGACTGGGTTCAGAATTGAAAGAGACAAGCTATCTGTTTTGTGTGGAGGGGAGACAAAGAACTATTCAATTACAAGAATAGAAAAGAAGCAATGTTACTTGCCTTGAAAATTAAATCCAACAAAGCAGTGGTGGCAAAGTCGCTAATGCACCGTGCCACACTTTGACGTTGGACGGCGAACAAAACAGAGAAAGGGGGACGCTTGATCAAAACATTTTTTGATTACCCCTATCATTAACAGTCTGATATTATTTATTGCATTTTATTTTTTATGATCAGACCATGGATCAGCATCATATTACTCTCGGGTCGGTAGCTCAATTGGTAGAGCAGTGGCCTTTTAAGCCATTGGTTCCGGGTTCGAGTCCCGGCCGGCCTACCATTTAATAATGATTTAACGAACAGCGTGTCGGGATCTGCGTCTGGCAGATATAGTTTATTATCCCTTATACCAAAGAAAACCTATTTGGTTTTAAAAGATAATTTAAAGGGAACGAGCGGATTTCCGCTCCGGTCCTTAAAGTTTTGGAATTTTTCACTGTTCAGCCAAATTACATAATTTTTATTGGGTTCTAATTTTACCGGTAAAACATTAGTCGTAAATTCATCCGTATAATGCGGATCCCCTCTCATCGTAGGGAACTCACTAACTTTTGAATATGCCCACGACCAATTCCCATCCATCATCGCTTCATTAAAGGTGACAGTTAATTCATTTATTGAGGGGTCAACATTCTGGCTCCCATCCGTAGGGAAGGTCTTGACAACGTAGGGAGCTGAAATGTCTTTTTCACCACAACCTGTGAAAATAAAAATCAACGCAATTATTAAGTATAAAACACCATTTTCTTTCATTATAAACCTTCGTTTTAAAAGCTATTGCTTCTTCATGCTTCTTTTTATTCATTCGCTATCTTTAATAGATATCAGTTCTTGATGCGAATATATTAATATAAGCTTATCTTTACGATACATTTATCATCGTCATCTCCGGTAAAAACCAAAGGATTAATTTAAAATAGATGCGCGTGAATATTAATTTACTAGCGAAAATAAATTCTATAATACATTCTGTTCTTAATGTTAATAGAGGGTACAAATAAAAATCTAACCGCTATATGTTAAATTTATATACTCCACCTTTGAATCGCTTGAGACATTGGCTCTCGGTCATCGGCTGTTTTATTCTAATCAGTAATACATTCGGCGTGGAAGGCGAATCGCTGTCGGAATTAAAAGCGCGCGCGGATAATGGAGAGGCCGAAGCTCAATTCACCTTAGGGATTAAATATGAAAAAGGTGATGACGTAAGACAAGACTATGCCGAAGCCGTCAAGTGGTATCAAAAATCGGCCGAACAGGATTTTGCGGGCGCTCAGAACAACCTCGGGTGGATGTACGCCAAGGGGCTCGGGGTTGAGCAAGACTACCGCGAAACGCTAAAATGGTACCGCAAAGAGGCTGAACAAGGTGACGTAAGAGCGCAAACTCACCTGGGATGGAGGTATGCCAAGGGCTCGGGAGTAGGCGAAGATTTTAATGAAGCGTTTAAATGGTACCGCAAAGCGGCTTTAGCAGGATTTTCCGATGCGCAAACCACGCTGGGGATGATGTACGCCAAGGGATTAGGGGGAGAACGCGATTATGAAAAATCACGCATGTGGTATCGCAAGGCGGCCGAACAGGGATCTGCCCAGGCGCAAACTAATCTTGGGGTGATATACAATCTGGGGAAAGGGGTACCACAAGATTACGCCGAGGCCGTTAAATGGTATCAAAAAGCGGCTGATCAAGGATTCGCCCAGGCCCAATTTAATCTTGGGTTAATGTACATTGATGGCGATGGAGTGGAACTGAATTATTCCGAAGCGATCAGGTGGATTCGAAAAGCCACTGCACAGGGAGATGTGGAAGCTACTTTCCTCATGGAATGGATGCACGAAATGGGTCATGGCGTGCCCCAGGATTATGCCCAGGCTGTTACGTGGTACCATAAGGCAGCTGAACAGGAACATGTTCCCGCCCACAATCACCTTGATAGGGTAATAAACTTTTTTCGCGATTCGGCTGATGAAGAGGACAATTTTGGCCAGTATAACCTGGGCTTAGTGTATCAATATGGAATGGGTGTAGATCAAAGTGATACCGAAGCCTTCAAATGGGTTCAGCGGGCTGCTGAACAAGGTAATACGCCTGCCCAGAATACTCTTGGATCAATGTATGCCAAAGGCCAGGGGACACGACAGAACGACAAGAAAGCAGTAAAGTGGTATCGCAATGCTGCGGACAAGGGATTCCCTGAAGCCCAATACGATCTCGGTCTAAGGTATGAAAAGGGTCAGGGCGTCGCTCAGGATTCAACATGGGCTTATACCTGGTTGAGCCTCGCTGCAGCAGAGGGTATAAGTAGCCAGAATGATTTAGACCGTTTAAAGCTGTCCATGAGCGAGAAGCAAATCATCGAAGCGGAAAGCTGGATTGCCAATTGGGAAGTTGAGAATTAATGAGTACGTTACAACGTACGCATCCCCCACCCGGGTTTACAAATCGACTTTTCTCAGGCGTAAAGCATTAATGACAACGGAGAGTGAGCTCATACTCATAACCGCACCAGCGATCATCGGATTTAAAAGAAATCCAAAAAATGGATAGAGGATGCCAGCGGCAATGGGAATACTTAACCCATTATAGAAAAAAGCGAAAAATAAGTTTTGCCGAATATTTCGCAGGGTATAGCGACTGATGCGAAACGCTTTTTCAATCCCGCTCAGGTCTCCATTCAGCAAGGTAATGCCCGCGCTCTCGATCGCGATGTCAGAACCTTTTCCCATCGCGATACCAACATCAGCTTCAGTTAAAGCCGGCGCATCATTAACACCATCTCCAGCCATCGCAACCTTGAGCTGCTGATCTTTCATTCTCTTTACAAAAGCGTTTTTCTCTTCCGGGACAAGATCACCATAATATTCTTCAATTCCCAATTCTTCAGCAGTTGCCTTAGCCGCACCCTCACTATCACCAGTCAAGATAATAATCTTCAGTCCCATGGCATGAAGATTTTTAATTACGCCTCTTGCTCCTTTTTTTATAGGATCGGATAAAACCAGGTAACCTGATAATATACCATCGACCGCGATTAACGCGCAGGTGCGTCCCTCCTCACTGAACCCATTAATCTCTTGCCTTATATTTTCCGGAATCTCAATGCCACTGGCTTCCAACCATGCAATTTTACCAATGTGAATTTTTCTACCATTGACAACACCTTCAATACCGCCACCGGACACTGATGCTATAGCTTCAGCTTTCGACAAAGAAATATTCTTCTCCTCTATTGCATCAACGATAGCAACCGCTAAGGGGTGCGCGCTGTTTTTTTCCAAGGTAGCGGCGTATTGTAGTATCTCGTTTTCTTCCCATTGATCTAAAGCATTAATCCCAACCACACGCGGCCGACCCTCGGTTAAGGTTCCTGTTTTATCCAGGAGAAGTGATTGCACACTGCTAAGTGTTTCAAGGGCAATAGCGTTTTTAATGAAAACCCCAGACTGCGCGCCCCGCCCTACTCCTACTGTGATCGACAGTGGCGTAGCCAAACCAAGCGCACAGGGGCAGGCGATGATCAAAACGGAAACGGCATTGATGAGTGCAAAGTTCAGGCTGGGTTCCGGTCCCCACATAAGCCAAATGATAAAAGTAATTAAAGCAATGACTAGAACCGCGGGGACAAAGACAGCTGATACCCTCTCCGCAACCCGCTGTATAGGGGCCCGGCTTTTCTGTGCTTTTGAAACGAGTTCGATAATGTGAGCTAAAACCGTTTCCGCACCGACCTTTTCTGCCTTCATAATAAAGGCCCCCTCATTGTTAATCGTCCCTCCTATTACTGCATCACCTACTGTTTTATCTACGGGTATGGACTCACCGCTGATCATCGATTCGGTAATTGAGCTGCTCCCTTCAAGGATAGTGCCATCGACGGGAATTTTCTCTCCCGGACGAACACGCAAACGATCATTAATTTTAACAAGATCGAGAGAAACGATCTGATCTTCGTTTTTTTCTACACGGCACGCTACTTTTGGCGACTGGTCCAATAAACTACGGATTGCATCCCCGGTTTTACCACTCGCCCGCGCTTCCAGTATCTGCCCGAAGAGGACGAGTGTTATTATGACCGCGGCGGATTCAAAATAAATAGGTAACATGCCACCACTGCCAACTGACGGCGGAAAGAGATGGGGTACGACAACTGCAAAAAAACTGAAAAGATAAGCGGTACCCGTCCCGATTGAGATCAAAGTCCACATGTTGAAATCCACCTTGATTAACGATTGCCATCCCCACTTAAAAAATGGCAATCCCGCCCAGCAGACCACGGGTGTTGTAAGTATTAATTGCAGCCATAAAATTATTTTTTTCGGAAATACCGCTTGAATATTTAAAAAAGGAAGCATCTCCGCCATGGCTAAAACTAGAACAGGAATGGTGAAGGTTAAAGCTATCCAAAACCGTGGTTCTAAACGGATGGAAACATTTGATTCAGCATGACATGAATCGTCACTTACTTTTGCATCTTCTGCTATAGCCATATCCTTATTATTTAAGTGAGATTCAGAATTGCTATGATACACCATGCCATTTTAGCGAGTCACATTTGTTTCAGATTCGCACATTTACAGTATTAATATAACCCCATTTAGCGACATTCACTCCATGGTGGAGATATATTTACCCATTTAATTTGGGTAATAAGACTTCGTGATGAAGTTTATTCGATAGTATTATCGATCGTTTGCTTTATCTGGATCCTTGTAAGCTTTACCCGTAAGGGTCACAATAAATTTTTTCATCGCCGGTGTTAAAACACGACCTTTTCTATGTAAGATAGCCAGTGGCCGGACAATCTTTTTCCCCTTAATTTGAACGGCATTAAGCAAACGCTGACTTATTTCCTGTTTTACGGTCGCTAATGGAAGAATCGCAATACCAGCATCGATTTCTACGGCGCGTTTAACTGTCTCAATGTTGTCAAATTCCATCACCGGATCAATTTCTACTTTGTTCTCTTTAAATAACTGGTCTATTGCTTTCCGTGTTGGAATATCCGATTCAAAATTAACTAGTTTTTGACCCGTCAGTTCCTTAATATCCACCCCTTCTTTTTTCGCGAAAGGATGTTGTGGGTTGCAAATAACCGCTAACCGGTCTTCCATAAAAGGAATGATTTCCAACTGACGCATTTTCGTCGGATAAGCCACTAAGCCAAAGTCTACCGAATTATGCAGGATATCTTCGTAAACCATGTTTGAACGCCGATACTCAACTCTTACATTGACGGAGGGAAATGCTTTTAAAAATTTAGTGATATAGGTGGGTAGTTCATGCAACCCGATACTGTATATTGTCGAAATGTGGATCGTTCCGCTGATCACTTTTTTCATCTCCAGAAGCTCACTATTGAGCTTTTCGTAGCGGTGCAGAATGTCTTTTGAGCTGTCGTAAAGCTTTTGCCCTTCACGGGTTAAACGAAATTGTTTTTGGCTGCGATCTACGATTAACACATGAAAATGTTTTTCCATCGCCCGGAGTTGCTGACTCACCGCAGATTGTGTGATACTATTTAATTTTGCGGCGCGCGAAAAACTCTGACTTTCAACTAAATCTGAAAATATTTTAAAATTTTCAATGTGCATGAATATTGCAATATCACTATTTCTAATCATATTGCAAACATGAATACAGCATTACTAATCAATGATTCGGCCCGGATTAATGATAAATTACCCAAAATTCGAGAAAAACGCTGAACTGATAGAAAATAAAATCGCTGGAATCTGCGCCCAATGCGGACGAGAACCAAACGAAATAAAAGTTCTGGCGGTCACCAAGTCACACGCTTATCAAGCGGTGGAGTATGCCGAACGTTACGGATATAAGGCTATAGGTGAAAACCTGGTCCAGGAAGCAAGCGATAAAAAGCAAAAAATAAATTCGCAATTGCGTTGGGAATTCATCGGCCATCTACAGTCGAATAAAGCAAAATTGGCAGTCGCAACTTTTGATCGTATTCAATCCGTCGATCGATTGAAAATACTTAAGGCCCTGGATCGATACAGTGGCGAATCAAACAAAACTTTACCTGTTCTCTTACAAATTAATGCCGGTGAGGATCCGGCAAAATATGGAGCAACTATCGAAACGGCACCTGCGCTTCTTGAAGCCGCTCTTCAGTGTAATAATATTAAAGTCGAAGGCCTGATGACCATAGCGCCACTCAGCAATAATCGAGATTTGGCGGCAAATTGTTTCGAGCATCTTCGTGCTTTGCGAGACTCGCTTGCCGTAGATTTTGGAACCCCTCTTCCTGAATTATCAATGGGGATGACGGGCGATATGATTCAAGCCATAGAGGCCGGAAGTACCTTAATACGCATTGGCACTGCACTTTATGGTGAACGCGAAAATAAATAATTATTTCAAAAAATTTTTCGCAGACTGTTTGATATAAGTTCTCCTGCTACTTTCGAATTATTTTTTATAAAATAAATTTTAGATTTCATGATTGCGAGAAACGTAATTTATGATTCACTTAAGATAATGTGATGAATAGATTAAGCAATGAACATGACGATGCTCTCATTCGACTAATGGATGACGATACACCTGTCGTTCAAGAAGCGCTGATCAAAGAGTTTAAAAGGATGGATGAAAGAGGGATCCATCTTTTACAGAAACTTATTCATAACAACAATCGCATTCTCTCCTCACATGCGCGTGAATTCCTTCAGAAGATTTCCGGTCATGACACCGTCACTGAGTTTTATCGGTTTATAAGATCTTTAAATTACGAACTCGAAACGGGAAGTCTTCTCCTCGACCGAACAGTATTTCCCAATGTGGATGTTGCTGAATGTTGTATCCAGATAGATTCAATCGCTGCCCGTTGCCGCGAGATCATGATCCTGCCCAGTACGCCTTGGGAAAAATGCAAAGTGTTAAACCGGGTTATATTTCATGAATTTGGATTTCGCGGTAATACCGAAAATTTTGATGACCCACTGAACAGCTTAATCAGTCAGGTCCTGATTCGACGCAAAGGGATACCGATCACTCTTTCCATTCTCTACATCCTTGTAGCTCAGCGCTGCGGCATTAATCTTGAACCAATAGGCATGCCTGTCCGATTTTTTGTCGGATGCTTTCTTGAAGATGCCCCTTTTTATATCGATCCCTATGAGCGGGGAAGGTTCATGATGGAAGAAGACCTCAACGAATTCCTCTGTAATGAAAATTTCAGCCCCAAGCCCAGCTATTTCGCACCGGTCCCGGTCGGTCAGATTCTACGCCGAAGCTGCGCTAATTTGAGCCGTCAATATACTTTAATTAATGACCCAGAGCGTGCCAGGTTATTCGCCAGTTTTGTTCGGGAGTTTGAGACAATTTATCGACGACACGCTAAGTCCTGATTGATGTCACTTACGAACGTCCCCGACACCGAAAGTGTCTATCGTCTGACTGACCTGAAGAACTGGAAATTTGAAGGTGTATCGCTGGCCGTTATCGGTCACCCCATAGCCCACTCTGTCAGCCCCTCGATGCACAATGCAGCACTCTCGCTGATGAGCGATGATGATTCTCGATTTTCACATTGGCGTTATTTTAAATTTGATATTTTGCCGGAGGACTTATCCTCCGCCCTTCCCTTATTCTATAAAAAAAAATTTATCGGCCTTAACCTCACCCTTCCTCATAAAGTCGAAGCTGTGCCGCTGATTGCCAAAGTCGATCCTGCCGCGCAACGAGTCGGCGCCGTTAATACTCTTCATTGGCGGGACAATGGTTATCAGGGTTACAATACAGATGGTTATGGTCTTGAAAAAGCAATCCAATGTGACCTGGACATGGAAATTAAGGATGCAACGGTCATACTCCTGGGTTCCGGCGGCGCTAGTCGATCAGCCGCCGTTCAATGCCTTGAAGGTGAATGCGAAGCATTGTGGATCGGTAATCGCAATCAAGATCGCCTCGCAGCGCTCCTCAATAGTTTGCGCACCCATCGTTCGTTTAGCAAAGTAAAGGGATTCACTCTCAGCTCCCCTCCCCCCGACTTGCCTGAAACCGGATTGCTGATTAACGCCACCTCCCTGGGATTACAAAAGGAAGATCCACCGCCGATCAACTTGGATCGCTTTGACCATTCCCTGAAAATTTTCGATTTGATATATAAACCCGCTGAAACTGCTCTTTTGCGAAATGCAGCAAGTCGGGGCATGAAAAGCAGCCACGGTCTCACCATGCTTGTCTCGCAAGGCGCACGCTCATTGGAGATCTGGAGCGCCTCAACTGTTCCAGCTGAGGCGATGATGAACGCGGCACGAAAGACATTATCTCTTTAATAACCCTTTCAACGATTCATCTTTAACTTGACGTCGTCTGAACTCTTAGTGCAAATTCACTTTTAAAGTCGGGCCGTGGCGCAGTCTGGTAGCGCACTTGCATGGGGTGCAAGGGGTCGAGAGTTCGAGTCTCTCCGGCCCGACCATTTCATAAGACGCTAATAGACAATGGTTTTCATTATTTGTGTGTCGCTTTGTTTTCTATTGTCATAACAAAAGTCATAACAAATTATTTTTATCAGTGATGTCATTGATGTATCTTTTTAGATAATTCTCAATTGACCAAAGAACCGTTCACCGAAGATATTAAGTTAATGCAATACGAAGTTTAAATCTTAAAAAACCATTCTTTTTCTTCTGAACAGGGTAGTATTGGGATGGGTACACTTAAAAATGCTCTGGTCTGATCAATATTTTCTTTTTGCTATATAGTAATGCCCTTTACTAAACCAACGCTTTGCATCATCCGGATTTATAATGAAAGCTTCATCAATTTTGCGATTAGCTAACTCCAATTGAATGCGGTCCTGAACAAACTCAACTATCATTGCCGTCCGGGTTTTACTCCCATTAGGTCCCATGCTTGATCAAGGAACCTTGTCACTTTTATATCATTAGCGACTGACATATTTCTGCGCCGCGTCATATATCCGATAGTTCCTAATGTAGCTCCGATAATTACTATAACCAAAGTTACCCTTTCGCTAATACTTTTAGCCGATTTTCTATTAGGTATATTTGATATTACCTCAGTCATAACATCAATTTATTAGACTTACGATTTTATGTAAGCCCCAACTATTCTATTTTTTCAGATTAGCTTATGATCGGACCCCGTTTTTAGTACCAATTTTTAAGTGAGAGAGCTACCGGGTGTTAATGGTTTTAGGATAGATGTATATGAGAGATTTTGGC
>Ga0114999_10005241_pt1 | contig 15353 bp, 11 predicted proteins | sample ArcticOcean_MG_C_3_FD_89820 | JGI IMG/M metagenome (GOLD analysis project Ga0114999, IMG submission 89820) | Marine microbial communities from western Arctic Ocean - ArcticOcean_MG_CB8_126 | ecosystem: Environmental > Aquatic > Marine > Oceanic | place: Arctic Ocean: Canada Basin | collected...
GCCACACGCCGTGCTCACCGGCGACACACTCTTGCTCGGCGATGTGGGCAGGCCCGACCTGCGGGCCTCTCCTGGGCTCACCGCCGAGGACCTCGGTGCCATGCTCTACGATTCCCTGCACGAAAAACTGATGCAGCGAGTCCCCGACGACGCCCTGCAACCGATGGAGAAGGACGACTTCATCCGCATCGTCAGCGCCGACCAACCAGAGGCGCCGGACTATTTCAGCTACGATGTTTTGATGAACGCCAAGGAACACCAGACCCTCGATGAGAGCCTCGAAGAATCTCTCAAGCCCCTCGACCTGGACGAAGTGCTCGCCCTGCGTGACGGGAACGCCCAGATACTCGATGTGCGCGAAGGCGACAACTACGTCGGCGCGCATCTGACGGGGAGTATCAACGTCGGTCTCGATGGCAGATTCGCCACGTGGGCCGGCGCCTTGCTGACGCCCGATCGCCCGATCGCCCCATCGTCCTCCTCGCCCCCCCGGTGCCGGCGAGCGCGAGGCAAGTCACATCCCCGACTCGACGCACATTCCCCTGCAGCAACTGCACAAGCAAGTAGGTGAATTACCGAGAGATCGCCCGATCATCGTCCACTGCGCCGGTGGTTATCGATCGACCATCGCGGGCAGCGTACTGATGCATCATGGCTTTGAGCAGGTGATGGATCTGGTCGGCGGAATCACCGCGTGGGAGGCGGCGGGGTTGCAGACAGCAGCGTAGAAGAGGGGTCGACGAGGTGGCTGCCAGGAATGACCTTGAGGTTGCGGTCACCGACGCAAAAACCGTTGGGATAGTAGAGAATCTGGCTGTAGGAGCCGTCGCGCTCGGCGAAATTTACCGGATTTTCGTGTTTCCAGTGGTGGTGGTCCTGGTGGAAGGGGATCGGGCCGGTACCGCCTGGGGCGAGGTTGAGGGCGGAGTGGCAGAAGTGGTAGTCGTTGGCCGACGGGGCCACGGTCGTTCCAGGGGCGGGCGAGGGAGCTTGTAGACGGCAGACCGAATTCATGGGTGGTCCAGACAAGGCATGGGGTGAGCGCCGGGGCACGATGAGTGAGGATAAAGAGGTAATCGATAATGTGTAAAGGCAGGAGTAGGCTTCGACTGGGCTCGGCACGTTTTCAGGATGGCTCTCACGTGGGACATAGGGCGGGGCTTTCCGATCTGCGGTTGATTCCCCTCAAGACCCATCGTAGGATTGGCGCATCGGGCAGCCCGGATGGTATCACCCTCCTCCAGGAAAACGATCCATGCGGCACCTATCCGCCCCCCCCCTCACGGATGATCGACTCGCCGAGATCCTGGCGCCTCGGTGAATGTTGATTTTCCAGTGATGGCACAGTGACCCAGACACCGGGCCACCGCCCACGCATCGCCGCCATCATCTCCATCTACCACAAGTACGCCCACGCCCAGCACATCTGCGACCGCTTCCTCGACGGCTATGGCTGGGATGGGCGACATCACCGACCAGAGATGGATCTCGTCTCCCTCTATGTCGATCAAGTGGATGAGACGGATCTGAGTCACGAACGCGCCGAGCGTTTCCCGCAACTGGTGATCTACCCCACCATCGCCGATGCACTAACCCAAGGCGGATCAGACCTGGCAGTCGATGGCGTGCTGCTGATTGCCGAACACGGCGATTACCCGCGCAACGAACGGGGGCAGAAACTCTATCCACGCTATGAGTTCTTCCAGCAGATCACCTCTGTCTTCCGCACGACAGGCAAGACAGCGCCCGTGTTCTGCGACAAACATCTCTCCTATGATTGGGATCGAGCACGGCAGATGTACGACACCTCGCAGGAGTTGGGCTTTGCCTTCATGGCCGGGTCGTCATTGCCTGTGACAAGCAGGGTCCCCTCCATCGACATTCCCGTCGGGGCCTCAGTTGAGGAGGCGATGTGCGTGGCGAGTGCTGGAGACGACGGGGGCGACATTCACGCCCTCGAGACCATTCAGGCGATGGTCGAACGCCGTGCAGGTGGAGAGACCGGCGTAAAGTGGATACAGGACTATCGCGGCGAGGCGTTCTGGGAGGCCCACGCCGCCGGCGTGTGGTCAGCCGATCTGTTTGCAGCCTGTCTGTGTCGAAGTCACCAGCTGCAGCCCGCCCGCCCGGGATTCAACAACCACTACCCCACGATCGACGAGATGAAGTCCCTCGCCGAAAAACCGTGGGCCTATCAATACGAACACGTCGACGGCCTGTGCTGTACGATGATGATTCTCAATGGACTCGTGGGGGATTTCTGCTTCGCCGCTCGAATCGCTGACCAGACAGAGTTGTCATCGACCCAGGTCTATCTGCCCATGCCACCAGCCCACACGACCCTGGCCAATTTCTTCTCGCCACAGGTGAACAACATCGAGCAGATGTTTGAGAGCGGTCGTGCGACCTATCCCGTCGAGCGGACCCTACTGACGACAGGATTAGCGATCGCCGGCGTCGACAGTCGCGAGCGGGGTAAGAGGGTCGGTACACCTCACTTGAATGTTGCGTATCAACCGAATCCCGACTCTACGTTCTGGCGGACCTAGTTTTGGCAGGACAGTCGAAGGAAACAGAGCCGGGGCCCAAAGGGCAGATCTGCGACCAACCGGTGGGACTGCAGGAATCGAAAAATCCAGACAACTGCGAGAGGCGCCGCCAGCAGGATGTGGTGGGGAGTCATCCGCTGTCTCCATGTTGTGCGTCGAGTCATCCAACCTCCGTCAGTTCCGAATGATGCCGTTTTGTCTCGCCACGAGGCCATTTTCGGGTGGACACGTGATAACATTAAAGCACCGAATACCTGCCTCTGGCTTACTTGCTTATTTCGACTCGTTCTCCAAACGCTGAACCCTCTCAGTGAGTCTGCTCAGTTCCAACGCCACGTTACTGCTACTCCCGCCTGACTGACTGCGGATCCGCTCGAGCTGCTTGCTGATTTCATCCGCCAGGTGGTGCATCAGTTCAGACAGAGGTCCATCTCTCCCTTCGGCTGACCCAGTAAGGGCCATCTGAATCCCTCCACCGGGAAAGATCCACTCCAGGACCTGTGTATCAGGAACAATCGGCGCCTCCTCGTAAGTCAGCACCTGCACCGGGTCCAGTCGATCCTGTTGTGAGGATAATCGACTCTCTTCAAGCATCTTCGTCCAACGCATGTGCCGCGCCTCATCGGGACGCAGCCCCGATTCACCAAAGGTCTTGACACCGATGTGGGCCACATACGTGCGAACTTCGCCGGAAGGATGAGATCCCACCAGCACGCTCATGCCGACCACATCCGGCCGCATACGATGGATATCCACCAGGAGATAAGAAAATGCTTCGCCGAGACGATCCCACAACCCAAGATGACTCATGTGGGTGGAGACACGGCCGCGCAGGACGCGCGCCATATGATGGGATACATGCGTAAAGGCCTCCGGATATACGTCGAGGGCTTCGCACACGCGACTGACCAGGTCGATCGTCCACACTGGAGCCTGATCGGTGCCGCCCTCCAGAGCCGAGACCTGGGATCGACTCAAACCGACGAGTTCACCCAACTCCTTCTGACGGAACCCACGACTGGTGCGGGCGCAGCGTACCATCTTGCCGAGGTGTTCTTTTTCTGTCGTTTTCTTGGCCATGGCCTAAGAATGTCGGGAGAAGTGGATCAAGTGCAAGCCCTACCGACGCCTACAGGCAGCAAGCAGTGCGCTCACTGCGACAAGCGCATGGAAATAGGCCCCCGACTTCGAAGGTCTCCGGCTAGCCATGCGCTTGGCTTGCCCAGCCAAATTCGTAGATCCAGTGGACGCGATTTCTCCAGAGCTGTTTTTTTGCTAAAACTAGACCGCCAAGGCTGACGGTACTTCCTGGACTTGGCACTCAACCAATCATCAAATTCACAGATCACGAGCACACATGAAGCCGACCCAATCGATCCCTCTCCAGGGTGGCAACCTATCAATCGAAGGTGCCATTTCCCTCGAACAAACTGACGCCGGACTGCATCCCTGGCGGTTGCCCGTCGCCGAACGCGACCTGTTCGAGAAGAGTCCCACCAACAAAGCATCCATGCCCGCCGGCATCCGCCTGACCCTCATCAGTGATACATCGAGTGTACGCCTCGACGTGGTTCCCCCACCGGTCGGATCAGATCCCCCGTGGGTCTTCGACCTGCTCGTCGATGGCCAGCTACACGGCCGGATCCCACCCGCCATCGACGCAGACGTGATCCAGTTCGATGACATTCCGGCGGGCGAGCACAGACTCGAGCTCTACCTGCCGAGCCAATACGTGCCCGTCGTACTACGTGGTCTGTTGATCGATGCAGGCGCGAGCGCATCAGCCTGGAAAGATGATCGCCAGCGGATCGTGTTCTACGGCAGCTCGATCACACACTGCCGCCACGCCGCCGGCCCCTGTGAAACATGGCCTGCCATCGTCGCCAACCGCAGCAACCTGCATCTGACCAGCCTCGGCCTGGGCGGCGACTGTCACCTCGACCCGATGTTCGCTCGCCTGATTCGTGATCTGCCTGCCGATGCGATCGGCCTCAAACTCGGGATCAACATGATGGGAGGCTCCGTCAACGACCGCACCTTCCGTGCCTTCGCCATCGGACTCATCAAAACCATCCGCGACGGCCATCCCAACACACCCCTGGCCGTTGTATCGCCCCTCTGCCATCCGCCAAACGAAGAGACACCGAACGTGGTGGGGATGACCCTGCAGATCATGCGACAACGCCTGGCCGAAGCCGTCGATGTGCTGCAGGGATCCGGCGACAAGAACATCCACTATATCGATGGATTGGATCTGATGGGACCCGACGACATCCACCTATACATCGACGGAATCCATCCCAGCGCCGAAGGCTATCGATTTCTCGCCGACGCCTACCTGCGCGAGGTCATGCCCAAACTTGGGTTATGATACTGCATCAACGTATTTGGTTGATTCTGTGTGCTCGTCGGAACAAAGCTGGCACGAATCGGTAACGCTCAAGCGGCATCGATTCTTATTCTCGAGAGCCTGGTTGACATCTGCTTCGCATAGCAGTCGCCGCAAAACTGATTGAATCTGTTCTTCGACCGTCATCTTTTGGGGTACCATGACTGAAAATCTCACAGCCCGCTTCGACGACCTTTTCACCTTGGAAGCACGCACCTGCCGGGTGAGATTGTCAGACCAGTCTCACTCTACCCAGAAAGCATCGATGCGGCGTTTTTCCGCAACCTGCGGTACAGCCCTGTTCTCATGCCTGCTTGCGGCAACGGCCGCAAGCGCTCAGGATCCGCCCGCATTGAACGTCGAATTCATCAGCGAGCTCAAGCTGAACCGGCCCACAACACGTCTCGGTGTTGCGCCGACGAGTGATATCTACGTCGCCGGGGACTATGCCTACATCGGCACCTTTGCAGTCGACGATCACGAGCTGTATATCGTCGACGTATCTGATCCATCTCAAATGACACTCGCAGCGACAGTACCCATCATCGGTACCGCTCACGATGTGAAGGTGGCCGGCGACATCGCTGTCGTCTCCGGCCATCCAACGGACAAGGGACCGGGCGGGATCACCGTCATTGACGTCTCGGATCCTCGCAATCCGCAAATTCTGAGCAAGTTCACACAACCCTGTGGTGAGGGCGTTCACAATGCCTTCCTCCATGCCAATCGCGCCTACCTTGCCCATTCGAGCTGCTTCGGCATCACCATCGTCGATCTATCGGACCCATCGAATCCAGCGATCACGGGATCCTGGCTGAATTCGAACGATCGCTTCAGCAACATCATCCACGACATCTTCATCCTCGACGACATTGCCTATATCAGCGACATCGTCGAAGAGTTCGGTGGTCTCGTGATCGCAGATGTGTCGGATCCTGATCACATCGAAACACGCTCAAATGTGTTTGCCCCCGAAGGCATCCATCGTGCTGCCGCCGGAGGTGATTTCGCTTGCTACAACGCCGAGTTCAATCCAAACGCCTTCATGCATATCGCCGACGTGAGCGACCCCTCGAACCCGATCGAAGTCGGACGCTTTCGGTCGGAGGATTTCGTTACGGGCTCTTTCATGGGATCACACAATCCATGGGTCCAGGATGGCCTTCTCTATTGGGGCTACTACGACTCAGGACTGCGAATTTTTGATCTCTTCGATCCAGCCGACCCGGTGGAGATCGGTTACTACGTCACGGGCCAGGCATGGGGTGTACAGCCCTATCGCGACGGGATCGTCTTGATCTCTGAGAATACACTGTCGGGAGTGAGGGCAGTCCGCTTTACACCACCTAGTCAGGCGATTCGGCATCTCTCGATGAGTCAGCGGTCGATCGTGAGCGGCGGGGAAGCACCCCACGACCTTGAAGTAACAGCCCTGACCGAACCTTTCCCTGGCGTATCTGCGGGCAATATCGCCGAGATCATACTGTCCGTGCCTCAACTGCAAGGTCAACCGAGTTTTCCCATGGAAGACCAGGGCGGAGGCAGATACGTCGGCCATTTGCAGATCCCAGCGGATGTTTTGATTGGACGGTATGGACTGCGAGTCCGGCTGGAAGACGAGCATGGGAGCACATATCCTCGCAAAACGAGTTTCACCGTATTTCCGCCAATGGATCTGCACATTTCGGCGGATGGTCTGGATTCGACTTGGGAACAGACGGCGCTGTTCAGTGCCGACATCAACTACGAGGAGACGACAGAAGTCTTCTCCGGCATTTCGTCCGTTGGCATCGACGGTAATGATTTCAACGTCCAGTGGTCGACACCAGATCCGATACCGGCAATTGCCTTCACGTCCCTTGCCTTCGCTTTCCATCCCGGCGACACAGAGCCAGGGCGGTGACTTCGGCATCAAAGATGTGCGTCTGTTCGGCACATTGCGCGGCACATTCTATCTCGATGACATCCGTTTAGTCACTGGCGCCCCGCCTACCGGCACGGCCGTCCTTGAGACACTTCAGGATGCGAAACCGAATGCAACGGCGCTGGGCCACAACTTCCCGAACCCCTTCAACGCCCAAACCGTCATCCCCTTTGAACTCCACGATGATGCCCATGTGTCGCTCATCGTTTACAACCTGTCGGGCCAGCGTGTCGCCGATCTCGTACGGGGGTTCCGGCCTGCCGGAATCTATCAGGCGCATTGGGATGGCCTGAACGATGCCGGGTTCGATCTCGCCTCAGGCACCTATCTGATTCGACTGCAGGTCGGCGCGATGACTGAGACGCGCAAGCTGCTCCTGTTGCGTTGACTGGATCGCCGTTTCCCAGCCATGCTTCGACCATTGCCTAGCACCCGAGCCAGCCTCCGCGTCGTGGCTCTGTCGCGTCGCCCCTTGCTCAGGACCTTGTCATCCCCGAGGGCTTCCCGCCACCGGAGATCCCTGCAGCCCGTCGTGGATGCAGATGAAATGGGCGAGACGTGGGCAAATGTGGAGGCCACTTTCGCGCCACTCTCGCTATCCGGTTTTGTTCCAGGCAGCCTTTGGTCCCGGGAAGATCACTGCGGATCGCCCGGTGCAAGCGATCGCCCAGTTTGAACGCACCCTGTATCTCTGCCAACTCACGCTTTGATCGCTATGCCGCCGGCACCCCCACCCTCACAGCACAGGAATTACTCGGCGTCGAACTCTTCTTCAATGAAATCGGCGACTGTTTTCATTGCCATGGCCGGTCCTGTTCACGGACAATCAATTTCACAACAATGGTCTGCAGGCAACCATCAGTGACTCGGGTCTGGCGTCCGTCACGGGATCTGTCTACGATGCAGGCAAGTTTCGCTCGCCCACCCTGCGGAATATCGAGCACACTGCCCCCTACATGCATGACGGACGATTCCAGACATTGAGCGAAGTCATCGATCACTACGATGGTGGGCTGCGAAGCTCGCCAACCCTCGATCCCCTTCTCGTTGGCAGGGAACCGCGTATGACGGGTGAGCAAAAGGACGCGATTATTGTCTTCCTGCTCACCCTCTCCGATCCTGATTTTCTGATTCGCCCTTGAGGTCGCAGGATCCGCCGGAGAAACGTCCGACTCGGTACGCCTCCCGGCGTAGCCGTCTGGTTCACAGTACGCCGTTCTACTACGGCTGGATCATCGTTGCCCTCGGCGCCACCGGGGGCGTGATGACGAATCCGGGGCAGACCCCCGGCTTTTCCGCATTTCTCAATCACTTCATCGAGGACCTGGGCCTGAGCCGGTCCATCGTCAGCACTCTCTACACGGCGGCAACCCTCACAGCGAGCCTGTTCCTTCCCTGGGTCGGTCGTCTCTTCGATCGGCACGGCTCACGTTTCATGATCTGCCTCTTCAGTCTGCTGCTGGGACTGGCCTGCATCTACATGAGTCTCGTGCGCAATGCCGTCATGCTGTTCTTCGGCTTTGTCGTTTTGCGGCAATTCGGCCAGGGCTCACTGACGCTGGCCAGCAAGAACGTGATCAACCTGTGGTGGGTGCGTCGTCGCGGCAGAATCATGGGCATTGTCGGCGTCGCCGGGGCATTGCTGAGCGGTCTGTTCCCGTACTTGGCGAACACCCTCATCGACGAGTTTGGCTGGCGCTGGACGTATGTCATCCTCGGCGGAATCCTGCTCAGCGTGATGCTGCCACTGGGTTACATCTTCGCCCGCGATCGACCCGAAGACCACGGTCTGTTGCCCGATGGCGCCGGCACAAAGCCCGACGAAGCCGGCCCGATATCACAGAGCACCGAATCCGCCGAATCGAAATCCGAACCCCTCGAGATCAACTGGACCCTCGCCCAGGCCAAGCAATCGACCGCTTTCTGGGTCACATGTGCCGCCATGTCCTGCGTCGCCATGCTCAATACGGGGCTGTATTTCCACATCTTCTCCGTCTTCGAAGATGGCGGACTCTCTTCATCGACGGCTGCAACGATCTTCGTCCCCATCGCCGCCACAAGTGCTGCTTTTCAGTTGATCACTGGCTTCGTCATCGGCCACATCCCACCGCGATTTCTACTTGCAACTTCCCTGTTCATGGAAAGCGCCGTCCTCATCAGCGCCACTCACCTCAACTCTGTGACGCACGCTTATGCCTTTGGGATCTTCTGGGGAATTCAGAGTGGCATTGAGATGCTCGTGATGGGTGTCATCTTCGCCAACTACTACGGCCGGCGGCATCTCGGCGCGATCGCCGGGTTCTCGTCGACCTTGCTCGTAGCTGCGTCCGCCTTGGGACCAATGCCCTTCGGCATCGCTCGCGATCTGATGGGAGGCTATGGCCCGGTTCTAACAACGATGGCGATCTTGCCTTTTTCCCTCGCCTTCGCCTGCCTCTTTTTCGGCAAGCCCGCACCGCGCCCGCCAGCGGACGAGTAAGGTGTGACGACTAGACGCGATCGGTTCAGCTAGGCGCGATCAGTCCAGCACGACCGCGTCTTCGCCACAGCAGTCTACGGATGCTGCAGATCCAGCCTTCACCTCGATGCAGCGCGAGACCCGCCTAGTTCATCGCCCAGTTCCCCGTCGGCGCTTGCTCCGCACGGATACCCTCCTGTGGAAAGCCAAAAGGAGAGTTCGGCAAGCCACACCGCTTGCTCTCGCATATCGTCGATGAGCAGAATGCTGGCGACCATGCCCTGCAACGGGGTGTTCATCACATCAATGTTGAAGTCCTCGATCAAATCAGGCCCCTCAAAGACGCGCCCGCGCCACTAAACCAGAGCCTCATCCTCGTAGTACGATGCAGGCGGGATCGCTCCTCCAGGACATCTCGCATGAGGAAATGTGCCTGAAAAAGAGACCGCATCAGACGTAGTCACGCTTCCGCTTCGCCTTCACTTGCCGACCATACTCGCGCACCCACGCTTCTTCTTGAGGTGACAAGGGGCCCGCTTCCACAGCAGCGAGATTCTCATCGAGTTCCTGTCGAGTCGCAGGCGCCGTCCACGTGGCGTGCACATGTGGACTATTGAGGACGAAGCGATAACACATAGCGGCCGTCAGCGGTGGCATCGTGGCACCGAGATCAGCGCCCGGCCACGGTGGCATTTGAATGCCCTTCAATGGCTTCAGCAGTTGCCGCCATGACGTGGCTGTATAAGAGATGACGATTGGATCCCGTTTCACCAGGTGCGGAAACACATCGGTCTCCGCCCCGGGATGTTTCGCATTGTAGCGCAGCATGAAGGCATCGAGAATCGAATCCGCCGCCAGCCTGCCCGCCCGTTCCCGATCGTGGATACTCGTCCCGACTCCTCGGACAAGCCCTGCCCCGCGCATCTCCACGAGCGCATCCTGAATCGCTGGACTGAAACGGGCGGTGCGTCCAAGCCAGGGCATGAGGAAAAGATCCACCGTATCAATCCCGAGTTCACGCCGCGCCTTCTCCACCGCTCGCCGCGCACCACGTGCCGTGAGCACAAATGTGCCGAGCATGACCACTACATGCTTCTCACGCTCACGCGCCAACAGATCCTGCAGCGGTGCCGTCGCCTGCCCGAAACTCCGACCATAAAGCCAAAGATTCACCCCCCGCCCTGCCGCATAGGACACGTCATCCGACAACAGCCCCCCATTGGCCGCGACCCCCATGCGCAAGACACGATTGCCCAGATGAGGCAACGTCACCCGATCAAATGTTTGTTCCACTGTCACCCCGTCTCTCTCCTTGCTCCAGATCACTAGCCATCGATCCTGGCTCTCTGTCTTGCGATCGAGTACAGATCATACATCAGTGATCATAGCCCGTCATACACTATAGAGCCGCGATTAATGAGACCCCATGGCCTTGGCCAACACCGCAGGCCGAAACAGAAGCGGCCGAAGATGTTGACCAAGGCCATCTGGCGCACAAACGCCAATCGTCGATCTTCCGTCTCCATGAAACAAACCACGGAGTACGATTTCTCGCAGCAGATCGCCACAGAACAATCTCTGCAAGCAGCACAGGTCGCGGCCGCCATCACCCTCCTCGACGAGGGCGGCACGATCCCCTTCATCGCCCGCTACCGCAAGGAACAGACGGACTCTCTCGATGAGGTCGCCGTCACGGCCATCCGCGATCGAGTTGCGCAGCTACGCGAACTCACCCAGCGGCGCACCACAGTCCTTGAATCTCTCGAAGAGCAGGGAGTCCTTACGGACGAACTGCGCGCCAAAGTGAACGGCGCCTCCACCCTCAGTGCGCTCGAAGACGTCTATCTACCCTTTCGACCAAAACGTCGCACACGAGCCACCATGGCGCGTGAACGGGGCCTCGAACCACTGGCGACAAAGATTCTGCTGCAGCAGGACGGATCGATGCCAGACAAACTCGGCGCCGACTTCGTCAGCGCCGAGAAGGACGTCGCCACCGTCGACGATGCCCTCGCCGGTGCCCGCGACATCATCGCCGAATGGGTCAGTGAGAACCCGGAAGCTCGTGCCGAGATCCGTCGACTCTTTCAGACACGCGGCGTCTTGCGCACGCAGGTCGCCTCAGGGAAAGAGCAGGAGGCGCAGAAATTCCGCGATTACTTCGACTGGGAAGAACCCGTCTCCCGTGCGCCATCGCACCGTATCCTCGCCATGCGGCGAGGTGAGAAAGAACGCTTGCTGTCGTTCCGGATCCTCGGCCCCGAAGCTGAATGCATTGCCGCCCTCGAACGTCGTTTTCTGCGCGGCAGCGGTAGTGGCAGCGAACAGGTGCGTCTCGCCATTACCGACGGCTACAAGCGACTGCTCTCTCTCGGCATGGAGACTGAGTTACGTGTCGAAACGAAGCGTCGCGCCGACGCCGAGGCGATTCGCGTCTTCGCCGAAAACCTGCGCCAACTGCTGCTGGCGGCACCGCTGGGTGCACGCCATGTTCTGGCCCTCGACCCGGGACTGCGCACGGGCTGCAAACTCGTGTGCCTGGACAGTCAGGGTGGCCTCGTCCACGACGACGTCATCTTCCCTGAGCGGCACACGGCGAAGGCCACCGACACCCTGCGCCAGCTATGCACGCGGCATACCATCGAAGCCATCGCCATCGGCAATGGCACAGGGGGACGCGAGACGGAGCGCTTCGTCCGTGGTCTCGGACTACCCGCCTCGATCCAGATCGTCATGGTCAACGAAGCCGGTGCGTCCGTGTACTCCGCCTCAGACGTTGCCCGCGAAGAATTCCCCGACCACGACCTGACCGTGCGTGGCTCCGTCTCCATCGGCCGTCGTCTCATGGACCCTCTGGCAGAACTGGTGAAAATCGATCCGAAGTCGATAGGGGTCGGTCAGTATCAGCACGATGTAGAGGAGCACGACTTGAAGGCCGGCCTCGATGACGTCGTCGTCAGCTGCGTCAACGGTGTCGGTGTCGATCTCAACACAGCAAGCCACAATCTGCTCGCCTACGTCTCCGGCCTGGGGCCGCAGCTGGCTCGCAACATCGTCGATCATCGCCGCGATAACGGGCCCTTCGGCAGCCGCCGCCAATTACTTGAGGTGCCTCGACTCGGCAAACGTGCCTATGAGCTGGCTGCCGGTTTCCTGCGCATCCGCGACGCCAAACATCCTCTCGATGCCAGTGCTGTGCACCCCGAACGCTACAACCTCGTCGACCGCATGGCAGCCGATCTCAAATGCACCGTCGCCGATCTGATCGCCCAATCTGAACTACGTGAGCGTATCGACTTGCAGCAGTATGTCGCTGGGGATCTTGGTATTCCGACGCTGCAGGACATCCTCGTAGAACTGGCGCGACCAGGCCGCGACCCGCGCGAGCAATTCGAGGCCTTTGCCTTTGCCGATGGCATCGAGACCATGCAAGACCTTGAACAGGGCATGATTCTGCCCGGTCTCGTCACTAACATCACCAACTTTGGCGCCTTCGTGGATATCGGTGTGCACCAGGATGGCCTCATCCACGTGAGCCAACTCGCCGATCGCTATGTGAAGGATCCAAACGACGTGGTCAGAGTCGCACAGCAGGTCAAAGTGCGTGTCCTCGACATCGATCTGGATCGCAAACGCATTGCCTTATCCATGAAACGTGATCCGGAAGAATCGTCCTCAGTGTAGCGCGAAGGCATCAGCCTGAGTCGATGGTCACTGAAGTTGATGGTCACTGAGTCGTCAGAGAAAAATCGCCCGCCGGTGGGATCGTCGCCGTGCAAACTATCAGCGCGGAGCCGACCACGCCGCCTTCGTGACGATCTCCACCACTGTCTCGCCCTGCCACGAGCGTCCAGGGAAATAGGCCATTTCGCCACCCGCACTCGCCTCACTGCTGCCACCACTCTTAGCACGATCACCGCTCTTGTGACTGACACCCGCAACGACATAGCCCGGATCGTTGGCCAGTACCAGAGTCGTGATAGCTGCCGATTCACCCTCCACGGCAACGATCTGGTGGCCGTGATGAAAACCATCCGCTTCGGCTACGATCGCCCACAGCCCGGCTCCTTCGCCCACCTGAGACACGACTAAATTCGTCACCAGGGCGTCCACGTCGTCTCCTGTTTCGCGTCGCTTCGTCGAAGTCACAAGACCTTGCTGCACACCATGGCCCTCTAATACGCGCCCACCCGCACTCAACTTCGTGCCCCCAACCAGGCGCATCTCCACGACCTCCTCACCTCGCATCCGCACAAAACCGAGTCGCCCCTGTAGTTCGACATCGCCTAATTCGACATCGGCAACACGAACCGTCGAATTCGCATCAGCTGCGACGAGCAGCAGATCCACCGTGTCATTCCATGTGACCCGCACGGCGACGCCATCGCTGCCAGCCTCCACTTCGAGACGCTCCACACCATCCACGAAAGCGCCGCCCTCACCAACCGTCTCGAGGACCGTGACGAAACGACTCACGAGGGCCTCACCGTCACTGCTGTCGCGTCGATGCACAAGCACAGGCATGGTGAATTGATCGAGGACGGCGTCATCATTCTGTGCCCGTCGAACAGACGGCGCCTGCGCACTGAAGAGAATGTCATCACTGCCAAGCGCCGTACCATGCACTTTCACAGCACCCATCATCGCAGCGTCGCTGGCAAAGGTCACCGTCCATGCAGCATCAATCGGCACCTGCTGCACATCGCGCAAGAAAGCGTATCCGAGGTTGTGGTCACCCGCCTCACCTGGTGTGCTCTCGCCCGTCGGCAGTTTCACGTCGACGCCTTCGGGCAACAACATCGGACCATACGACTGCATCGGCAGATCATGTTCGAGCGCCCCATCATGATCGGCGTCTCCTGTCAGCACGTATTCATGACGCGAGCCACCGACGACGGAAAACAAATCCACCACATACGCGTCATCGCCTGCTCCGATCTGCACGAGCATGCGTTTGTATTCATCCACCAAATCAGGATAGGCGCGCTCCCCGCGCGCTTCGACCACCGCAAGCAGATCACCATCGCCCGGAACAAACAATGTCAGCGCCCCATCCGACGGATGATCCAGCGACCCTGCCTGCTGATCGATGCCATCGACGGTGACCGTATTGTGCGACAGCGTCGTCAGCGTCCACGCCCGATACCGCGTATGCGTGTAACCCATGTCGCCAAGTCGTTCTTGCCCACGCGCAAAAAGCGTCATCCCCAGCACATCGCGATGTTGGTGTCCGTAACCACCCGAGAAGTGCAGATGCGTTTGGATCTGACCGTCGCCTTCGCCCCGTCCGAGCCAGGCATGACCCAGCTCCGGGAGAATCGACGACGTGGATCGCTGCGTCGGTGCCATGCCCTCACGTGCCCACGTATCGTGGAAGGCGACGACACGCCCATTCGGATAACGCAGCAGATTTGGCACCTGCCGTGCCCGCGCGAGAATCGGCAACTGCTCGCCCATATCGAGATGATCGAATCGTGCCCCCACCCAGGGCTTTCCGTCATCTGGCTTGTAGCCCGGTGGATCACTGTAGCCATCGAGCAGATCCACCAGCGCCCCCAGTCCCCGCGTCGTCTGGTTGTGATACGACACGGCGCCTTCACGCCAGGCGCCATCGGCGAAGAATTGCTGGCGCGTCAGCAGACCGATCCGATGCACGGCATCGTGGATGTAGTCGGGCTCGTGCAGCACCTGCCCGGCCCAGATCAGCGACCGCAGCAGCGTCGGATCCATATTCGTCAACGCCGGCTCGTAGTTGTGGATGAATCCTACCATGGCGTGGAACAGATCGGTCTCGATCAGCCGCTGGTCTTCTGCGTTCAGGGCGCCGCTGTCACGGATGACCTCGTATGCCTTCAACAGATCTTCCGAGATATCCATGTACGCCCACCACGACCACTTTGCGGCGCGAAAATCGGGCACGGGATAGGGAAAGTCTTCTTCTCCCGCCCACAGAATCTTCTGGCGGAAGGGATAGTCGTAGTGCACCAGATAGCCGGGATACACTTCGGCAAACCGACGCAGGATCAGCCCCGA
>Ga0114999_10005244_pt1 | contig 15351 bp, 13 predicted proteins | sample ArcticOcean_MG_C_3_FD_89820 | JGI IMG/M metagenome (GOLD analysis project Ga0114999, IMG submission 89820) | Marine microbial communities from western Arctic Ocean - ArcticOcean_MG_CB8_126 | ecosystem: Environmental > Aquatic > Marine > Oceanic | place: Arctic Ocean: Canada Basin | collected...
AATAATTTAAGAAATTTTTCATTATAACGTCTCAAATTATAGCAACAAAACTCAAGATTACTATCTGTTTGATTGTCTCAAGCACAAAGCCAACCCACTGGCTCCTACAAAAACTACTAACATTATTATATTCCCAAACCTCCCATAAAGCGGCACTTTGCGCGTTCGAAGAGGGAGTTCGAAATCTATTATTCCAGAAGTGCCAAGTGCAAGCTTGTTTCTTATTCGTCCATAGGAATCGATTACAGCTGAAATTCCTGTATTTGCAACTCTTATTAAAGGAACCCCCATTTCGACCGCTCTAAAGCGAACCGCCGCTAAGTGCTGATAAGGTCCAGCCGACAATCCAAACCAAGCATCATTTGTAATATTAAGAAACCAACCAGGCTCAAGTCCAAGCATCGCAACTTCATTTGGAAAAATGGCTTCATAGCAAATTAATGGAGCTACTATCGGCAGGTTAGGCAGCTTCCAAAGTTGTCCTTGTCGACCTGGAGAAAAATCAACTCTCCCCTCCGTTAATTTTGACAACCCAATAATAGACTGAAAGGGGATATATTCCCCAAAAGGAACCAAATGCGCCTTATCATAAGTTGCTATTATCGTACCATTTGACGCCAATGCATGTAAACTATTCCAATAAAGTGGTTTTCCTTCAGATGAAACGCTAGAGCGAAGGGCCCCAGTTATAAGGGTTACATCTTTTGGTAATAATTTACTTATCTTTAAACGAAGTAGTTTTTCATTTGCCAAGTCATAAGTTACCGCCGTTTCTGGCCAAATTATATAAGACGGGGGCTTGTTAATTTTGGAAGGTAAAGAGCTCAATTTAATTTGACGTTCAATATGACTAAATTTTAGATGCGGGTTCCATTTTAAATTTTGGGGAATATTTGCTTGGACTAATCTGAAATTAACGCCCTTAACAACTAAATCTTTTGCATCCAAAAGCCTAAATACTCCTCCAAACCAAAAAATTAAAAAACCTAAAAAGCCAAAAAACAATAAGCTATTACCTCTAATCGTTATAGGTTTCCCAACCAGCAGGATAGGAAGTGAAAAAAAAATTATAGTTACAAAACCTAACCCATACACCCCTCCAACAGAGGCGAACTGCATCATTTCATCAGAATTAGCCCAAACCGTACCTATTAGGTTCCATGGAAACCCTGAAAACAAAAAACTCCGAACCCACTCCATTAAAGCCCATAATAATGCGAAAATGATTATTGCGCCCTCACGAGGCGTGTTTAATCTTTGAATTATCCTCCAGGTTAAAAAAGTCGTAAGTGCTGGGAAAAAACTTAGAATTGATGCTAAAAGAATTACAGCAAAAGGAGCCAACCACCCATAACGAGGCGCATCAACTAGAAACGCATACCCGACCCAATAAAACCCAACTACAAAATGGCCAAATCCAAAAACCCAACCAACAATGCTTGCTCTAACTCCTCCTTTAACTATTGAAATAAAAAACAAAAGCATCGGAAACGAAATAAACAGGAGATAGACCTGATGCCATGGAGGCAATGAAAGCGCACTTAACATTCCAATAATCAGACATACTATTAATTTTAATAAAAACCTCATGCGCGTAAAGGTTTCCATGCCTGATACTAAGGGGAAAGCCATTAAGGCAATTCAGCTGGCATCTTTTGATTATTATTGCCAACAAATATATTTGGGTCAAAACGCAACTTTAAACGTTTTATCCGACGAGGGTCCGCATCTAAAATTTCAAATTCGACACCAGACTCATGCTGGATTAATTCCCCTCGGATAGGAACATGTCCTGCTATAGAAAACACTAATCCACCAAGAGTATCCATATCTTCACGCTCTTCGTCACTTAAAAAAGTGCCTATTTTGTTTTCAACTGTCTCAATTGTCACCCTTGCATCTGCTATATAACTTCCATCTGATGTTGCAATCAAATTAGGTTCTTGATTATTATCATGCTCGTCCTCAATTTCGCCCACAATTTCTTCAACCAAATCTTCAATAGTAACCAACCCATCAACCCCCCCAAACTCATCCACAACTAATGCCATGTGAGACCGTGCAACACGCATTTCCAAAAGCAATTCCAAAACTTGCATTGATGGGGAGACAAATAAAATTCGCCGCAAAATCTTTTTTAACTTAAACTCCATCGACGATTTACGCCACGCCAAAACATCCTTCGCATGGATAAAACCCATAACATCATCAAGAGAATCTTTATATACAGGCAAGCGTGAGTGCCCATGACTAGTTATCATTTCAATAACTAAATTTAATGAAGACGTGCTTTCTATTCCAACAATATCAGCTCGTGGAATCATCACATCATGAATTGTCCGGTCTCTGAGCTCCAAGATATTAGCCAAAAGTCTTTTTTCGTCTGCATTAATAGGTTCTTCTAGACCCGCACGTTCATCAATCAACTCATCAAGAGTATCCCTCAATGAACTATCACCGTTGCGGGAGCGTAAAAATCTACGAATAACACCCTTAAGGCTAAAAGTATCCGTCTTAGTCGTGTTTCTGCTTATTGGTGAATTTGAATTAGTGGTGACCTCAGTATCCATCATAATATTAATCACTATAACCAAAATGATCTAATATCAAACTTTCAAGACTTTCCATCTCACGAGAATCATAATCGTTGTTATGTGTAAAACCCATCAAATGAAGCATCCCATGAACTAACATATGTGCGAAATGATTTAACATTGGCTTTTTTGCCTTTTGAGATTCCTCTAAAACCATTTCATAAGAAATTACAATATCACCAATAAGACAAAAATCACCTAATATCGTGTCCTTTGAATTAAAATTTTCAATGTTAGGAAATGACAAAACATTTGTTGGCTTATCAAGGTTCCGATATTGTTTGTTCAATTTTTGGATAAATTTATTCTCAGTCAAGACAATCGAGACTTCTGAAAGTAAACCTAAAACAAATTGTCGCCTCATTAAACATCTCTCAAAAGTTTCATTTACAATTTCACAACAGAACTTTTCTGGTTGATCAAGAATCTTATTCCACTGGGGGTCTAAAATCATTACCTCTGAACGCAAACTAAAATTAGGTTCAGGAAGTATCTCTAAATTTATAGAATTACTCTCCATTGGGCGTTTTTTTTAATTTATTTTGATTTTGGAAACGACTGTATGCATTTACAATTCGCGCTACTAATGAGTGGCGGATTACATCACTTTCATCAAAATTTATAAACTTTACACCCTCAACCTGGTTTAAGGTATTCATTGCATTATGTAATCCAGATTCAACACCATTAGGAAGGTCAATTTGGGTTAAATCACCTGTTACAACCATTTGAGAATTTTCTCCAAGGCGAGTCAAAAACATTTTCATTTGCACAGAAGTAGTGTTTTGTGCTTCATCTAAAATAATAAAAGCATTGGCCAATGTCCTCCCTCGCATAAAAGCAAGAGGGGCTATTTCAATCTCTCCACTTTCAAGCCTTTTCACAACTTGCGATTCAGGTAACATTTGATAGAGAGCATCATATAAAGGACGTAAATAAGGATCTACTTTCTCTCTCATGTCACCGGGAAGAAACCCTAGTTGCTCTCCCGCCTCAACTGCTGGTCTAGATAAAATTATTCTATCAACAACACCAGAAACTAATTGTTCAACAGCCATTGCAATAGCAAGATATGTTTTTCCAGTTCCAGCTGGCCCTTGACCAAACACAAGCTTTAAAGCATTGATAGCTTTTAAGTATTCAGTCTGATTAGATGTTCGCGGAGAAATATAGCGATTATAAATTTTGCTTGAAGGCATTCCCCCGCCTTTCTTTATTGGAGCGCTAACCATTCGTATCGCCGTGGCCACCTCACTAAGGTCAATTAATTGACCACCTTTAAGACGCCCATATAAACCATCAAGAACCTCACAAATTAAATCAACAGACCTTTTGCTGCCAGAGATCGTAATATGATTTCCTCTGGCATAAATCACTCCTCCAAGCGCCTGCTCAATATGGGCAAGATGAGCATGATAAGACCCAAATAATTGCATCGCAAGATTGTTTTCAGCATAACTTCTTTCAACTGAAACGGTTTCGACCTTTTCAATTATTGGTTTTTTTTTGCTAACTCTTCCCCTCGGACCCTTAATTAGGGTCACGCTTTTTTCCTTCCCACTATCTTTCCTCACATTAATTTAAATAAATTCAGATGCTCTTGGCAATCTCACCACTAAGACTATTTCGCTGTGCTGAGGAAATAGTAAGATCAACCATTTCACCTAGAAGGTCAACCGGAGCCATCACATGAACCGCCTGCATGAATGGACTCCGCCCAACTAACTGTCCATCATATCGTCCCCTTCGATCTAAAAGCACTGGCATAGACTTTCCAACAAAACTGCAATTAAATTGAAATTGCTGAAGACTCAAAACGTCTTGAAGTCGGGCCAACCGCATATCTTTAACTTTTTCTGGAACTTGCTCTTTTAAATCAGCTGCTGGAGTCCCCGGTCGTTTGCTGTATTTAAAAGAATATGCCTGCACAAAACCTATCTCCTTAACAATATTTATTGTGTCTTCAAAATCAGCTTCAGATTCTCCTGGGAACCCAACAATAAAATCAGAAGATAGAGCTATTTCAGGTCGCGCAACACGCAAACGACCAACTACATTTCTATAGTCGTCTGCACTATGGCGTCTATTCATGGCCTTAAGAATTTTATTAGAGCCTGATTGCAATGGTAAATGTAAAAAAGGCATCAAAGCCCTAACCTCTCTATGTGCATCGATAAGCTCATCATCAACATCAGCGGGATAAGAAGTAAAATAGCGAATTCTAGTCAATCCACCTATCTTGGACAACCGTTTAATAAGAGCCCCAAGGCTCAACTCCTTACCAGCTTGTGATTTCCCATGATAATTATTTACATTTTGCCCCAATAAGGTCACTTCACGAACACCACTAGAGACAAGTTTTTTAACTTCTAACTCAACTTGCTCAAGTGGACGAGAATACTCCATTCCTCGCGTATATGGAACAACACAAAAAGTGCAAAATTTATCACATCCCTCCTGAACTGTTACAAATGCCGTTTTAGAATTTTCAACACTATAGTTTGGGAGAGAATCAAACTTTGATTCTAAAGGAAACTCTATCTCAATTATTTTTGATTCACCACTTTTACTTCGAGAAATCATGTCCGGCAATCGATGGTAGGTTTGAGGACCAAATACAATGTCAACATAAGGTGCACGAAGAATAATTTCGCGCCCTTCTGCTTGCGCAACGCACCCACCAACCGCTATTATTGTTCTTAGACCCTCTTTATTTCGCTGATTTTTCTGCTTTGCTAATCTCCCTAAATCTGAATAAACTTTTTCAACTGCCTTTTCTCTAATATGGCAGGTGTTTAAAATTATTATTTCTGAATCTTTAACATCTTGACTTAAATTATATCCCTCCTTTTTTAAAACACCGAACATCCTATCTGCATCATAAACATTCATTTGACACCCATAGGATTTGATAAATACCTTTTTTTCCAAAAGAGCCCCACAAATTATTATTTAAAAAGAAAAAACACAATCGCATACGATCTATATATCAACACGTTTTATAATTATCTTTAGTCACTTACAGGAACGCAATATAACTCAAGCCGGTGTCCAACTAATTTCATCCCATTTTCTGTTGCGACTTGCTCTTGTAGCTTTTCAATTTCAGCATTTTGAAACTCTATCACTCGACCTGACTTCACATCAATAAGATGATCGTGATGATCATCCGTCACCTCTTCATACCGAGCACGACCATCACCAAATTCATGTCGCTCTATAATATTTGCCTCTTCAAATAATCTAACTGTTCGATATACCGTAGCAATCGATATACGCGAATCAAGTTTATTAGCTCGCTTATAAACTTCTTCCACATCAGGGTGGTCAGTGGCATTTGAAAGCACCCGCGCAATTATCTTTCTTTGCTCTGTCATTCTCATTCCAAGCGAGATACAAGAAACTTCTATTTGCGACTCCATAAATTAACCCTCCAACTATAAAGACAATATCTAGAGTATATACTTATAATTCAAAATTTAGCAGCTCTCAAAAAGCATTGTGTTATATGGACAGCTTAATGATTGCTTAAAATTTTTTTTACCCCAAAACTCTCAAACCAAACTATTCATCATGCTGCCAAGATTCAACTGCTATAAATTTTTTATTATTTGTTTTGTTGACTTTTTAGGTTTGGCTTATATGGAATAATGTAATAATATAGAATTAGATATAAGAAATATTATTTTGTGATGAAAAATATTCAAAAGAAAAAAAATGCGCTCTTTATTGATATTACCAAAGAAGTATGTCCCTTAACATTTGTAAAGACTAAACTAGCACTTGAAAGTCTAGGAGACGGGGAGATTCTTGAAGTCCGCCTTAAAGGAAAAGAACCACTGGAAAACGTTTCACTTTCTGCAAAAGAACATGGCCATACTATACTTTCACAAAAGCCAGAAGCACTAGACCAACCAGCATTTGAGCCACATAGATTATTCATTAAAAAACAACTTTAATAAATGCCATCATTGTCTTAATTGACCTTGATTTAATGGAATAATAGCATCTGGAGCACGCAAGTATAAAGGGGTTAACTCTAAAAGAGGAATACCTAATTTCCAACGTTCAAATGCAATAATCGCAATTTCACGCGCATCAGGCATTTCACTTCCTTTAAGAACAATTGAATTCAAGCCATCATTTTTTAAAAGATCACTTGCGACATGTGAAGAATTACCAATTATTTGAACCACTTGACCTTCAGAAATAATCTCCCTAACCCAGACACTTAATTTCTCTCTCTCAACAGCAGCAACTTTACCAAGGGGGGTTCTTCCAGGACCAAACAACTGAACAAATAAATCATTGCGCTTAGAATCTAGAGCCACTAAAACTGGAGCATAATCAAACTTTTCATGAAGCACCCCTTGCGCAATAGCCTCTGTAGTAGTGATGCCTTTGCATGATGTTTTTGTGGCTAGAGAAATTCCTCGTGCTGTAGAAATCCCAACTCGTAAACCTGTAAAAGCACCTGGTCCTACTGTTGCAATGATTAAATCCAACTGATGTGGCGTTATTACTGATTGATTAAATACATTTTCTAGAAGAGAAAACAAAATTTCAGCCTGCGCTTTTGGAGAATGTCTTAATTGGCACGCAACAATAGAGCCATCTATGGAAATGGCAACAGAACACATATCAAGAGCGGTATCTAAACTAAGAATATTCACAATTCACCTAAAACCTCGTTTCATACTTTAATTCTTTAAAATTAAAAAATAATTATAATTTTGTTTCGTAATTTAAAAAAATCCTCTAATTTAGGGTTATGATACTTAAAAACAATCTGCCCCGATTTAATTTCATGAAAAGAAAAACATTAATAATTATTATATTCTTTTTATCAATAATCCCCAATTATTTATCTGCATCTTTAACCAGCGCTCCCGTTTTCATAGTATATCATCGGTTTGGAGAGAGTCTTTTTCCGACTACGAACACCACAATAAATCAACTAGAAAAGCAAATTAAAACACTTACTTCAAATCAATATACCGTCTTGCCAATTGAAAATATTATAAACAAATTTACATCTGGATCACAATTGGCCGACAAAACAATTGGAATCAGCATAGATGATGGATATAGATCAATTTATAAAGAAGCTTGGCCTCGGTTTCAAAAAGCAAAGTTACCTTTTACAATCTTCATCTCAACTGCATCTATTGATCGTAGAACTAATCAATACCTTACTTGGGATCAAATTAGAGAAATGAGAAATGCAGGGGTAACTATTGGCCATCACACCCACAATCATGACCATATGATAAGCAATTTTTCTTTGTCTAATACAAACACGATTCAAAAAGCCAATTTACGGTTTAAAGAAGAGTTAGGCTACATTCCCAAGTTGTTTGCATATCCTTATGGTGAAGTGAGCATAGAAGTAAAAAAACTTGTAAAAAATTCAGGCTTCTTAGCAGCTTTTGGCCAACATTCAGGAGTACTTGCTAATCAAAGTGACTTATTTGCCATACCAAGATTCGCTATGAATGGACGTTTTGGAAAAAATGATCGATTTCAACTTGTGATCAATGCGCTCCCCCTCCAAACCTCTGACTTCACACCACTCGACTACATAATCCATAAAAACAACCCACCAGCGATTGGCTTTACACTTAACAACTACAAATTTAAAAGAATAAACCAATTGCATTGCTTTATGTCGCATGGAGAGGAAGGTCAAGTTAAGCTCCTGGGGACTAATCGAGTTGAGATCCGTACAATGTTACCATTTCCAAAAGGGAGGACACGAATGAATTGCACACTCCCAGGCCCAAATGGGCGATGGCACTGGCTTGGACGAATGTTTTTTGTTCGTAGTGATTAGCACACTCAAATTGGAGGATCAGATGTTTTTAACTCCATAAGATTTACGTTGTCTAAGCGCTTCAAGTTATTAACCTTAATAATTGAAACCAAAGTATTGATATATAAAACTCCTCGTTCTGAATAATTTTTCAATTCTCTCGCAAGTTTTTCACCTGTTGGTCTTAATCCTTTGCGTCGCAAACTAGATCGCACAACCCTCAATTGCTTATAGGCACGATGCGTGTTGAGGTTTTTAACATAAGCTCTAGCAGACTCAATTAATGATTTAAATTTTCTTATTTTATGTGTTTTACCAGCTTCTCTTTCTCGAGGAGTAATGCCAATATCAGCGTCTTCCGTCCATTCTCCAAAAATAGCATTACCTTGTCGCACAAAACGCGACGTACCCCAGCCACTTTCTGCCGCAGCTTGAGCCAAAGCCAAAGATGGAGGAATCAAATCAACACGACTCATTAAGGCCTCCAAATCATTTCTTGCTACTTTATACTGCTCAGCCATAACAATTAACCACAATCGATCAATCGGGGTAAGCCTGCCTCTAGATTTAATCATATCTTTAAGATTAATTAATCGCTCTCGATCGTGATTAATTTCCTCATTTATTTGCAGAATAATAGGTAAAATAGTACTGAAAAACAATGCTTTCCGCTGCTTTATTTCGCTAATTTTACCAATATCCCCAGGCATGGTTGCTAAAAAAAACCTTGGAACATCAGAGTTGCCTGCTGTGACTGATTCTAGGTCATATCCAATTTTTAAAAAAAAATCGTCTAAAATTTGTGCAGAAAATTGAACATTTATTTCCCCATTGTTTTCTTCAATATTCTTAAAATTAACAGTCGATACTTTTAATTCAATACTTTCACTTTGATCTAAGTCCACTGTTTTAACAAAATCATTGGAGTTTTCCGTGTTTTCTATATTAATTTTCTGACTTGATTCTCTTACTTGAACATTCTGATGCAACGGAATGATGAAGACAACCGCAACAAGGCCTAAAACTAGAATCCCCAAACAAATCATCATATTTCGTTCAAAGCTAGACATGAAAATGTTATTTCCAATTTTCTAGTTACGTTAATATACTAAAAATAAAAAACCTTGAATCCAAGATTTTTTTTATCTATTATAATGCTTTGCACTAAAATTTTTGAAACACCTAATCCCATCTTATTGAATATCCAACTTTATTCAACAGCTTGAACTTCTATAACTTCGGGCACATAATGCTTAAGCATATTTTCAATGCCATTCTTTAAGGTCATACTAGAACTAGGACATCCTGAACAAGCACCTTGCATCTGCAAATACACAATTCCTTTTTCAAACCCATGGTAAACAATATCACCACCATCTTGTGCTACAGCGGGCCTAACCCGAGTGTCAATTAATTCTTTTATTTTCTGAACCAGTGGATCACCCTCTGCTGAATTGTTGGATTCTATTACCTCAGAAACTTTACTAATTACTGGTTTTCCTGATTGAAAATGCTCCATTATTCCACCCAAAACTAAAGGCTTTAAAAGATCCCAGGACTTTTCATTTGATTTTGTAACTGTAATAAAATCACTACCTAAAAACACTCCTGTTATACCATCTGTCAAGAACAAGGCTTGCGCTAGAGGAGAATTTTCAGCGGCTGAAACTTGCTTAAAATCAGCCGTTCCTTTCTCCATAACCGTTAATCCTGGAAGAAACTTTAAAGTCGCTGGATTTGGTGTATTTTCTGTTTGAATAAACATTTTACTCTCCCGTTCTCTTGCTATGGCTCAACGTTTATCAAAGAGATAGGTGCGTCTAGACCACAAAGCAAGATTTTAAGTTATACTCAGTTAAATATTATTTTAAACTAATCTATCAAATTATATAGGACTAAGCTACAAAAATAGAAATATTTTTCATCTTATAAAACCTAAAATTTGATGCACTTCGGCAATAATGGGCTCTGAAATTTCTCGTGCGCGAACTGCTCCATCGCGGAGCGTTAAATCTAAATAATCTGGATCAGCAATTAAACGGCTCATCTTTTCTTGAACTCTCGAGAGCTTTTCAATACATAATTCAGCAAGAGCTGGTTTGAAAATTGAAAATCCACTGCCCCCATAGATTTTAAGAACATCGGATTGTGAACATTCTGCAAGAGCCGCATAAATCCCAACTAGGTTTGTAGCTTCTAAGCGGTCCTTAAGACCCGCCACCTCACTAGGAAGAGAATCAAGATCTGTTTTAGCTTTTCGGATTTTTTTTACTATCACATCTCTACTGTCCATCATTGTAATCCGTGATGCCTCAGACGGGTCAGACTTACTCATTTTTTTTGCACCGTCCTTTAATGACATGACTCTTGTCGCTTCTCCAAAGATCAAAGGCTCAACTATTGGGAAAAAATCTACTTCAAAATCATGGTTAAATTTTATTGCTATCTCCCTACAAAGTTCAAGATGTTGCTTTTGATCTGCTCCAACTGGAACATGCGTTGCTTTGTATGAAAGAATATCTGCTGCCATTAAGTTTGGGTATGAATATAACCCCACAGAAGCTCTCTCTCTGTCTTTCCCTGCTTTATCCTTAAATTGTGTCATCCTATTCATCCACCCCAAACGCGAAACACAATTAAAAATCCATGCCAGCTCTGCATGAGTGGCCACCTGACTTTGATTGAAAATAATGTTTTTCTCTGGGTCTACCCCAGCGGCAAGCATAGCAGCGGCAACCTCTCGCGTATTATTGCTTAGCTCTAAAGGCTTCTGCCAAGTTGTTATAGCATGAAGGTCAACAACACAAAAAATGCACCCATACCTTTCTTGAAGCTTAACCCAATTGCGAATTGCTCCCAAATAATTTCCAAGATGCAAATTTCCAGTTGGTTGAACTCCTGAAAATATTCTTTCCATAATGTTTCCTAAGCCTAAATTATCCAATACTCTCAATATTAAAAATGTACGAACTGATACATTCTTGTCTTATCGCCCCCAAGATTAAGCTCGTCAAGTCTCTTCATTTAATTTTTTGCGCGCCTGAAATCATCAGGAGAAAAAGCTCCAAAAAAGTAAATTAAAATGCCAAACAAAACCACACTAAAACCCACAAGAACCCCTAAAGAGCTCACTCTTTCAATTTCAGACGTCATCATAGAAAAATCAAAAAACCCACTCCCTAAATACAACCCGGCCCCCATTAAAAGACTCGCCAAAGAATTCTTCAAAACTCTTGCTTTGAGTTTTTTGTTTAAAACCAAACCTCCTTTGCGTCTTAAAATAAACGCTAACCCTAAAGCATTAGCCCACGCTGAGACAGATGAAGCCATTGCAATTCCAACATAGCCAAGCTTTTGCATTAAAAGAATATTCAAAATTATATTTAAAACCATTGATACTCCAGCCACACGAACAGGCGTTAATGTGTCCTCACGAGCAAAAAAACCAGGGGCAAGAACACGTATCAACACATAAGCTGGAAGCCCTAATGCAAATGCAATCATGGCATTACAGGTTGCTAACGTAGCCTGATGATCAAATGCTCCTCGCTCAAAAAGCACCATTATAATTGGCTCTGGAATGATAATAAGCGCAATTGTCGATGGAATGGTTAACAACAACGAATACTCCAACCCCCTATTTTGACTTTTAATAGCAGCATCCTCATCACCTGCCGACAACTGACGTGAAAGTGTTGGCAGCAATGCTGTTCCTACAGAAACGCCAAAAACCCCCAATGGAAGCTGTGTAACCCTATCAGCATAATACAAATATGAGACCGCACCATCAGAAATAAAAGAAGCAAGTATTGTTCCAATCAAAAGATTCAATTGATAAAGACTAGCCCCAAAAACAACAGGAAGCGCTCGCTTTCCAAGAAGTTTGATTTTTGAAGACAACCTAGGTTTTTTAAACCAAATAGGAAGACCCTCTTTTTGGCAATAATAAAAAAGCCACAAAAATTGAATTATACCGGCTATACTAATCGCCCAAGAGAGAACATAACCTGGGTTCACCCCTTTAGAAGTAAAACCAATTAAAGTAACAATTATTGTTATATTCAAAATTACAGGAACCGCAGCAGCGGCTGCAAACTTCCCCAAAGAATTCAGCACACCTGATTGTAAAGAAACTAAAGAAATAAATAAGAGATAAGGAAATGTAATTCTCGAAAGCTCAATAGCTAACTCGACTTTTCCTGGAATCTTATCAAAGCCTGGAGCAATCAAATAAATAGCCCAAGGCATAAAAATTTCAACAATTATCAAAAAACAAATCAAAATTAGAGCTAATATTGTAAAAGCATGATCTGCAAAATCATGGGCACGTCTACGTCCTTCTTTTTCCCATAGATCTGAAAAAATAGGCACAAACGCAGCACTAAATGCACCTTCAGCAAAAAGTCTGCGAAATAGATTTGGAAATCTAAAGGCAACAAAAAAGACATCCGCCTGCATTCCAGCACCAAGAAAATTAGCAATCAGAATATCACGCACAAAACCTAGTAAACGGCTTATGATTGTGTATCCCCCGACCGTGAAAATTGACTTTTTCAAATTCATCATATGAAAAATTACCTTTGGTCTTATGAAGTTGTCACGGTCGCTTAATGCAAAAAGAAAAATAAAATGAACTACTATAAAATAGTTGTTTCTTGTAAGTTTTAAACCTTTAAAAAGCCTTATTTAATATTAATAGATGCCAACAATAATGTCCGTACTTGCTTGAGCTTACTTTCACTTATAATTTTCAACCCAAAAATGTCTTTCACATAAAAAACATCCACAACACGTTCACCATAAGTTGAAATATGTGAACTAGAAATTTGAATACCCATTTTTGTTAGCACCGAAGTTACATCATAAAGTAGGCCCGGCCTATCACGACCGTTGATCTCTATCACTGTATAGTTTTGACTAGCATTATTATCAATAAGAACTCCTGGCGGGATTTTAAAAGCCATGCTTCTACTGAGCATTATACTTTGCCTTGCTTTTGACAATTCTTTTGAGACACTTATTTTCCCTTGGATTGCATCTTCAACTTTAGAACGCAACCTATGGACGTCAATATTTTTTGTTTTTCCCGAACTACGCAAACTTTGAACCAAAAAAGAATCTAATGCCATCCCATTATTTAAGGTTTGAATTTTTGCATCAACTATAGAGGCTCCCATAAGCGAAATTGCCCCAGAGATTGAAGCAAATAACCCTGGATGATCTGGAGCATATACAGATACTTCTAAAATCTCTTTTTCATAGTCATAATGAAAATCAATTTTAAAGCCTTTACCTAAAATATCTTCTGAAACCATTAACTTAGCATGTCTGACTTGAAGCTCAGGGTCGACTCCCAACCAATATTCTTCATGAAAATGCTCAAAAAGGTCCAATATTTTTTTTTGTGACCATTCTGAAAGAGATCGCATTAATGCATCTTTCACTTTTTCTACTCTCACTTGTCGATGCTCAGGAGGGCCTACTCCAGATAAAGCCTCTTGAGCACGCCAAAAAAGTTCCTTTAATAACCCCGCTTTCCATGCACTCCAAACATTTGGCCCAACTGCTCGAATATCAGCCACAGTAAGAACTAAAAGAAGACGTAACCTCTCAGGAGATTGAACGATTTTAATGAAATCCTTAACAGTCTGTGGATCTTCAATGTCACGCTTAAAAGCAAGAGAACTCATTAACAAATGATGCTTTACTAACCATGATACGGTTTGAGTTTCCCATTCACTAAAGCTAAACCTTCGACCAAGTTCAAGTGCAATATCAGCTCCTAAAAGACTATGATCCCCTCCTCTTCCTTTAGCTATATCATGCAAAAGAAGCGCAAGGTATAACACTCGCCGAGATTCAATTTCGCCAATAACAGAACAGGCAATAGAGTGTTCTTTTTTTAACCGCCCAGTTTCAATCCCATATAAAATACCAATAGCTCGTATTGTATGCTCATCAACAGTGTAAACATGATACATGTCATATTGCATCTGCGCTACAACCCTACCAAAATCAGGAAGAAACCGGCCCATTATACCAGATTCATTTAAACGTGTAAGGGCAATGTCAGGATCAAGACCCAGCAAAATTTTAATAAAAAGCTGATTTGCTATTGGGTTTTTGCGAAAACGTCTATTCACTAACTGAATATGGCGTGAGACTCCCCGGAGAGCATTTGGATGGATATCAAGTTTATGTTTTTGAGCAAAATAAAATAATTGCAAAAGTTTCATAGGATCAGCTTTAAATTCATCGCCATCTCGCACGCTTAAGCGACTGCCATCTAACTCAAACCCCTCTATTACTTTGTTTTGAGCCCTAAAAGAAGGTAGCCACGCTAATTCCCAGCTTTTTTTATGTTGGTCTTCTAAAACTGAACAAAGAGTCCGCGTTAAATCACCAACGTCCTTTGTAATTAAAAAATAATGCTTCATAAACCTCTCAACACCCCGAGATTTATTACTATTCCGATATCGCATTCTCCGTCCTATCTCATTTTGAACATCGAAAGTTAATCTTTCCTCTGCTCTCATGGAGATATAATGAAGGTGACAACGTACCGTCCAAAAAAATTTGGCCGCCTTTTTAAAACGCCTTATATCATCTGCAATAAATACTTGTTTCGCCAATAAATCATCTATTCTTTCAACCTTATACAAATATTTTGCTATCCAAAGTAACGTTTGTAAATCACGGAGCCCCCCTTTTCCTTCCTTAATATTCGGCTCCAAAACATATCGCGTATCCCCTAAGCGTTCATGCCTCGCGTCTCTCTCTGCTAATTTTGCTTTAACAAATTCAGGCCCACTCGGAGACACAATTTCACTTACAAAGCGTCGCTTGAATTCCGCAGCTAGTTTTTGATTTCCCCACAGCCACCTAGATTCTAATAAGCTCGTACGAATAGTCAGGTCTTTTTTCGCTAAACTCAAGGCCTCATTA
>Ga0114999_10005245_pt1 | contig 15348 bp, 10 predicted proteins | sample ArcticOcean_MG_C_3_FD_89820 | JGI IMG/M metagenome (GOLD analysis project Ga0114999, IMG submission 89820) | Marine microbial communities from western Arctic Ocean - ArcticOcean_MG_CB8_126 | ecosystem: Environmental > Aquatic > Marine > Oceanic | place: Arctic Ocean: Canada Basin | collected...
CCCCGCGTTTGATTTGGCCAGTCCGCTGGTCATCCTGCTGGCGATCTTGATCGGTGTGACGGGGCTGTTCGTCATCAGCATGCTATCGAGCCGTTTCAACGCCTTCATGATGGCCCATCGACTGCAGCAGGGTGGTACGGACACGTCACAGATGAGCCGTTCTGGAACGCTCTACACGGCGTTTGCACTGGGGATTTCGAATATGCGACGGCGTGCGCTGCGCACGTCGCTTACACTGGCGACCATTACCCTGCTGACCTTCACGGCGCTCTCCTTCACCTCCTTCATCCCTACCATCAGCGTCCTGGGTACTGCTTCCGACTGGCAGCCGAGCTATCGTGGCCTGCTGCTTCAAGATGCCAATTGGTGGCCCTGGGATTACCCAGCCATCGACTACATGCGGTCGCATTTCGGCGATTCGGCCACCGTCGTACCCAGAACCTGGCGCTTTACCAACTGGAAACTCGAAGGTGAAATTCCTCTCACCGCTGCGGGCGGCACGACGGCGGCTGATGCCGTTCTCGGATTCGCCCCGGACGAACGGCTGGTCACAGGTATCGACCGCAGTCTCGTGAGTGGCAGTTGGTTCGAGGACGACTTGGAGAGCAGCGTCATCATTTCCCAGACGCTCGCGGACGAGCTCGGCGACGGAGAAAGGCCTGTCATGGGCTCGACGCTCAGCTTTTTCGGCAGAGACTGGGAAGTCAGAGGGATCTTCGATCCCCTCCGCTTCGAAGAAATCCACGATCTCAATGACGAGCCGCTGACGCCGATCCGCGAAGAGTACAATTTCATGTTGACCCCGGGCCTTGAGGTGGACTGGAAGGAAGGGGGAACGCAGTTTGATGAACTCGCCGCCGTGCAGTTCGGACACATTTCGCCGCAACGTCTCGTCTTCGTGCCTCACGATCGGCTGTCCGCCATCGGCTCGCCAAACTACTCCATCGCCGTCCGCTTCGACGACGGCGTTGACGGCGATGCGGTCATAAGAAGCTTCCTTGCCCGCGCCGCCTACCGCGTCGACGCCGGTGTCATCGGCGATGACGGCGAACTGCAGGCGATGAGGTACACGTCACTGGGCGTCACCTCAGTTGAAGGGCTTGGCACCCTCATCATACCCGGGATATTGGCCGCCCTCATCGTCCTCAACACCATGATGGGATCGGTGTACGAGCGCTTCAAGGAGATCGGCGTGTACTCGTCCGTGGGGCTGGCCCCGGCTCACATCTCGTTTCTGTTTTTGGCCGAAGCATCGGTGTACGCCGTACTCGGGGTCGTCTTCGGCTACCTGTTGGGACAGGCTACATCCAAAGTGTTGCTGGCCTTCGACATGCTGGCCGGGGTGTCGCTAAACTACTCCTCCACCGGGGCCGTGGCCTCGGCGACGATCGTCATCGCCGTGGTGCTGCTGTCGGCCGTCTACCCGGCCGTGGCCGCGGCTCGCATATCGGTGCCAGACGTGGTAAGGCGTTGGCAGATTCCTGCCCCGGACGGCGATGTGTGGCGTTTCCCCTTCCCGTTCACGGTCAATGATGCAGCCGTCGACAGCCTCTGCGGATTCCTCTATTCGATGTTTGACTCCTATAGCGACGAATCCGTTGGAGACATGTACACCGACCGCACCCGCATCGTTCGCCGGCAGGGGCCGGAAGGAACTGTGCATTCGGTTCAGTTGGGCTTGTGGTTGGCCCCTTTTGACCTGGGTGTGAGCGAGTACCTGGAAATCGCCATGTCCCCCTCAGAAACCCGCGGTATTGACGAGGTCGAGATTTACATCGAACGCCTCAGCGGCCCCCTGGCGCACTGGCATCGCCTGAACCACGACTTCGCGATCAAACTGCGCCGGCAGTTCTTGATCTGGCAGACCATGAAGGAAGATCTGCGGCAGGAGCACGCCGAAACCGCGCGCCGCCTCATGGTTGATTTCGAGACCCTTGAGATCGACGCCGGTGGCGAACTGGTGGAACCATCATGAGCCAGGGCATTCCCAAAGACTTCAAGCGCTATTTCTCAGTCCGGGGCTCCTCCGTCATCGGCGAGGACGATTCCGATCACCAGCCCATACACCTGCGCGCCCTCCTGATTGGCGCCTTCCTCAGCTTTTTTCTCAGCGTCGCCGCCAACTACGCCGACATCATCATCCGCGGCAGTTACCTATCCCTGCATTTCAGCACCACCGGGGCGATCCTCGTTCTGCTGATTCTGGTGGGCGGACTGAATGTTCTCTTCAAGCTCACCGCTGGCCGGCTGTGGATAGCCATCGGCCTGTTCCTGCTCACGGCAACGGCCTATGCCACACACTACGCCCCTTTCGACAACATGTTACCGTACTCTCCAGGGGTACTGTTCAGCAGCTTTATGGTGGGTGCTCTGGCGCTCAACATCGTTCTCGTTGCCATGGGCAAGACGCTGGCGCTCAACCGCTCAGAACTCATCGTCGTCTACGTCATGCTGATGGTGGTGTCGTCGCTGGCGACCAGTCTATGCGAGGCGCTACTGCCGGCGATCAGCGGCATGTTCTACTACGCCGATCCGACCAACAACTGGGCCCAGACCCTGTTCCCCCACCTGCCGACCGATCTCGTCGTCAACGACGGCAACAACAATCGGCACTTCTATGAGGGCTTCCCCGGTCCCGGTTTTGATGTACCGTGGGATGTCTGGATCCGGCCTCTGATGGTCTGGAGCGTCTTCCTCCTGGCCCTGTACATGACGATGATCTGCATTCCCGTCATCCTCCGGCGTCAGTGGGTCGAGCGCGAGCGGCTCGCCTACCCGCTGGTACAGATGCCACAGGCGATGATCAGAGGCGAGAGTGAAGACGCCATCATCAATCCCTTTCTCAGGAACAAGGCGGTTTGGATCGGCGCCTCACTGCCGTTCGCCGTCGGCACATTTAATGGGCTCAACAATTACCTGGGTGGCTTTCCCGTCATCACTACGGGTTGGTACATATCCCTGCCCGGCGCCCAGGCAATAAACATGGTGATCAGCTTCACCGTAATGGGCTTTTCCTACCTGATCAGCCCGGCCATTGCCGCCGGCGTCTGGGGATTCGTACTGCTGGCGAAGATCGAGAAGATCATCTTCGCGGCTTATACCGGCCCCACACCGGACCAGCAGGTGTGGACGGTCGGGGTTTCTGAATTGATGAGCTACCAGGGATTCGGCGCTCTCCTGGTGTTCGTCGGCTCCGGGCTGTGGATGGCGCGAGAGCATCTTGGGCAGGTCTTCAGGAAAGCGCTGTGGATGAAGTCCGATCTCAGCGACGACGACGAGATCATGTCGTATCGCGCCGCCGTCCTCGGACTGTTCGGGGGCATTGTCGTCATGGTCTTGTGGTTCTGGTACCTGGGCACACCCCTGTGGGCCGGAATCGTCTTCGTCACCCTCGCCCTGGTCATCTATTTCGCCGTCACTAGAATTGTCGCCGAGGCGGGCATTGCCATCGTCCTTGCCCCGCTGTGCGCACCGGACTTCATGATCTTCGGCCTTGGCTCCAAACTGCTGGGCTCCACCTCCATCGCCAACTTTGCCTTCACCTATCCGGTGGCCGCCGATGTGCGCGTCTTCGTCATGGGGGTCGTCGCCAATGGCTTGAAGCTGATCGAAGGCATGGACAAGAAGAGCCGGCGCGCCGTGTTCTGGGCCATCATCATCGCCGTCTTCATGGGCCTGATCGGGGCCGCCTGGGCGATTCTGGAGATGACCTACCGCGGCGGCGGCATCAACGCCAGTCCGTGGTTCTTCCTGCACTATCCCAAGATCGTCTACATGACCACGGTGACGACACTGGAGCCCGCCGGCGTGTACTGGGAAGGCATGGGTTTCGTCGGCATCGGCGCCGTCGCCATGTTGATCTTCACCTGGATGAAGAGCCGCTTTCTGTGGTGGCCCCTGCATCCGATCGGTTTTCCCATCATGGCGACCCGTGTCACCGACCAGATCTGGTTCAGTGTCATGGTGGCCTGGTTGATCAAGGTCCTGGTACTGAAATACGGCGGGACGGAGCTATTCCGTCGCAGCCGCCACTTTTTCCTGGGGATGGTTCTCGGCTCTGTCGGTGTTACCGGACTGTGGCTGATCATCGACTTTTTCACCGGAACGGTCGGCAATTACACGATGCGCGAAATCTGATTCCGAGCCCATCATGAGCGACAGTAAACTGCAGGTAGCCCTGATCGGCTGCGGCAACATGGGTCAGCACTACGGCGAGGTGTATTCGGCCTACGAAGATGTCGATCTGGTGGCCATCGCCGAGTACAACGAAGTTCGCCGCGAAAGCGTCGGCGAACGCTTCGGCGTAAAGGCTCTGTACAAGAACGCAGAGGAGCTTTTCGACGATATCGTCCCGGACCTGGCGGTCGTCGTACTACCGGTCAAGTACATGAAGAACGCCGTGATCGCCGCCGCCCAGGCCGGGGTCAAGGGAGTCTCTGCCGAAAAACCGATTGCGGCTACCCTGGCAGACGCCGACGCCATGATAGAGGCGTGTGAATCCCGTAGAATCGTCTTTGCCGGCGGCAGTCTGCAACGCGCCATGCGCGAAGTCCAGGAGGCGGCGAGCTGGCTGAATAATGGGGACTACGGCCAGATTGTCGGGGCCAGCGTCCATCGCTTTGGCGGTGAAATTTCGGGCGGTGGTTGCCAGCACATTTCGGTACTGCGACTGCTGTGTGACGCAGAGGTCGCCGAGGTCATCGGCTGGGGCAGGCCACCCGAAGCGTTGGCCGGCGACCACGATGGGGATCTGCACATCAGCGGTCAATTCAAGATGACCAACGGTGTCGACGTCAGCGTGTTCGCCGAGGAAACCTCATCCGGCGGTGTCGAGGTCTGGACAGAGGATGCACTCATCAGCTGGGATTGGGGTCCGCCGAAAATCTACCAGGGGTTTGACAACAACGGTGCCCGTATTCTGGCCGAGCGTCCGTACACCGACGACCCGTGGCGCCGCTTCGGCTACCTGGGTGCTTCGGTGCGCTCGTTCATCGACGCGGTGCGAGCCGGTGTTGGACCGCTTGCGGTTTCCGGTCATGACCTGCGTCAGGCGCTTGAAGTTGCGATCGCCGCCAAGCTCTCAGCGCTACGACACGCGGCCCCGGTCAGCCTGCCACTCGAAGATCGCTCGCTGACGCTGTACCCAACGCCCGGTCGCTGGGAGGGCTTCGACCAACAGGGCCGCCAGCGTACGGTGGCTGATGATGCCCAACGCTGGCTCGGCGACCCCTGACAACCGATCCGGGAGCTCACTCCCGGAAAGACCCATCTTTCTGTAGCCGCTCGAAGCACTGATTGAACTCGGGCGAGCCATCATCATTCCACAGCTCGAGCTTCAGGCCGCGAATGTTACCTTCGGCAAAGCCGGTTTCGCGACTGACGCCAGGGAATGAGATGGTGTAGAGTTTGCTTCCGCTGGGCTGGTGCAGGATGCCAATGTTACGCGGGATCTCCGTGATGGGATTGGCCGCGAGTTTCTTCACCATCGCCTCGTCCACCTCGAATCCCAGACCCGGCGCCTCGGGAATTGGCGAGCTGCCGTCGCTGATCTCGATCCGTTGCCCGGTAGAATCCTCTTCGTACTGGTCGTCCAGATTAATGGTGTGAGAGATGTTGGGCAGCACCGCGGCCATGTGCAGGGCCAGCGCCTTGGTGAGCGTCCCTCCCGTTAGCTGCAGCACCGTCGACACGTTGGCCTGGGCACAGGCGTGTCCGCGCGACAGGGTGCCACCGACACTGTCATTTTCACCAACTATGTAGAGGTCCGCGCACCCCTGCATGATCTCCGGTCCCCCGCCCAGCTGCGGCACATGCATGATAATGGGGATAAGCGTCTTCTCCCGTAGCCGCCGCCAACCGTCGATGTCGCGCCATACCAGGGGATCCTCGAGGAAGCCCACCACCGATGACTTCTCCAGCTCCTGCACCAGTCGCAGGACCTCGGTCGAGACGCGATTGTGGTTGAAGTCGTAATGCATCCTGAACCCCGGGGGCGCAACCGCCTCGACGGCGCGATTCTGCTGCAGAACGTCATAATACTCGCAGGTGTGCATCTTGAATATCATGTAGCCTTCAGCGACACTGCGCTGCACCTCCTTGGCCAGGTCTTCAGGGCTTGCCGGCCGCGTCCAGGCGGCGACCGGAACCCGATCGCGCCGCTTCTGTCCCATCAGCTTGTAGGCCGGAACCTCGAGGTGTTTGCCCATGACATCGTACAGTGCACCCATGAGGCCGGAGGCCAGGGTGCCGCTGACGAAATCAAACGGTGAGCGCCCCACGAGCGCTGCTATCTGAGTTTCGCTGAGTGTTGTATGGGTGCGGCAATCCCCATACCCGGTGATGCCGTTGTCGGTGACGACCTTGAACAGGGTCTGCGTGTCAATCTTACTGAAGCGGGCCTTTTGATCGACGTTGCGCGCAGCGATGCGCGGATTGATGTGTATGGTTTCGACTTCCGTAATCTTCACAAGATCTCCTATTTCTTTGAAAACAGCTCTTGCTGGACCTTCTTGATACCCGCCCAGGTCAGGTTCGGGTCCTCGAATATCGCGTGGTAACGGTTTTCTCGCTCTTGGATTTCGCGCCCCTTTTCCAGAACCTTCTCGACGTCGTCGCCGGCCGGAATCTTGACGACGCCGTCGCGATCCGCGGCGACGATCTCACCCGGATGAATGATCAGCTCGTTGACGGTGATCGGCTGGTTGTGGCGTACCAGGGTGAGGATTCCGTGACCGGGCGTTACTCCGGTTCCCCATACCGGCAAGCCGACCCGGTCGATGCCGGCAAGATCGCGAATGGAGCCATCGACAACGATTCCGCTGACGCCAAGGTGCTTGTGCGTTGCAGCCATGCCATCCCCGAGGGAGGCGCCACGGCCGGCGATGGTGTCGACATCCTTCATGATCGTCACCATCGGACCCGGTGTCTCGTCGAGGAGGTCGTAGTAGTCGTACCATGGAGTCTCAGCTCCATCCGGATCATGCGTCGTCAACTCGCAGGTGACGGCGTAACCGACGGCCATGCCGTGATGGGGCAGCATGCATTGCATACCCGGCGCCATGTAGTTGAGCGGCATCCCGCCCTGGCTTTCAAGTTCCCTGCCTCCCTGTGATGCCCCGCGGGCTTCAATTATTGCATTAAATAGAGTAGCCGTATCCAGTTCTCTGAGTCCCTCAAAAACCTCATCTGATACCTGAGTCATCTAACAGTCTCCTTATGGTCAGCCAAGTGTTGGGTGACGTACAGCTGATCGTTTGCACTACGCTGGAAGCGGTCGCCTGAACACGGGTTGTGGTAGCTCGCCCTCCACATGGGAGCGCAGATCCTCGCCGCGCCGCACAAGATCGGCCACGAGTTCCATGGCTTGAGCATAGACGGCCAGTAACTCGTCGACGATTTCGCTGGTGTGGGCCAGGCACATGTTATGGCAGTTGGCGGTGAGAATTCCGCGGCGCATGTACTCCTGCTGGAAGAGGGTCCTGATCACCGGATCGTCGACCCCATCGGGTGTCGTGAACTGCAGCACACTGCGCGGTCCATAGCCGACGCAGCGCATGCGCTCGCCCAGAGCATGCTCGCCGGCCAGTTGGTTGAAGCCGGCGATAACGCGCTCACCCTGCTCCCACAGCTGGTCGTGTACGGCGAGCCGATGCAGTTTGTCGATCGTCGCCAGCGACGCCACCAGGCCGACGGCCTCACCCGAAAAGGTGTAAGAGAAAAACGCCTCTTCGAAGTGGCGCATGATGTCGGCGCGACCGGCGATCACGGAGATCGGAAAGCCGTTGGCCATGGCCTTGCCGAAGCAGCCCAGATGTGGGATCACGCCGAAATATTCCTGGGCGCCGCCCATGGCCAGACGAAATCCGGTGACGATCTCATCGAAGATCAACAGCGTTCCGTGGCGCTCGCAGAGCTCCTTGACCGCTTGCAGGTACCCAGCCGAGGGGGGAAATATCGTCGTCGGCTCCATGATGACGCAGGCGAACTGGCCCGGATGTGTGTTCAGCAGGTGTTCGAGCGCATCGACGTCATCGTATGGAAAAGTATGCGTCAGCTCGGCCACCTGGGCCGGCACGCCCTGGTTGCGGGTGGTGGTGCCGATGTACCAATCATGCCACCCGTGATAGCCGCAACAGGCCACTCGATCCCGCTGAGTGAAGGCGCGGGCCAGACGCACGGCACCGGTCGTGGCATCGGATCCGTTCTTACCGTAGCGGATCATTTCGGCGCATGGCAAAATGTCGACGAGCAGTTCCGCGAGCTCGATCTCCAGCGGATGTGATAGCGTAAACACCGTGCCCTCGAGGAGCTGCTCGGTGACGGCCAGATTGACGTCCGGATCGGCGTACCCGAGGATGACCGGGCACAGCCCCATGGTGAAATCGAGGTAGCTGTTGCCATCGGAATCCTCGACTCGCGCTCCACTGCCGCGCACGATATAATGGGGGCAGACGCTCTGCGGGTACTGGTCCAACCCCTTGCTGAATGCCTGGGCGACCCCGGGGATGACCTTGCGGGCGCGGGTCAACAGCTGCTCTTTACTGGCGAGATTCATGGTGGCCATGGAATTCCTTTAATGGGTCTACCGGCAACCGAATTTTCTCGGATCGCCTAAAGCGATAGTCGTCCGATAGCATAGACATTTATCAGCCGCACCTAAAACTCGGACTAAGAGACCACCATGGATCTAAGCACGATTTTCGGCAAGCTACCCTGTGGCCATATCACCGGCATTGCCGGTGTGCCGGTGTGCGACGGTATCCCAGCCAAAGAGGCGCACGTCGGCTGGCCGGTCGGCGTCGTGCGCCGAGCCGATGGCGACCTGATCATCGCTGACTGGCAGGCCAACCGGCTGTGGCGCATCGATCAGGCCGGCATCCTCCACACTTTTGCCGGCGGCCATGTGCCCGGTAGTAGCGGTGACGGCGGTCCGGCGACTGAAGCCCGTTTTCGTGGCCCTCATAGTCTGACGCTCGACAGCGAAGGCAACTACTACACGGCAGACCTGTCCAACAACACCATTCGGCGGATCGATGCCAAAACCGGTGTCATCACCAGGGTCGCCGGCTCCGGCCGCGCCGGCCGCGGCGGCGATGGCGGTCCCGCCCTCGAGGCCGAATTCGACGTCCATTGCGGCATGGCCGTGGACGCCGATGGCAACCTCTACCTGTCGAGCGAGTGGCAGAACACGATCAGAAAGGTCGACGCCAGGACCGGGATCATCGAGCTGTTCGCTGGCGTCGACGCCCGTCACTACGCCTCCGAACAGGGCACCAGCAGGCCGTACCTGGGCAAGGGCCTCGAAGACTGGGGCGGACTCAACTGGGGTGGTTATCACGGGGACGGCGGCCCCGCCAGCGAGGCCTCGTTCTACCACCCAGAGCATCTGGCCTTCGACTCAAAGGGTGATCTCTACGTCTGCGACAACTCCAATCACCGGATCCGCAAGATCGACATGGTCACCGGTATCATCACCACCGTGTTCGGCAACGGCATCCCGGCCTCGAACGGCGACGGCGGCCCGGCCAGTGAAGCCAGCACCCTGATGCCGGACGCCATCTGCCTCGACGTCCACGACAACCTGTTCGTCGGCGAGAAGTATGGCTATCGCGTCCGTAGGGTAGATGCCGCCAGTGGCATCGTGACCACCCTCGTCGGCACCGGCGTGCCAGGCTGGGGCGCCGAAGACCGGCTCGGAACCGAGATCACCTGCAACTCCGTCGAGGCCGGCATCTACGCCGACCCGGACGGCACCGTCTTCTGGTGCGATTGCTCTGGACGGGTGCGTCGCTGCGACGGCGAAACCGGCATCGTTACCACCGTCCTCGGCGGCACCAGCATTCACGACGGCGAACCGGCCGAACAGAGCTTCCTGTCAGCGCCGACCGGCCTCTGTGTCGGCCCGGACAAGCACATCTACTTTGCCGATTTTTTCAATCAACGCATCCGCGCCATCGACCCGCAGACCGGTATCATCCGTACCGTCGCCGGCAATGGCGCCCGCGCCTACGGGGGTGATGGCGGACCGGCGGCCGCAGCCTACCTGAGCAACCCGCATGGTGTCTCAGTCGATTCCCGCGGACGCATCGTCGTCGCCGACACCCGCCACGGTTACGTCCGGCGCGTCGACGAGGATGGCATCATCACGACGATCGCCGGCACCGGCTTCCAATGGGACAAGGGGGACGGCGGCCCGGCCTCCAGCGCCTGCATGATGGCCGTCAATACGGTCGCGCATGGAGCTGACGACGACATCTACCTCGCCGACGGCACCATCGGCCGTGTTCGCCGCATTGATGCCAATACGGACATCATTACTACCGTTGCAGGGATTGGTGAACCGGGTTATTCCGGTGATGGCGGCCCCGCCACACGGGCCCGCATCGGCGCCGTCAATGCCATATGCTTTGATAGTCAGGGGGCGATGTACCTGGCCGACAGCTCCAACCATGCCGTGCGCAAGGTGACGACCGACGGTATCATCAGCACCATCGTCGGCACCGGCGAAGCAGGTTATTCAGCTGATGGCACGCTCGCCACACGGGCACAGCTCGGTTATCCGACCGGCATCGCCGTCACCCCCGACGGTGTCGTCTACGTCTGTGACTCAAAGAACAATCGCGTCCGGCGAGTGGCACCCGACGGCACCCTGGAGACCATCGCCGGCTGCGATATCCAGGGGGACGATGGCGACGACGGGCCAGCAACACAGGCCCATCTCAATGAGCCCTACGGCATCTGCCTCTACGGCGACGACGTGCTCTTGATTACCGACTACTTCAACAACCGCATCCGTGCGGTAAAGCTATAGGAGGTCGATTTGCCAAATGAGCTGAGCTTCAAGGCCCACCTACCCGTCATCGATGCCAACGTCGGTGTGGGCCATGTCAATTACCGCCCGTCTCCCGTCGACTCACCCGAGCAGCTGCTGGTTGAGATGCGACGTCACGGCGTCGAGCGTGCGGTCATCCATCACCAGCACGGCGAGGCACTCAGCGCCGTAACCGGCAACGACTGCCTGCACGAATGGCTCGAAGGGCACGAGGAGGTCTTCATCCCCCAGTGGATGGCGAGCCCCGAACCCGATTCGCTCAAACAGCTGCAGGAGTTGCGGGCCGCCGGCAAGCTCAACAACGTTCGCATCCACGATTCGGGTGCCGCGCGCATCCCCTTCGTCGACTGGGTCTACGGTGACCTGCTCGAGTGGTTGCAACAGGAGCGCATTCCGGTCTGGATCTCCCTGCACGACACCTGGGACCCGACCTGGACGGTACGTGTCAGCACCCCGGTGACCGAGATCATGGACACTCTGCGCGCCTTCCCTGATCTGGTGACGGTGCTGGTGGGGGCCCATTATGTGCACTCATTCTACGTGCGGCCATTGCTGAAGCTGCCCAACACCCATATCGACCTGAGCCGCTACGAAGTGCTGCGTGAGATGGAGGCACTGGTAACGGAATTCGGCGCCGAGCGGCTGCTCTACGGCTCGTTTTACCCGCGACTCGCCATGGGCCCGATACTCTACTACATGCACAGTGTCGGTTTCGATGACGCCACATTGAAGACGATGTGCTCGGGCAACCTGGAACGCATTCTGGCAGGAGGTGAACGATGATCGCAGGCTCTGAAGTTATCGATTTTCACGGCCACCCCGGACGTTGGGGCGTCGCCGAGACTAGCCCGGACATGCTGTTCCCCGCCCTGGACGCGGCCGGCATCGACCGCTCGGTGCTGTTCGACATCTGGCACCCCGAGGGCCGTCGTAGCAACGACCTCACGGCAGGATTGGTAGCCGAGCACCCGGACCGCTACATCGGCTTCGCCTACGTCTCGCCGCTGATGCCGGAGACCATGATCCCCGAACTGGAGCGCGCTGTCGACCAGCTGGGCCTGAGTGCGATCAAACTCTACCCGCCGTTCGTCTGCGTCCCCTTGAGCGACCCGATATGGTGGCCGATATACGAGTTTGCCAATGACCGCGAGCTGGTCGTGATCTGGCACACCGGTATTGAACCGGGTGCAGAGCCCAAGCACATCGGCGCTGTCGCCCCACGCTATCCCAAAGTAAACTTCGTCGCCGGCCACTCCGGCAACTGCCCGCCGGCGCGGCGGGACGCCATCGATGCGGCCAAAGACCATCCCAACGTCTACCTCGAAACCTGCTCCACCTTTCGTACGCCAGGAGTTATCGAACAGCTGGTTGAGGAGGCGGGGGCCGACCGCGTGCTCTTCGGTTCGGACATACCACTGATGGATCCGCGCGCACAGCTGGGCAAGATTATCACTGCCGACATCAGCGACGAGGACAAAAAGCTGGTTCTTGGGGGGAATGCGCGGCGGTTGTTGAAGTTGGTTTAGCGGTTCTCGATCAAGAGCTGCTTCACATCGGAGACCAGGGCGTCTCCGATCGAATCCCGCAGCCGGTGCAGGTCCATTTCATCCAGGTCGAGCTGGCGAAGGATCTGCGGACTGTAGTCGCTGCCCTTTTCCTGAGGATAACTCAGGCCCAGATCCTTGCACAGATTGTTGGCCAGGAGCAGGAGGCAATGTAGCGGTTTGGCATTTCTGTGTGGGGTATCGTGCTTGGCTACCCAATCCGTGACCTCCGGTCCCAGATCAGCCTTGAGCGCAACGAGCTTGCCGATGTCTTCGTGATCGATCCCCAGGTCGAGCTTTCTTTCGGCTTCGTGGAAGGAAATCCCATTGAGCACGGTCTCACCGAGGACGCGCGAGAAATGCTCCCAAAAGAACACGCCGAGCACGAGTTTTCCTACGTCGTGCAGCAGTCCACCCAGCCAGTACTCGTGGAAACGCAGGTCGCCGAAATCAGCGATTCCACTCTTGAAAAGTTTGTCGGCTGCCATTGCACAGCAGACTGAGTGACCCCAGAATCTTCGCATATCGAACAAGCTTGAGTTGCTCTGTGCGAAGCTGCTGATGATCATGATCTGCATGGCGATGGCCCCAACCTCCCTGAGGCCCAGGCGCACGATGGCATCCTTCAAGCTCAGTTCGCTCTGCGCTCCAGCGAATGCAGGTGAGTTGACGACCTGGTAGATCTTCTGCACCACCGCTGGATCGGTGGACAGGACGCGCTCCAGTTCCTCTATCGGGGTCTCGGGATCCGACCATGCCTGGCATGATCCGCCGTATCATGCCAGGCATGGGCGGCAGTGCAGCCAGGCCCGACAGACGAGCTTCGACCTGCTGCTGAAGCTTGTCATATGAGGCTATCTTGTGGTCCTCGAAGGGTTTGCCGATGCCATTGTTCGCGAAAATGTTCTCCACCATTTCCTGCAGCAGCGAGCCCCGCTTGTCGAACGCCTGCTCCCAGCTGATGACGAAGGCATTCTTCATTTTGCTGCAGGTGGCTTCGTAGGTCTTGGCGAGATTTTCCGGTACCAGGGCGAACAGCGGGTACTTCCCCATCAGGTTCAAGCCGGAGATACCGACATCGCTTCGCAGCGCTCGATTCTGGATCAGAAAAGCACAGCGCATGCCCCCGGCGTGATCTCGAATGGCAGGTGCCGCCTCCCGGAAAATCGGCGCCTCAATCGTCTGCAGGCCATATCGGAAGTTGAGCATGGGAGCGACAAACGAGCGCAGAATCTCCTGCGATTTGCCGGGCTGCTGCACGATCAGGCCGTACTCGGCTCCGTCGATGGCTGAGTGTTCCACGGGTGCTCCGGAGGCAACAAACGGATAAATGTGTCTATTTACGGATAAACGCCATGTCGACAAAACGACGTATGTAGAGGCGGGATCACAACGTAAAAAAAGGGCCTCGGCCGGCGTCGTTGGCGATCACGACATTCTCCCCGGGCCTGTGCGCGCATGACCGGTCTGACCGCACTCGACGGTCACGCCCGGCGCCTTTATACCAGGAAAGCTCCGGCTACGAGGTGGGCGGCAGCATAGTAAATGGCAGTCACACCGATGACCAACAACGGGCCAGGAAGTCTGGAAGGTAGAAATTTTGCGCCCATCAAATCGAAGCCGCTGTCACTTGTCGTCTAGCTGTATTGAGAAAACAGTCGGCTCCTCTCCCGGAACGCGATCGGGCTCCACGACCCGAAGCCAGATCTCCTGTTTTGCTGTCGGCGAACTGCGCCGGAAGTCGACCACCACAAAACCCGTGTGCTCATGGGCGAAGACCGTCTCCCGGGTATGGCCTACAGGAGTCAGCTTGGCCTGCGATCGGGCACCACTGACAACGTGGTGCCCGGGGCGTTGCTATCTCCGTCGAAAACCTGCAGGCTGTGTTCGTGCCCCCCCACAAACAGCAGCGGTGGACTTGCCGACAGGGCCTTCGCTAGTTCCGTCCTCAAATGGGTGTACTCGGAACCTGCCAGATCCTGCCTGTTGAAACTGGACACGAAGCGTCTTGCCAGCGGGTACAGGGCGGCGGCGGCGAACAAGGCTGGGACGGTTATCGACACCCTGTTGGTGAGGGCTCGAGCAAGCCCATAGAATACGACAGGGATGGGAATCCAGGCGTGGTCATGGAAACGCGTCACCGGGAAGATCAGATCTTGCCAATCGAAAAAACGGCCATGGGGTCCCCTCGCCTTCATCGGGTGGTGCGCAACCACGATCGTCGGTAGCGGGGTCGTCAGCGCAGCGGTCAATTCGGCAACGACTTTCTGCTCTGCACTCTCGATGTCCCTTTCCCCAAGCCACGGCTTGGCCGGCTCAGACCTGGTGCCATCCGGATGAATCCACCACTGCGTGTCCAGCACGATCAGCCGCAGCGCCGGGGCTACCCTGCTTGGCAGCGGCACGACCGCTGGGCCCGGTTTCCCGTCTTTGGGATAGAAACTGCCGTCGCCGAGTTTGCCAACCACGTATGCCTCCTGCGCCCGTATCGCCTTCAGGCCCTGTTGCGCATCACCCTTGACCCAGTCGTGGTTGCCTCCGACGAATATCCCTCTCACACCCGAGACACCCGATATGACATCAATCTGAGGGTTTATGCGCTCCTCTTCTGCGATGACTCCCTGGACCATCCCCAGTTCGTAGATGTTGTCTCCCAGGTACACCACGGTCGTGCTGCTTGGCTTGGCCCTGGCCCACTTTTTCAGGCTTGCGAGTACCGGCTCGTCGGCGGCGGGCGCACCGGCATCACCAATCAAAATGACACGATGCTCGAGCGCATCGGTGTATGGCTTCTCGTCCTGCTTGCCGTATTCCGTCGTCCTGTTGGCCGCCTGCACGTCCGGGCGGTAGTATGGCTGCCCTTTGTGGCTACACGCGGCGGCTAACAAAAGCCCGACGAACAGAGCTGCTCTTGCCAATGCCGCTGCGGCCCCAGCCTGTGGCAACTTCGCCGGGTAGGTCACAGCCCAAGCA
>Ga0114999_10005249_pt1 | contig 15344 bp, 17 predicted proteins | sample ArcticOcean_MG_C_3_FD_89820 | JGI IMG/M metagenome (GOLD analysis project Ga0114999, IMG submission 89820) | Marine microbial communities from western Arctic Ocean - ArcticOcean_MG_CB8_126 | ecosystem: Environmental > Aquatic > Marine > Oceanic | place: Arctic Ocean: Canada Basin | collected...
AATCAAATAAGCCGAATATACAAATCGCAGAAATAACACGACCAATTGATTTAGAGAAAGGGGATAAAATGGACAAGCGCAATCTTATATTCTATTAAACCCCTCCTTTTTGTCTTATATTTTTCTAAAATATTGATTCTTAAAAGTTTTGAATATTTTAGATTATTTCTAATAGTATATTATATCATGGGTTTATTAAAAACAATTATTATTGTGATAGTTGCTCTAATACTTTTAATCTGGTTGATTCACATTTTAAGTGGCGATGCACAAAAATTATCCGATTTAACAGACGCGACGGTCGCTCAAAAGATCGACGGTAATTCACTTCCGTCAGATACATCAAGCAATAATTATACGTATTCGGTATGGCTTTACATCCAAGATTGGAACTACAAATATGGTGAAAAGAAGATAGTCTTAACCCGCGCTGGTTCAGCACCGGCTATCACTTTAGGAGCATCCGAAAATGATTTAAATGTTTCGGTTGCGTGTTACAGACAACAATCAAGCAGTTCCTCCACTGGAAATACGATTATAAATCATTGTAATGTTAAGAATATTCCGTTGCAAAAATGGGTGAATGTTATTATTAGTTTATATGGTCGTTCTTTAGACGTATATATTGATGGTAAGTTGGTAAAAACATGTGTTCTGCCAGGTGTAGCAAAAGTAAATCCGACGTCAGCAATTCATATTACACCGATGGGTGGATTTAATGGGTGGACTTCAAACATTCGCTATTGGACCACTGCTAAAAATCCTCAGGAAGCGTATAACATATACAAGGCAGGATATGGCGGAGGTGGTTTAGGCAGTTTATTCAATAAATACAGAATTAAGGTCGCATTCCTGGATGATAATGTTGAAAAGGGCAGCTTTGAAATATAAATCCATATCTAAATTTCTCTTGTATAAATATATAGATATGGATGAATTTAAGTCAAATAAATACGTTAGTGGCGCCCGTGATTTCTTAAACTCAAATAGTTTAGTAGCAAAATTTGCTTTTATTATTGTAATAATACTTGTCTTTGTATTATTATTAAGGCTGGGCACTGCTGTGCTTTCGTGGATTTTGGGTCCATCAGACTCGCCTGTTTTAATTGATGGTATGGTGGATGCAAAACAAATGTTACAATTTCCCCAAGACCCATCGACAAAAGGTTCCAAACCTATCATGCGGTCTGTTGATGCACGTTCAGGTATGGAAATGACATGGTCAACATGGATATATATTGATGACTTTACATATAAACAGAATCAATACAAACACGTGTTCCATAAGGGAAATGATAACATCAATGTAGATACCGAACCATCTGGTTTAAATAGTCCAAATAATGCTCCGGGTGTGTATATTATGCCAAATAGAAATGCTCTTATGGTAATTATTAGCACATTTGATAATCCCAGCAATAAAATAATTGTGGAAGATATTCCAATTAATAAGTGGATTAGTATTATTTTGCGACTAGAAAACAACATTTTTGATATTTATATTAATGGTTCAATAGTGCGTCGTCATATCCTAGATAATGACAAAACTGGGGATGTCTTTTTCCAAAATTATGGTGACGTTTACGCTTTAATGAATGGTGGTTTCTCGGGTTATTTGTCTGACCTTAAATATTTTGATTATGCTATTCCCATTAATAAAATCCAAAGGATTGTAAATAAAGGACCGAATATGAACATGAAGGCTGATAATATGAACCAGAGCAAACCCCACTATTTGTCTACTCGCTGGTTCTTTGCTGGTAACGAGGACGGATATAACCCATAATTTTAGAAAATTATATTTTTCAAAATCTAATAAACAGAATTCCCAGAATTTTGATTTATTTCAATTATTTCAATTGAAATATTATCCGAACAATGTCTGGATTGTAAAGCGAACCGCGGGTGTTTACTGCGTATAGAATGTTGGCGTTTTAATATCGACAACGGACACTCTACTATTGTGTGTGTTGTATTAGTCAACATTTTCATCTCTATTTGTTTGGTGGTATATTCCTTTTGTATTAATTGTCGTGTAAATTGTAATAAGGCAGAACCTGTGATATGATTAATTAATTGAAATATTTTCAATATACCTCCTGTAACGCCCACTATTTCCATAAAAGATTCTTTCATAAATGTTTTATATAACCAATAGTCTGACAACGCAGCCATAAATACCGAATTACTTACTATTAACATCCAATGAAACAGGTTTTCAAAATATACTTTTTTTGCTGGAGAAACATCCAGTAAATGTATTTTACTCGTATCTATAAATAAATCTTCGTAATAGAGAGGTTTTGTATTTGTAAATGTCACCATGGTAGGAAAATTCCAAAATAATATAAACGAAATCATAAATATTACTAAAGGTAAATAGACGAAATTATATAATGCGTGAATTCCTAATAAACACGTTAATGATATTAGCGGCAAACATAACCGCCGCACCTCATACTTTTTATTATTTATAATAATAGTGCGGAAACAGAATTGATTCTCATTTATGGGATTTTTTATGCTATGTGTTCTATTAATTATAGATTTTCTCATACTTAGATCTTAGAAATAAAATATCGTTTTTTTATTAATCATTCCTATAATAAAAAAGAATTTGGTATCCGTCATTAAAATTCCATTTTATTGATTTACCCTTTTCCTTGCCTGCCCAAACCGACCCCTTAAACGTCCATTTAATATTTTTATTTATTTTGTTTTTCCATATAAATGGGGCAATCTTACTATAACTTGCACCATCAAATCCCATTTCCTGCCCACCACAGGTTAATGTGCAACAAAAGTGATTTCCAGTCGTATCCCTTATTATTGCACTATCTAAAACATATTTTATCTTCGCTTTATCAACCGTTATGGTATAGTCCAATTGCTTATTTAATAGTGTGTCAGCATCATAAATAACCAATGCTATAATATCGGGAGCCTTTGGCTTCTGGCTGGTATTTATTATGGTTTCAAGATGCTTACTTTCAAACGACCCGTTTTTCTTTGTTAATAAAGGCGATATCTCGCGTGAAGATATTCGCTTTAAGATTATCTCTTTTGCACCCAAATATTCAATTAATGTTTGATAAAAATTAAGAGGATTGGATGATTTGTGCTTGCCTACTATTGCTGTCTTCCTAGCAGAAACCGGTAAGCTATTCCAAATATTAAATATGATATTATTTGTGTCTAACGACTTTGCTATATCTCGTGTTAAAGGTTTGTTTCCTAAATTATAACATGCTTCTATTGATAAATTAAATAAAAAAAAAGCTCTTTGCAATAATGGATTAAACTTTTTCCCGTTTAGCGTTTTTCCCTCTATCATAAGCTGTCTAAAAAAACGAAAGAATTTGCGTCCTTTATCGCTAATAAAAAAAGCCACAAACATTGTATTAAACCAACAATTTGAATCATATTGTTTTGGTGCAATAATATGCTCACAATTAATATGTTTAGATTTAGAAAAATTGTCTAACAAAACTTTTTTTGCCCTTTTTGTATTAAATTTTACGCATTTAGGTGCCAATGTGGATCCTATATTTACCAAATACCCCTTATTAAGCTTGTGTGTTTTTCCTTCAGAAAAGAAGTTTCGTCTTACAACATTAGCACCATATGTTTTTTTATTCATACACTCAGCAATAGGTGCAGCGGTGGCAATTTGGTTTGTCATCGTAATTAAATTGCGGTTAACCTGAGGAGAGAAGGAACGTGTGAGGGGTGTTTTTCTTGTTGTGGAATTCTCCTTTTTGTTGCTTTTTATATTATTTAACACTTCCATAGAGTATTGTTTATTATCTAGTGGGGTGGTCGAACTGATATTAAATATTTTTTTATTCCCTTTGTGTTTTTTAGTTTTATTACAGGTCCGTTTTTTTGAACATGCAGATTTCATTCCTTGGATATATTATTAAAATAAAAAATATTATTCGTTAATAATTAATATTATTCTAAATTATTATAATATATGAATGGAACAATAACAAGCCCAGATTCTGAACCATCTGTTTTAGCAATTAACACAACCTTGCCATCCCCAGAACCGAGAGTTAGTTTAAATATTTCTGAACCCAACGAAACATCACTTGAACCTGGTCCGAACGTGCAAGAGGTTCTTGATTCACAAAATCATCGTTCAAAATTGTCGGGCTTTTTAGGATTTTTTAAGAATATAAGCCTAATCAAATGGGGCGTCGTTATTATTATTTTAGCCTTTCTAGGGTTTAATATATTTAGCGCTTTAGGAAATGCTACAACAGGCATTACCGACCTTTTAAAACCAATAGCAGCATTGTTTGGATATACAGTTGGTGAAACAACAAAACAAACGGTCAAGATGAGCGCTAAGGGTACTAAAGAAATTGTTGATACAACGGCTAAGGTGATTGACTCTGGTGTGAACACATTGGAAAGCGGTCTCACTGGGAAAAAACAAAACAATAAAAACAAAAAAAATGATAAAACCGATCCTAACCGCACTACAACCATGAAAGCGTTAACTGATGCAAAAACACGCACGTCAAAGGAATCGTCCACACCCCAAGCAGATGATGCTGGTAGTAAGACACAACAAAGCAAAGGTTCGGGTAAATCGGGATATTGTTATATCGGCGAAGATCGGGGTTTTAGAAGTTGCATCAAAGTGAATGAAGATGACCAATGTTTATCAGGACAAATATTCTCAACAGAGGATGTGTGTATAAATCCAACGACAAGGTCTTAATATAACTTTTGTTTATAAACAAAGGAACTACCATTAGTACATGATGTTTAACTTATCTATTGTCTTATCTAGATTGGATTGCTGAGTGGTTCCTGCAAATAAATAATCTGTCTTCGGAGCCTTTTCATTTTTTTTTATTTGTAAATATATTATATCAATCTTTTTTACCACCCCTTCTACACGGTCATTGTTTTCAATTATATTTACATTATAATTGACATTCTCTGTTATTAGTGTAACGGCATAATATATTAAAAACTTACGTTTTTTTTTGACAGCACTTGAATAACGCATTGCAAAAATATTTAATAATGATTGTAATATTTTATTTAAAATAGCGGATTTTACTTTTTCGGCTTCCTTCAGTATTATTTCCCATGGCATCCAAATGATGTCGCATTGAAATTTATCTTGCACTGGAGCAAATTGCCTTCTTTCACATACGCATTTTTGTTTTCGTTTTTTACAAATTGTTTCAAATTCAATAATCCATTCAACCCAAAAACAGGCACTAACACAATTTTTTATTTTTAAATTATAGGCGAGCTCATTAATAGCTATAAATAATTCTTTGGGATCGTCCTTTTTAAAAATTATAGATGCATAGCCGATATTGGGTGCCTTTAATTTATTTGTCATTTGTGTCATATCAAAAACACTGCGGTCTTTTATTTTAACCGCTTCTATAGCATATTTTTTAGGAGAAAAACATAAAATAGTTATTACTTCAGCAAAAAGACTTCTTATTTTTTTATTATTGCGTAGTTTTATTTCATTACCAATATATCCGTTGGTTAATATTGTTTTGAATTGATTAAATCGCATATCAATATAAATGGGTAACTTAGGGTTACCTAAATGGATATATTTTCCAATAAAAATCAATATTATATCCCATAAGTCCTGGTAATGCCCTGCACATATTAACTCGGCACTCCAATAACAAGAGGGTTCTATTTTAGATTCGGACAGGGAATTTAGTAATTGTTGTTTAACCTTTGCTTTTTTAAATCCGGAGAAAGACCTACCCTTAAATTCCTTGTTATCTCGCATATCATTTATGTCTGTATCCGCCATATATTACATTTAATGATAAAAAATATAACAATAATACATATATATGACAAAAATATCTTTTAAAGCTTGCAAGCAAATCTATAAAAAAACCACTCCATGGCAAAAAGCCCTTCTTTTTTGCATTATCATTCTAATAATCAACTTCTATTCTTATGCAAGACTTCCTGTTGTCGAGGGGTTTGAAGAAATTAGTGACTTTAAGATTTATAATAATGACGAATTGTTTGATTCATTCTATTGTACCATTTACGATGATTTAGTAAAATCGGATTTGAAAAATGCTTATGAAATAGGGATTATTAAGAACAATACAACTCTCAATAATAAAAGTATGATATTAGACGTCGGCAGTGGAACTGGTCATCATGTGGCTCTTCTTTCTAAAGCTGGCGCCAGTGTGATTGGCGTGGATAAATCTGCAGATATGATTAAAATATCCAAAAAGCATTATCCACAATTAGATTACCGTAAAGGCGACGTTATGGACACAATGATGTTTAAGGACTCATTGTTTACACACATTACCTGCTTATATTTCACTCTTTATTATTTTAAGAATAAAGAATTATTTTTCCAAAATTGTTTCAAATGGTTAGTTCCTAATGGAACGCTTACAATTCATCTAGTAGATAAATTTAACTTTGATCCAATTATTGCTGCAAGTGACCCGTTTATTAAGATGAGTCCACAAAAATATGCAAAAAAACGTATAACCAATTCAGCGGTTGCGTTTGATAGGGTTAAATACAACGCGGATTTTAAAATTAGCAAGGATAAGGATGCAATATTTGAGGAAAAAATAACGCCAATAGTTTCAAATGGAAAAGCAAGAATAAATAAACATACTCTTTATATGCCAACTCAAACACAAATAATAAGCATGGCCAAAAACGCTGGCTTTATTATGTTGTCAAAAGCAAATATGAAGGATTGCAGCTGGGACGACCAGTATCTTTATATTCTTCAAAAACCCAATTAAATTATCAAGGAGGTAAACTAGGTTAAAAATATAATAACTAAAATACTAATGTTATTATATTTTGCAGTATTGTCTATTATTCTTATGTTGTTAATTTTTAGAATATATATTAAAAAACTTTCTTCATTTTGGTCCATTCAACCCGTATTTCATGTGTATAACGTTTTAGATTGGGTAAAACCACGAGGAATAATAGAGTCAGAACTGCCAAAATTTAACAAATTTTGTAACATAATAAACGTTCAGACAAAAGACATGACCATTATAACCGATTTACAACGCCAAATATATACTAACTTTATTAAAACACATTATTTAAACTCTACAGACACAAAATATCTTCCTACAGAAAATGAAATTTTTCCATTTTTTGAAGGGCTTAATCAACCCAGTTATATCTCTCTATATGAAGAACCTGGTTTTTTATTACCATCGGGTAGCGAACCTAATAAAAAACCCATAATTAATAACAAACTTATTGGATTAATGACCAGCCGACCTCTAATTGTTACGTTAGATGGGTCTAAGTCATTCCCAATTTATTATGTAGATTATCTATGTGTTGATCAAACGAAACGAAAAGGAGGGATTGCAACCCAGATTATACAAACACATATCTATAATGAAAGAAGAATGAATACAAATATACAGGTCTCGTTTTTTAAACGAGAATCTCAACTAACTAATATAGTTCCTATAACTGGATATTGCACATATAAACTCCCATGCACTGCTGTGCCACGAGAAACATTGCCCATTGCATCAATTAAACTTATACAAATTACCAAAGACACAATGCAATTATTGCTACAATTTATATTTAAACAAAAGGAAAAATTTAAATGTATTATTGTTCCCGATTTAGGTAACATTCTTGCGCTAATAGAATCGGGTAATCTGATCATATACGGTCTCATAGAAAATCAGGAACTATGTGCCTGTTATATATTCAGGAATTCTATGGTATATTATAATGGAGAACGTTCTGTTGATTTTGTTGCTTCAATATCCAACGTATGTTTTATAGAATATTTTTATATCGGATTTTGTAAATCAGTTCATCAAATTTGCAAGGAATTATCAGTTACACAAATATCTTTTGAAATGATTTCAGATAATACAAAGTTATTTAATAAATATTTTATTAAAAACCATAGCAAAATAGTAAGCCCTACTGCTTATTATTTTTATAATTATAGGATGAAAACAATTGAACCAGATAATGTCTTTATATTTTGCTAATACTCCTAAATTATCTTACATATTTTCCAGCTCGTGCGAAAGAATCTATTATAAATATAATAAACACACCTAAAAAGGAATACAACACCAGCTCTTCAGCAACATGACCTGTTTTTTCGTCCTTGCTTTCTTCTAAAAGAAGAATTATGTGGTCTAATTTTTCTAATAGATTGCGTTGTTCAGTTGGTTGAGTCTCGTTCATTTTATCAGTGGTCGGAATATATTGGTTGTAATATTGTTGGGCGTAATTATTTTGCAAATTATCAAAAGATTCTAAAGAAACTGGTTTGTCTATTAAGGCGTCTGGCTGATCGATCGACGAATATGATGGTTGTTCTGCTGGTGGTCGTGAGGAAGGTGGTGGGATATTATTGTTTTGAATCATATCAAAATCACTCAGATCTTCAGAGGATTCATCCCTATCTGGGGATTTGTGAATTTCGTTAATCATTGATTGCACATGATTCTTTACTGTTGAACTGCGTTTAAGGGTTCTGTTTCTTCTTTTTTTATTCATATGAGAATCTTTATTTGAGTCCGGCTCCCCCTCAAATGGAGCCGCATAATAAGCTAAAGAAGTCATTCTATAGAAAAAAGAGATATTATTTTTTTTTTATTTCTTTAAAATAATCTCGGAATATGTATATATGTTATATTCATTTGAAATAGCTCTAGCTGCCATAATAATGTTTGCGCTCTACCTACAACCCTATGCTCTTTCTGAGTTTAGTCATTCCACAGTAGGAAAAATCATATTCCTAATATTTATTATTATGTTGGCATCAAAAAATCCTACTACAGGATTTTTAGGCGCTTTATTATTAATAGTCCTTTTAGAAAATTCTTCTTATTATACCACCAGAGAGGGACTAGCAAATCGTGAGATAAATAATGATAATAACGACATTGATAATGTAGCACAACAGGACGAAAAAAAAACTTGGGTTATTAAAAATATGTGTAAAACACAAGACGATGGGAACTCTGCCTGTCCTACAACAACAAAGGGAGGGGAATGTGTTTCTGTGGAGGATTATGCCTCAACCTTTACTGGGATTGACTATGGTAAAGATGGAGCATGTAATTTTTGTGATGGTGGGTTTAGTGGGAAGGGCAGTCTGTGCGACTGGAGCGTAATAAATGACCAAATAACAACTGATACAAAAATTACTGCGCAGGATCAATTACATGTGGAAGATTCGTTGCGCGGCACCAGTTCATAATTATATTTTAATTATTAAAAATATAATTATAGTTTATAGATGAAAAAGGGCAAGTCAAAACAAGAAACTAATTTTATAAATTATATACAACACTACCTAAAATCTATCAACGAGAGTAAAATTTTAGCTGGTTTAGCAATGCTTGCAGTTAATATTGGTTCTAAATATGTAGAAATTAAATTTACTAAATTTCAAGAGCACTATCTTAGAAATTCAATTATAAGAGAAATGCTGATTTTTTCATTAATCTTTATGGCGACACATGATATTGTTCTTTCTATCTTAATGACTGCTGCGTTTACCATATTATCAAACTATGCTTTTAATGAGCACAGTCAGCTCTGTATTATTCCCAAAAAATACAGGAAATTTATAAAAATATTAGACACAAATAAGGATGGTGTTGTATCACAAAAGGAAATTGACCAAGCTATCAATACCCTGAACAAGGTAAAGGAAAAGGGACAGCGCTCCCATTAAATCCCTGCTTAAAGGGAACCAAGGTTTCCTTGTTGAATAAAAAAAGTTTTTATTTTTATAAAATCTAATATATATATTATGGATTTGTATGCTTTAAAAATAAGAATAAAATTTAAGGGAAATAGTTATAAAAAAGTCGATTTTGTTAATTTTAATAATAAAATGATGTCGCCAGGTAATGAGTTAATGTTATATTTTTCCCCTGATATAATGCTAACGAAAGATTTACTTAAAAAAATATCGGCTGGGAAAACTGATTATTTAGAGTATTTGTTTTCAAACAGTGCTTACATTAAGCTTTTTAATAAAATAATCCGAGAACGAAAATCTAGATTGGTAAGAAAAACGGGGATTTATACATTCGCCGAGGTTATTAAAATTATAAAGGATGAAGGTGGACAAGACATTGATAACAGCATGACAATAGAAAAAAAAATTAAAAAACTAAACAAATCAATTCAACAAATCTCAAAAAATATTACACATAATATTAAATTTATTATAAAACTAATTTTTAAATCAAACAATAATTTTTATCCAGAAATTAACAGCACACCTTCTAATGCAACTATTTTTAATATTTATAAATATAACTGGCCCCCAGTTAGACACACAGGAAAAATAAATATTGGTCCGTCTGTTAATGTGACTGAGCAGAAAAAACTTGAACCAGCTGGTGGAGCGATTAGTGAGACGATTAGTGAGGCGGCAAGGATTACAATCATGTCAGCTGCGCGTGTTGATAATAATAATTGGTATAATTCTACAGACATAAAACGCCAACAAAGAAACAAGGGCAATCATTTACCCACTATTTTTAGTGGGATAGAATTTTGGACACCAAATAAGGGCGAACAGGACGACATAACATCCGTGGCATATCCTGAATGGACATATCGTCTATTAACTGAAGCCGCCATAAAAAAAAACATACAGGAAAATATAAAATATGAAATTAAGGGGTATTTTTACACTAGCATTGATCTAATATTACGGAAAGGAGCGAGCAAAGATGCATCAGCGTCTACCTTGAAAAACTATAGATTTATTTGTGATGAGAGAAAACGTTCAATCAAAAACCAATTTGACCATATATTACATGGATATGAAGATATTGAGGACGATACACGCCTTGACCCTGTATTATACACGTCTGACAATACGGGTTCAACGCTTAGAGCATCTCAAAATAATAATCCTATGGCAAGGACCTTGCCAGTGTATCCACCATACAATTATCAAAATAACCTGGGGCGACCTGCTCTGGGACAACCTGCCCTGGGACGACCTGCCCTGGGACAACCTGCCCTGGGACAACCTGCCCTGGGACAACCTGCCCTGGGACAACCTCCTCTGGCACAACCTGCTCTGGCTCGTGCTGTCACGATTGGTGGGAAAAAAACACGCAGGAAAAAGAGAAGGAGGCGTGGAACTTATAAGAGAAAACGACGACGGCAGAGACGATAATAATTTACAAATAACTACTTATATATCGGGCAAGGTCTGCATTTTGGCACTCTGCTGCCTTTGATGTAAAAATGAGCTTGGTCAAATATTTTTCAAGCACGCGATGTTTTAATGTTATGAAATCTCCTATTTCTTGTAAAACATTAATAATCCGAGTGCTGGGTAGCCATAAATCTGGACACACACATGTGCTGCAACATAAGCATTCTTTTATAACCCCCTTTTGTGACTCTATTAATTCGGCGATCAATGTTGTTTTTACCATATTGATATAGGGTGTATTATTAATTACAATGTGTGGTGCCAGAAATGGATAATTGGTGGGTATGTATATTGTAATTTTCTGGTCGTATAGGCTAATCATCAATGTTAATGGCGCATCCGACTCATGGCTGATCTGGGCGGGTCCAAAATTAGTTACAATCTCTGGAATTTCGTGCATAACCCGCCTAATGTGGGGTGGGCTAATAGGAATGCGTCCAAGTGATTGTGTCATGATATAAGTATTATGATAAAAAATATATTAATTAATTTAATTCAATTTTATTTATCAGGGCATAAAATTAATCATATAACCTTGATACAATTTGCATAAGTTGTTTTTTATAGTCTGTGGGTCGCGAAGTTCCAATAAGGGGTTCCATGTCTTCAAAAGACATCAGTAACATGTCTACGAGCCCAGTCGTCACAGGGTTTTTCGCGATAATTTCACCATCTAAAATACAATCGTGCATACTGTTTGTTTCAGGATTAAAGAATGGATGCGAATACTTATCCGTCTGGTGCTTCCAACCATTTATTTTATAATATTTATATTGAATATTATAAACCACTTTGCCAGTGTGATAAGGAACTTCTTCCACAGAAATTGTCATAAAACAGGGCTTACACATGCTGGTGTTGGAAATATTATGATAACTAATTGCTGCATCTCGTGAATCTTCAAATATAAATGGTGTGCAATGTGTTTTTCGCACGACATGGGTAGGAGTGGGAGACATTCTGTTATGATGAGTTTTATATTGTTGAATAACTTATTTCAATTTTAAAACAAGATTTTAGAAAAATCTTAGGCAAAATGGAAGCAGAGTTTGGAAAAATTTAGATTAAAAAATTTGACAAAAACTTTTTAATCAAAAAGGGGGTTTCCCCCCAGGTTCAAGGAGAAATTTCAAACAAGGTCCCATAGGTGTCAAAGAATGATTCTTGGAGAATGGCAGGTATTTCTCTAAAATCAATGATCTTTCTATTTCTCTCCATAATTAATCTACTACCTTCATTTTTGTTCAGTTGTTCTTCTAGCAAGACACGATTGTTATAATATTTCAGGGCTGTCTTGGGTCCACACTTTTTAAACACACCTGGGATATTGTCACTCTTATCACCCGTTAAAATTTTACAAAACAGGTCACAGTCCGCATTGTCCATGGAGCTTTTCATTTTTGTCAAATCCTTATATTTCAAATTCATAATCGTCACAATTTGGGGTTGTGCCAACTGTAAATAGTCCATATCGCTTGCAATAATCCAAACACGAGCTGTCAAGTCCGTCTCTAATAGTTTTCGGGTTGCCAGTGCTAAACAATCATCTGCCTCTAAGAGCGGATTGTAAAACACAGTGGGGACACCACCCTGTTCAAACAACTTCTCCTCATACACCATTTTAAAGAAGGGTCCACCCAAAAATACCTCCCCATTGTCCCTCGTCCCCTTGTAACTATCAATAAATTCGTTCCGCCATATGTCGGCGCGTGGACAGTCACGTCCCACCAATAGTTTGGCGTTGGCGTCTTTCAGTTTGAGTTTCTTTGGTATTTCTAATAACTTGTCCACAAATGTTTTACGGAATTTTTCCACAAATTCAGGGTTTTCAATTGGATTGTCCAAAGGTTCATCCCGATGGGAGTTTTTCCACCAGACATGTAGGGCATAAAACCTATAAAAGATAAAATAGCTACCATCAATTAGGATATAGTTCGTCATTCTATAGATAATAAATGGGTGATTAAAGAGTTCAATTTGGATAATTAATAGTCTAAAATATGTGTTGGGAAAAGTTCTTTAACCGCTGTTTTAATGGTAACATAATTTTTTTTATTATCTCCTAATTTTGTAGTCACACTTTCAGAGATAGCAAGCGCCAATAATATCTTGCAAAATTTGCGGGATAATTTTAATTTAAATTCAATAAGAATTCTGTTGATATTAAATAGTTCTTGTGTTCCAAGCTGTCCCGAATTATTTATGGCTAATTTGATAACCGATGTAATTTCATTGTCTATTCTTGTTTTATCCTTTATTTTCAACTCTTGTATTCTTTCTTGAGGCTCTATATAAAATAGTAAGAGTAATTCCAATATTTTTTTATAATCAACATTATCTACGAACAAGGTAGTAATAAATTGATAAAAGTTATCTTGTTCGTCCCTGGTTAACACGCCCATAATCCCATAATCCAATATTCCCAATTTGTATTCATTTGCTGGTGTTTTTATAAATAATATATTACCAGGATGCATGTCAGCGTGATATAAACGATTAAATAATAAATTTTTTATACCAAATTTTGATAAAAGCATCTCATAAATTTCTGCATCTTTTTCTTCTACATCATACAGTGTTTTTCCGTCTATAAAATCCATTACGATCATATCTGGATTAAGTTCGGTAAACTCAGAATAAACATTGGGGATGATGTATTCATTATTATTTATATAATTATGAATCATTTGTTGAATGTGGGCTACTTCTTTTTTAAAATCGGTTTGTTGAATTAATAATTCCTTATTTTCTTCAAAAATTTCATACAAATGAACCGATTTAAAATAAGGCAAAGTTCCTAAAAATTTTATTATACCATTTAAGTTATTCAACATGTCGGAAACATTATATTTCATATTTTGTCTAATCATTTTAATAACAATATCCTTATTATCATAAGAGCCCTTATAGACCAATGAAACAGTTCCGGTATTGATGGGTTTATCCGACTTAATCAATAATTTTTTATCTGGATTAGCTAAGTTATACATGCAAATATCTTTAAAACAGTCATCATTTATATCATCATTAGAGTAAGGAATATTATCTGTATATTTTGACATATATTCTATTAGCTCATCTGTAAACAAGTGGGAATTTGTAGACAATGCCTGGATAATTTTAACATAAAATATGTTTTGTTCGGCTAATTTATCAACCATTTTAATAATACATGTATCATAGTCTTTTGAAATAAGATATCTAAAGTATTCGGATATTAATATACTTGCGCTTTTAAAAAAAAAGGTTGTTTTGTTTGTCATTGTATTTATTAATATTATCCTATTTTTTCTATAAATATTTTTAATTTATATAATAGTTTTTTCATCATATACCCTACTAGATTTTCCATATATTTTGGTAAATCTTCATGTAAATCAATATGGAAATCATAGACAACATCTATATTGTGTATGCTGTTGACAGTTATTGTTAATTCTGAATAGTTGCATGTAACCTTTTCATAATTTTTTGGTAGTTCAACCTTTTTATTGGTATCTGTGCTCCTAAAAATGATTTTTTTGTCATATATTTCCTGGTGTGTTGTTACATGCATATATTTATTTAACATACCCAACCCGACACCAAGCGATTTAAACATAAATAATATGTTTTTATTATTATTATTATTCATTTCATCGGGAGAAATAACTATTTTGTTTATTAAATCGGGGTTTAATTCAGCCAATAATTTATATAAATTATAATTTATTATTTTTGAGAGGTCATAATTACTATTACAACAATTAAAACTAATACTATATTCATGCCGTTTATCTAAACTAAATAACTTGACATCATACTTATCACACAACAACTTATTACCTACTTGTTTATTTTCTACTATAGTTTCCATATACTTCATTATTATGAAAATAATTTATTTATAATAACGGAATGCTTGATTATTCGTGGATTTAGAATGTAAATATAATACCTTGATATATCTAACTAAATAAAAAAGGTTAAAATATCGTTTAAAAAACTTGTAGGCTGGATTTTTTATTTTACCCTATTTTCAAAGTTATTTCAGGATCTGAGTTTTGGACATTTATAAATGTCCAGTTTCTCGAAACTGGGTATAAACCACTCTCGAAAACCT
>Ga0114999_10005261_pt1 | contig 15330 bp, 12 predicted proteins | sample ArcticOcean_MG_C_3_FD_89820 | JGI IMG/M metagenome (GOLD analysis project Ga0114999, IMG submission 89820) | Marine microbial communities from western Arctic Ocean - ArcticOcean_MG_CB8_126 | ecosystem: Environmental > Aquatic > Marine > Oceanic | place: Arctic Ocean: Canada Basin | collected...
AATCACTTTATCTAAATCCACTTTACCAAGACCAAAAATCTGTGTTCCGTAACGCAGTTGATGAGAACCCACACGGTAATTAGAATAAATTTCACGTAGGCTGGCAAATCCGTCAAACATGCGTTTTTTCTCCATTTCATAGTTTTGCGAAAAACTGATGGAAAGCCGAAAATAATTGTACATTCGCGGAGATGTTTGTATCTTCACAGATTGATCGTATGTGGTAACAAGACGCAGTTCTTTGATTTCACTCAGCAAAGGTTCTAAAACTGACAATCCCTTCGTTTCACTACCGCCTATCATTGTTTTTACTTCATGGCTGAAAGTAACTCTTGGCGGGAAATCTTCCTCTTCGTCTTCCAGTTGTTCTTCTGTCTCCTGTTTTGCTGATTCTTCAAATTCTGGGGATTCACCGTCTAATGGATCTTCTTCCAGACCAAGATCTCCATCTGACTCTGCAAGGGGGTCTTCTTCAAGGCCAAGATCTGCATCTGACTCTGCAAGGGGGTCTTCTTCAAGGCCGAGATCTGCATCTGACTCTGCAAGGGGGTCTTCTTCAAGGCCAAGATCTGCATCTGACTCTGCTAGTGGATCTTCTTCAATACCAAGATCTGCATCCTGTTCTGCTAGAGGATCTTCTTCTAGGCCAAGATCTGCATCTGACTCTGCTAGTAGATCTTCTTCTAGGCCAAGATCTGCATCCTGTTCTGCTAGAGGATCTTCTTCAAGACTTTCCTGGAATTTCGCTTCACTGGTCTCCTGGGAATATCCAGGAGAGGCAATAAAGATGAAGGCAAGGCTCAACATAATTACCAACAACAAGACAAGCAAGAGTTGTTTTGCAAGCAAGTTGGTAGACAATGCAACCTCCGGGGAACCGGTTTGTGAATATTCAGTCTGTGCTGAACAGTGATTCAGGAGGTACATTTTTGAGTTCAGGATCGTCGGATATATCTAGATACAGTTTTAGTTTTCCATTTTTTTTGTCGACATTAGTCAGTGTTTCAAAAATGAATTTTTTCTCTTTGCCTAATGTTGTACGTACACGCATCACAGTTGAGAACCATTGTCCGTCAACTTTTACATAATATTTCGGAAAGAAACGATAAACTTTACGGAGTACTTTATCCGCAAAAAAATTCATCATGATCGGTACTCCTTTTTCCTTATCGTAATAACTGATAACTTTGTCGTATGTTTGACCGTTTTCAACTGAATCATTTTTGATTAGAGTTTCTATTTTGAAAAATTTTGGATTTTTCAGTTTTGAACAACTCATTTCATTTTCTGTTCCAGCAGTTAAAGTGAAATCCGCGGTATCAATGTTTGTGCCGGGAAAAATCGAACTGCCATCTGAAGGAAAACTTCGACAGCTTTCATTGGAAATTACTCCGCAACTGGAGCAGACAAATCTCCGTCCTCCCCTTTGAATCACACAACGCGGAGCATTAGGACCATTCTCCGCATAAATACGTCGTTTGTTATCAAATTTTATAATATGCAGTGTTTCTTTCTGAACAGCACGTTTATTTTTAGACTTGCACTCCTTACCATCACAAGCATCCAAAATCAGTGTAACACTAATGTTTTTTTGTAAAAGCGGACTTGATTGATTCGATTTATTCAAAAAATTATTGATTTTATCCTTAGTATTCAAGTCTTTGCAGCTGACAGCACTGGCGTTATTTTGAAAGCCAAAAAAGAGGAGCAGCATGGCTAAAATCCATAAATGTTTTTTTATCATAAAATATTTTCAGTCTACAGGTTAAAAAACCACAACATGCGTGGATTGGCAGATACTAGCTGAATCCAATTTTGAGAACAAGTCAAAAGACATAATTCGCATATTTTTTATTATGTTTTTTCGAAAATCACTACTTTTGTTTCCGGCAAACAACTTGACTTTAAGCGTGAAATGCATGATTCTTGGTGTCAATAAATTTTGATGATTTGACTCACTTAAATAGTAAAAATGTTAATAGACCGTATCGAAGAGAGTTACACATTTGACGATGTCCTTCTCCTTCCCGGACACTCAAAAGTACTGCCCTCCGAAGTATCTGTAAAAAGCAGAATTACCCAGACTCTGGACTGCAATATCCCTTTTCTAAGTGCAGCCATGGACACAGTAACAGAACATAAAACTGCAATCTGTATGGCTCAGGAAGGTGGAATCGGCATCATTCATAAAAACATGAGCGCGGAAGAGCAGGCAACACAGGTTAACTTGGTCAAGCGTTCAGAAAGCGGAATGATCTCAGATCCAATTACAGTTGAACCCGAGGAACCGCTGCGGAATGCGCTGAACTTGATGAAACAATATCGTATTTCAGGAGTGCCTGTCAAACAGGGAAATGAATTAGTCGGTATATTGACCAATCGTGATTTACGTTTTGAAACTAATTATGACCAACCTGTCGCTGCTTTAATGACAGGAGGTCGTGAGCGCCTGATAACTGTCTCTCCTGGTATTGAAATGGATGAGGCCAAGCGTCTACTCCATAAACATCGGATTGAAAAACTGCTTGTTGTATCCGCAGATTATGAACTTGTTGGTCTGATAACTATCAAAGATATTGAAAAAGCCAGAAAGTATCCAGATTCCAACAAAGATGAACAGGGCCGTCTCAGAGTAGGCGCAGCCCTTGGTACTTCAACTGATTTATTATCACGTGCAGAAATATTGATTGATGCCGGAGTTGATTTAGTGGTGCTCGATACTGCTCACGGACACTCTCAGGGAGTGCTGGACAGTATCACCAAACTGCGCTCTACTTTTGCTGACCTGCAGATAATCGGCGGAAATATTGCTACAGGAGAAGCTGCAGAGGCTTTAGTAAAGTCCGGAGTAAATGCCGTTAAAGTAGGCATCGGCCCAGGTTCAATCTGTACAACACGTATTGTGGCCGGTATCGGTGTTCCGCAAATGACTGCCATTGACAAGGTTTCTCACGCATTGCGTAAAACCGACATTCCTATAATTGCTGATGGAGGTATAAAATATTCCGGAGACATCGTCAAAGCTCTCGCTGCAGGAGCACACACTGTAATGATAGGCAGCTTGTTCGCAGGAACTACTGAATCTCCTGGACAGGTAGTACTTTATCAAGGGCGACGTTATAAAATTTATCGAGGCATGGGTTCATTAGGTGCAATGAAAGAAGGCAGCAAGGATCGATATTTCCAAAGTCATGTCGAGGAAGACGTAAAATTTGTACCGGAAGGCATCGAGGGACGTGTTCCTTACAAAGGACATCTCTCAGAATCAATCTATCAATTTGTTGGAGGACTGCGCGCCGGGATGGGTTACACAGGTTCCGCCAGCATTGAAGAATTACGTACGGAACCACGTTTTGTAAAAATTACTGCCGCAGGTTTACAGGAAAGTCACGCCCACGATATTTTCATTACCGAGGAAGCTCCGAATTATCCAATGAACGTAAAATCATGAGCTGTTGCCGTTTATCACCTAGCAAAAAGTTTTTATTGTTTTTGATACCATGGTTCATGTTCGGTTGTTCATTACATTATGATCAAGGTCTGGAACTGGAAAAGCAGGAGCGCTGGGCAGAAGCTGCGATTGAGTATCGCATTGCTGCAGTTGAAAATCCTGATGACGAGGATTTATCGGCAGCACTGAAACGAATGAATGTACATGTTGCGCAGGAAAATTTTGAATCTTATCAGCAGTATCTGAAACAAAAGGAATACCACAAAGCCTACCGCAGATTAGAAGCAGCTTTAAATCAAAATCCACAACTCAGTCAAGCCCGTGAAGAAATGCGCCAGTGGTGGCATTTATTGATAACAGGTAAGGTTGAATTGGAATTTGACCGCTTACTTTCCAATGTGCGTCTTGCAGAAGAAATGATTCTGCAAGTCCGGTTCAACACACCAAACGGAAAGATATTAAGCGGAAATATTTCAAGTGAAACGGGTATTTTCTTTCTTGAAGACGTTGTCTACCGCACACAAATAAAACAGCTTGCGGAATATACTATCAACACAATTGGACTGAAGATAAAACGAAAATCGTCTCTTGGTTATGTCCGCAATGAGTTCAAAAAATTTCTCAATTTTAAGGAGCTTTCACCCCTCCAAGTGAGCGGAGAAATAACTGACAATTTTCTCAAAACTCCACAAAATGTATTGGATCACCGTCCAGTTTTAATTAGCGACAGCGATGCTTTAGCAACTTGGCAACCGCCCCGTCTGGTAAGTTATGAACTACACTTTGACGGGGATACTATCAAGGTTATATCTGAATCGAAACGCGGTGAGTTTGCCCCGTCAGTTCTTTATCTCAACAAATCGGATCTGCGGGCGAACCTTGACTTCGGAGTTTCTCAACTGAAAATGGATGTTTCCGGACGTAAATGGAGCATCCGCCGTAAAACCTACCGTACTGCTGAGGATGATTATTATTACGGACTTTCCAGTAACCTCTCACTTAACCGTTACTTTTATTACGATAGAGTTTTCCGCTTTATTCAGTAATTCATTAAAACTGAAAATAGCTTAAAATACAAAGCGACAGTAGCAGCAATATTCCGGTGAAACAACCCATAGGGACTGGAAGGATAGGAAGTGAGGCAAAATCCGGCATGCAATGGTTTTTAGACAATTGTGTTAGGTAGAGCTTCGTGTTGAATAATTGGCTGAGAGTCAACTGTTAAAGCAAGCAGATTTTTTTCCTGAGTTAACTCATGCCGAATCATGGCAATTCCTCGTAATAATCCTCTTTCAGAAATACCTGTTAAACTGGTGATTTTTCCAATTTCATTTCCATCGTGAAAAAGAGCATCTCCAGAACTTGCCTCAGATTCTTCCGGAAGTGTCAACCAAACCGAGATCCAATTCGGATGACCGCGATGATACATCCTGGCGTGAGGTTCCTGACCGATGTAACAACCTTTTTTGAAAGAAATGTGGTCAGCAAGTCCAGCTTCCTGAGGAAAATTATCTGTACTATAATCAACGCCAAAACGCGGAATTCCCTCTAAGATACGTATTTCGTCAAAGGCTTCCAGTCCTGTCAAGTCAACGTTATCTCTATTCAGCATAAGTTTGATAAAATCAGCCATGACGTTTATATCAAGCAGATTTATCCAACGCGGTAACTTTCCCAAATTTAACTTTACGGAATAGACCGACCCATCCTTAAGTTTCCAATCAGCTTTTTCCGGAGAATAACCCAATTTTACAAGATTTTTTTCAGCATCCGGACCTATCAAATCTATACGCAGCATTTCTCCAGAATTAAGTAAACGCATTTCCAGCTCTTCACGGACATGAAAATTATCAAGCATCGTCCCTACTGCTCGTCCCTCTCCTGGATCACAGCATACAATCCATTCATTTTTACGACTCCGGAAGATTTCCAGATGATGCAGAATTTTGCCTTTGTTAGCACAAATCAAACTTGACTGAATTTGTCCAATTTCCAGTTGTAGAACATCACTTGTCACCATGCCCTGCAAAAAAGTGCCTGCTTCTGCACCTTTTAAAGCGATCAGCCAACAGGATTTAAGATCAAATAATCCACAACCGTGCAAGAGTAGATTGATTTCTTCTGCTAATCTGTCAGAATAACTTGTCGGTAAACCTGCTCCTCCTTCAAATTCTTTAATATTACACCCTAATTTCAGGTGAAGCGCGTCAATAATTTTGTAAATTTCCATAAGATTTTTTCAAATTAGGTTGGCATTAAGCATACAGGAAGAGTGAACTATTTGTAACCCCATTTTAATTTAATGAAACGGAAAAGAGATGAGTAAATTGATTTCTGGAAAAGCAATTGGCGCAAGTATAAATGAAGAATTGCGCAAAGAAGTTGATCAGTTAAAATCAAATGGAATAGAACCGTGTCTAGCTGTCGTTATGGTAGGAGAAGATCCTGCCTCCGAAGTCTATGTCCGTAACAAAAAAAGGACCTGCGGAGAGATCGGTATTCGTTCTATCGGACACGACTTGCCTGCCTCCACTACTCAACAAGAGTTGGAATATCTTGTACAGAGTCTGAATGATGATCCTGCGGTACACGGAATTCTCTGTCAGTTTCCTTTGCCAAAAGATCTAGATGAAACTCGGGTGATTCTGGCAATTTCACCAGACAAAGATGTAGATGGTCTGCATCCGTTGAACGCAGGACTGATTGCCATGGGTCAGCCTAAATTCATTTCCTGTACTCCTTTCGGCGTTTTGCAAATGCTCAAGCGGAGTGGGATCTCAACTTCAGGAAAAAATGCGGTTGTTCTGGGACGGAGCAATCTTGTCGGACGCCCAATCGCAACCCTCCTTTCCAGTAAAGGCTGGGATGCTACTGTAACAGTTTGCCACTCCAGAACCACAAATTTAGCTGAGGTTACTTCACAGGCAGACATCCTGGTGGCGGCAATCGGGATTCCGGAATTTGTAAAAGCTGACATGGTCAAACCAGGTGCAGTTGTGATTGACGTTGGTATAAACCGTATCGATGACCCCAGCAAAGCGTCCGGAAGCCGTATGGTCGGAGATGTAGCTTTTAAGGAAGTCGAAGGAAAAGCGGCTTTCATCACTCCAGTTCCGGGCGGTGTTGGCCCCATGACAATCGCCATGCTGATGGCAAATACAGTCAATGCCGCACGCAGCTTAAACGGAATGACTGAGATGGATTTGTAAGCAAATCATTTTTTTAGCTGATTCTTAAAAGTTTGCATATTAATTCTATGGAATAATCAGCTTAAAATCCTGTTTAAGCCAGCTCTGCAGAAAGAAGTTTTTTAACTTTTTTCCTTTTAAAAATAATTTACTGTTGAATCTTCAGTAAATATACAATATAAATAGAAACTTCGTACACTTTCATAGAGTGGCGTTCGTGGGATCGTCCCGCTTCCTCACAGCTAAAACTGAGAGGGTTTTTTAAAACTGTTCCGGACATAGTTTCGGAAAATGTTAAGGAGTATGTTATGAAAAGATTGCTTTCCACCCTTCTTCTGGCAGGTGTAGTACTTTGGAGCACCTCTCAGGCAATGGCTTTCAAACCGGCTGTTGTATTTGACATGGGTGGTAAATTCGATAAGTCATTTAACGAAGGTATTTGGAACGGACTTGAAAAGTTCCGTAAAGAAACCGGAATCAAGTACCGTGAGTTTGAAGTTCAACAGGAAGCTCAACGCGAGCAGTTCCTCCGCAAACTTGCCCAGCGTGGATCCGATCCAATTCTCGCAGTAGGATTTGGACAAGCTTCCGCGGTTGAGAAAGTCGCAAAAGAATTTCCAAACACCAGATTCAGCATCATTGATGTGAACTGGTTGAACTTACCGAACGTTCAAGGAATTGCTTTTAAAGAACAAGAAGGCTCATTCCTGGTCGGAGTGTTAGCTGCAATGAGAAGTGAAACAGGAAAAGTAGGTTTCGTCGGTGGAATGGATATTCCGTTGATTCATAAATTTGCCTGCGGATATGCTCAGGGAGTCAAGTACATTAACTCCGGAGCTACTGTTTTTCAAAAGATGACTGGAACAACTCCTGCTGCATGGAATGATCCTGCACGTGGTGCAGAATTGGCCAAGACAATGTTCGACAGTGGAGCAGATATCGTTTTCGCTGCAGCCGGTAGTACAGGACTTGGTGTATTACAGTCTGCTGCAGACAATGGCAAGATGTCCATTGGTGTTGACAGCAACCAGAACCACCTCCAGCCAGGCTCAGTTTTGACCTCTATGCTCAAGCGTGTTGATGTTGCTGCATATAATGTATTCAAATCGGCTCAGGATGGAACTTGGAAATCCGGTGTACAAACTCTTGGACTAGCAGAAGATGGTGTGGGTTGGGCTCTTGATGAGCACAATGCAAAATTGATCACCAGTGCTATGAAATCCAAAGTGGAGCAAGTCCGCAAAGGAATCATTTCTGGTTCAATTAAAGTACATGACTACATGAGCGACAATAAGTGTCCCGTTCAGTAGTCTAATCAAAATGGGTGAGCACTAATTAGTTTTGGGTGTTGGGTGATTAAATTTAATCACCCAACATCCATCTCCCATCGTTCTACTTCCGTTATCCTAAAGTATTCTTCACAATAGATCTTTTTCATGCCCTCTCATAAAATTATTATTGATACCGATCCTGGACAGGACGATGCGATCGCCATTTTATTGGCACTTGCCTCTCCAGAAGAAATCGATCTTTTAGGTATCGTCACTGTTGCCGGAAACGTTCCTTTAGCACTAACCTCCCGTAATGCCTTAATGCTCTGTGAGCTTGCTGAAAAACCGGAGACAAAAGTATTCGCAGGTTGTTCACGCCCTCTTGTCCGTCCGCTGGTTACAGCAGAAAATGTACACGGAAAAACAGGATTGGACGGAGCAAATCTTCCAGAACCTACAATTACCCTGCAAAAAGAGCATGGTGTGGACTGGACGATTGAAACTTTGCTTGCGGAAGAAGACAATTCAGTTACTATTTGCTGTCTTGCGCCTTTGACAAATGTGGCCATGGCCATGGTCAAAGCTCCGGAAATTCTACCAAAAATTAAAAAAATTGTGCTGATGGGCGGAGGATATTTTGAAGGAGGCAACATTACGCCGACCTCTGAATTTAATATTTACGTTGATCCGCATGCAGCAAACACTGTGATGAAATGTGGTCGTCCACTGGTGATCATGCCTCTGGATGTTACTCACAAAGCACTCATGCAGCGTGAATGGCTTGAGGCTTTAAAACAACTTGGAACTCCGGTCGGTGATGCTACATACGGAATGCTGAGCTTTTACGAACGATTTGATGTGGAAAAATACGGTTCCAGCGGTGGACCTCTGCATGATCCTACCGTGATTGCTTATTTGCTCCAATCTGAACTTTTCGAAGGAAGACAGGTTAATGTTGAGGTAGAAATCCATTCAGAGCTAACAATGGGCATGACAGTAGTAGACTGGTGGAAAGTCACCGATCGTATTCCAAACGCGACCTATATCAATCAAATTAACGCGGACGGGTTTTTTGCTTTAATATTAGAAAGATTTTCGCGTTTATAAAAATGTGTCGGTTTATAATTTAATCGATCAACGCTTAAGATAGCATAAAATAATCTTATCTCCTGTAACGATGCCTGAATTAGCAATAGAACTGACTGGGATAAATAAGAATTTTGGCAATGTCTGCGCGAATAAAGACGTTTCGCTCAAAGTTGAATCAGGAACAATACACGGAATTATCGGTGAGAACGGTGCCGGCAAATCGACCTTGATGAGTATCCTCTACGGCTTCTATCAAGCAGATTCTGGTTCAATCTCAGTGCAGAATACTCCGACTGTGATTCGGAATGCTCACGATGCGATTGATGCAGGAATTGGCATGGTGCATCAACACTTTATGCTGGTGGACAATTTTTCTGTGTTGGAAAATGTTGTTCTCGGCACTGAAAAGGGATTTTCACTGAAAAAATCTCTGGAAGTATCTGAACTTGAACTGCATCGTCTGGAAAAAGAATATCATCTCGAAGTCGATATTAATTCAGTAATTAACACTTTACCGGTCGGACTGCAGCAGCGCGTAGAAATTCTCAAAGCACTTTATCGTGGAGCAGACATTCTGATTCTCGATGAGCCAACTGGTGTGCTGACTCCACAAGAAGCAGATCATTTATTTCGCATTCTCAATGAACTTCGTGAACAGGGTAAAACGGTTATTTTGATCACCCACAAGCTGCGCGAAATTATGGCCATTACAGACAATGTTTCAGTGATGCGTCAGGGAGAAATAGTAGCCCACCTGAAAACAGCAGAAACTAACAGAGAAGAACTGGCCGAATTGATGGTAGGACGTAAAGTCCTGCTACGTGTAGACAAAGCTCCAGCCAAAACCGGCAAGCCTGTCTTAACCGTAGAACATCTTGATTTCACTGATGATTCAGGAGTACAGCGGGTCAAAGACGTCAGCTTTAACGTGTGTTCCGGAGAAATTGTCGGCATCGCTGGAGTTTCAGGCAATGGGCAATCTGAGCTTTTAGCTTCAATAACGGGGATTCTGCCTTTGCAAAAAGGACAGCTCATAATTAACTCTGAGACTATAACTCCCGCTTTAAGAGCAGATGCTGCAGACATGCGGCGTTTTGGGATGGCGCATGTTCCTGAAGACCGACAGCGTTTGGGCTTGGTGACTGCCTTTTCAGCCTATGAAAACAGCATCTTGGGTTACCACAATAATTCTGAGTATAACGGTTTACTCGAAATGGATAGAGATGCGATCCTCTCAACTTGCAAGCATGGTATGGAACATTACGATGTCAGGCCTAACAATCATAATTTGAGAGTTTCCCTCTTTTCCGGAGGCAATCAACAAAAATTCGTGGTTGCACGTGAAATAGAACGTGATCCAGATTTGTTAGTGGTCGGTCAACCAACACGCGGTGTTGACATCGGAGCTATAGAATTTATTCATCGTCAGCTAATTGCTATGCGTGATGCCGGAAAAGCAGTTTTACTGGTCTCTGTAGAGCTTGATGAAATTCTTTCTTTGAGTGATCGAATCTTGGTTATGTTTGCAGGTCGAATTATGGGAGAAGTGGAAGCCTGCGCAGCTAATGAACGTGATATTGGACTCTTAATGGCCGGTATCAGCAAGGAGACCGAGTGAACGAACGTCAAGCCAACACGCTGGTCGTAACACTGGTTACTCTCGTGAATCTTTTAATTGCGTTTCTAATTTCAGGAATTGTGATTTGGATACTCGGAGAAGATCCGTGGTTTGCTTTAAAAACCATGCTCTACGGTGCATTTGGTTATGACGAAGGTCTAGGATATACACTGTATTACACCACCAATTTCATTTTCACCGGCCTAGCATTTGCGGTCGGATTCCATTGTGGTTTGTTCAATATTGGGGCAGAAGGGCAGGCTTATATCGGTGGACTGGGAGTTGGTTTAATCTGTTTATGGCTTGATAACTGGCCGCTCTGGCTCGTTTTTCCTTTGGCAATACTGGCTTCAATAATATTTGGAGGAATATGGGGAGCAATTCCTGGATATTTGAAAGCCAAACGCGGAAGTCATGAGGTAGTAACCACCATCATGTTCAACTTCATCGCGTCGGTGATCATGGTAAATCTTCTCTCGCATGTACTAAGACCTCCTAAAAATATGTCTCCTGAATCCCGTGAATTCGGTGAGGGTGTTTGGATTCCACAAATGCACGAAATATTTGACTGGTTTGGTTTGGAAATTACACGAACGCCTCTCAATGGGACTTTCATATTTGCGTTGCTCAGCCTGTTTTTAGTCTGGCGTTTTATCTGGTACACTCGTTGGGGCTATGAATTAAGGACAGTCGGAACAAACGATACTGCTGCGGTATATGCGGGAATAAGTGTTTCAAAGAATATTATCATTGCCATGGTCATCGGTGGTGGATTGGCAGGTTTTGTAGGAATTAACGAAATCATGGGTTCCAGTCATAGACTTATGCTTAATTTTCAGGCTGGAATAGGATTCACCGGAATAGCAGTCTCGCTAATCGGACGTAATCATCCTTTAGGAATTTTGTTGGCAGCATTATTGTTTGGGATTCTTTACCAGGGAGGAGCAGAGTTGTCGTTTGAAGTACAGGCCATTGACCGTCACATGGTCGTTCTTATACAAGGTTTGGTGATCCTCTTTGCCGGAGCATTGGAAAATCTATTTCGGCCTCAAATAGAACAGTTTGTAAAACGTTTATCTTCACTCGATAGCTAAACCACCATATTTCAGCCACCTTAGATGGCTAACAACTATTATGCTATACAACCGTTAACCGTTAACTGTCAACCTTCATATGTGGACTGATCTTTTATTAATTTTGGATGCCACTCTCAGGATTTCTGTACCTTTCGTCTTTGCCGCAATGGGCGGTATTTTTGCGGAACGTTCGGGAGTGATTGATTTTGGTCTCGAAGGTAAAATGCTCGGAGGAGCCTTTGTTGCTGCAACAGTCGCGTACTGGACACAATCTGCATGGTGGGGTCTGTTGGGTTCCATCGTTATCGGTATCATTTTTTCCATGATACACGGTTATGCCAGTATCACCAAACGCGGGAACCAGGTCGTATCCTGTGTTGCCATCAATATTTTTGCAATGGGTTTGACGGTTGTGCTGGCCAACGCATGGTTTGGGATGGGAGGTAAAACACCACAACTTCCCAAAGAAGCTCGCTTTATGCCAATCAAATTGCCTTATGCTGAAGAGTTCCGTGAAGTTCCCATTATAGGTGATCTCTATTATGAACTGATAAGTGGACACAGCATCCTGGTTTACATTGCTTTTTTAGTTGTACCAATTACTGCGTGGGTGGTCTTTAAAAGTAGTTTTGGTTTACGCTTACGTGCCACTGGTGAAAATCCTTTAGCGGTAGACACTACCGGGATTTCGGTTAATAAAATTCGATATCAGGCCTTACTTTTTAACGGCATACTTGGAGGAATGTCAGGTGCGTACCTCTCAACCGCGCACTTGGCCTTTTTTGTAAAAGACATGTCTGCAGGTAAAGGATACATTGCTCTCGCGGCCATGATAGTCGGAAAGTGGCGTCCATATCCGGCAATGTTCGCCTGCCTGCTCTTCTCATTTTTGTTTGCGATCAAAGATAAACCAGAGGTCTTTGACCTGCTAAAAGGCATATTCCCGGTGAAGATACTCAACAGTTTTTTAGACATGTCACCTTACATTCTAACAGTCATTTTCCTGGCAGGATTTGTCGGCAAAGCAGTGGCACCTAAAGCCATCGGTCAACCTTTCACCAAAGAAAAGTGACGGCTATGATAGGCATCAAGGCGATTGGAACGTATTTGCCCGATGTTCGAACTTCAAACTTCGACCGTATGGATAAATTCGCTATGACAGCCTCTTTTGTCCGTGATAAAATCGGCTTTACTCAAATCTCCCAAAAAGCTCCGGAGCAGGAAACTTCAGACCTTTGTGTAAAAGCGTGGGAAAATCTGCAGGAGCAAGGACTGATTTCCGCGGATGAAATAGAATGTATGATTGTCTGTACCCAAAATCCGGACGGACACGGACTTCCTCACACTTCCGCTATTCTTCACGAAAAACTTAGCATTTCACAAAATTGCGCAGTTTTTGACATTTCGCTGGGATGTTCAGGATATGTTTACGGACTTTCCGTAATCAAATCTTTCATGGAAGCAAACGGTTTCCGGAAAGGCTTGCTGTTTACAGCAGATCCGTATTCAAAAATTATTGATCCCGATGACAAAAAAACCGCCACATTATTTGGTGATGGTGCAACTGTAACTTTGCTGACCGAAGATCCGGTGTTTGATTTCGGAAAATTTGTTTTTGGTTCAGACGGCAGCAAAAAAGAAGGTATAATAGTGAAGGAAGACGGACTTGTGCACATGAACGGGCGTGCAGTATTCACCTTTACTGTTCGTGTAATTCCAAATAGCATCCGTAAAATGTTGGAAAAAAACGTAACAACATTAGAAAATATTGACCGTTTCCTGTTGCATCAGGGTAGTCTCCATATCGTCAATACCATTGCCGATACCCTTGGAGTGTCACGCGAAAAGTGTCCCTTCTACTCTGCTGATTACGGAAACACCGTTTCTTCTTCTGTACCGATGATTCTTGCTCAGGAATTTAACAATCAGGAAATGAAAGTTACGGTTCTTGCAGGATTCGGTGTAGGTCTTTCATGGGCCAGCACATTGATATTCAGAAAAAAATAAGTTCCCATTCAATAAATCAAGTTCGGAAAAGCTTCCAACTTCAGATCATCAAACTGCTTTGCTTCATAGCGGTGAGCGGCTAGACAGGTCACCATTGCGGCATTGTCTGTACAGAGATTTGGCGGAGGGTAAAAAAGATTAATTCCTTTTCGTTCAGCTTCAGCTTCAAACGCAAATCGTAATTTGCGACTCGCCGCTAATCCACCTGAAACAGAAATGTTTTTAAGACCGTGTATTTCAGCAGCCTTGAAAGTTTTGTAGATTAAGACATCAACCACACTTTGAAAAAAAGAAGAGAGGATTGGTCCTTCCTCCGGAAGTTGCTTTAAAGCATTCCCGCTTGTAGAGGTATTTTCCAGCTGCTTTTCTCTGAAACGCAACATTGCCGTTTTTAACCCGCTGAAAGAAAAATTATGTTCGTTTTTGTGCAGCAGCGGACGTGGGAAATCATAAGTTTCACCGGAAAATTCCATCGCAGCTCGATCCACAACCGGACCTCCAGGCATCGGATGCCCAAACATTTTCGCCACTTTATCCACACATTCTCCAGCAGCATCATCTAAACTTCGGCCAATAATTTTATAATCAAAATGAGCGTTGGCCTTAATCAACAAAGTATGCCCACCTGCGACTACCAGATGCAGAACAGGGAACGGTATTGCTCCATGACTGAGCACATTTGCGTAAGGATGAGCTTCTACGTGATTGACTCCGATTAACGGACATTGTAAGCTGTACGCTAGGCTTTTCGCAACAGTTAAGCCAACCAGTAGTGAACCTAACAATCCGGGATGATTGGAAACTGCAATGTAATCAATTCCGGAGAAATCAAGCTGAGCTTCCTTTAACGCTAGCGCGATCAATTGATTTATAACTTCGAGATGCTTGCGGGAAGCTCTTTCAGGAACGACACCTCCGAACTCTTCATGATCTTTATATTGTGAAAGAGTCAGATTTGCCAATACTTCCCGTTTTCCACGCAGGATTGCGACTGAGGTGTCATCGAAGGTGGTGTCGATTCCTAGACCGATTGTGGACATTTGCTTTTATATTCTGTGTTAAAAAATTATGGACCTTTCATGATTATTGATTGTCACTCAATCCTCAATCTGAAAAACAGATGAAATACGGTCGTTTTCTTTTGCTGTTGCTCTTATCATTGATTATGGTGCTAATCGGCGGAACCGTGCTTAAGATATTTCTTGTGCAGCAGCCTTTTATCGCTGAAGATGTACCTGCATGGGAGGTACATGAATTGACACCTTACAAGTGGGAATTACGTTCCGTCGAAGACCCTGAACGTTCAACAACTGCGTGGATAACACGTCCTGAAAAAATGCAGTGTGATACTTTGATCATTATAGGAGGAGTAGAAGAGGGAGAAAACTTGTTGTCCGGCGGTGGAAAGTGGAAATATACAGGAAATACCATTCTGATGAAACAGCCAGTGCATTCATTTATCCAGAGGCATTATTGGAAAGATTGGGATCTGCTTGACTGGTGGCAAATTCCCGAGAAAATTCGTGAAGAAACACGACATACCCTCGGTGCTCTCGATGCACTGTTGAGTTATGTGAAAGCAATAAAACCTGAAGATACACGTTTCACAGACAAAGTTGTGATGGCCGGA
>Ga0114999_10005267_pt1 | contig 15321 bp, 13 predicted proteins | sample ArcticOcean_MG_C_3_FD_89820 | JGI IMG/M metagenome (GOLD analysis project Ga0114999, IMG submission 89820) | Marine microbial communities from western Arctic Ocean - ArcticOcean_MG_CB8_126 | ecosystem: Environmental > Aquatic > Marine > Oceanic | place: Arctic Ocean: Canada Basin | collected...
ATTAAAAACATTAGAAGAACCTCCCCCCCACTTAAAATTTATTTTTGCCACAACTGAAGTTAAAAAAATACCAGTTACAATTATCTCAAGATGCCAAAGATTTGATCTTCATAGAGTCCCAATACTAATATTATTAGAAAATCTTAAAAAAATTTCTAATAATGAGAATGGAAAAATATCTGAATCTGCACTTAAATTAATTGCAAAAGCCGCAGAAGGTTCCGTTAGAGATTCTTTATCACTTTTAGACAGAGCATTAATTAGTCAAAATATTGAAGAAGGTGAAATAGGGGAAGAATTCATAAGAAAAATGCTAGGAATTGCAGATCGCTCTAGAATTTTAGAATTATTAAATTTAATATTTAAAGGAGATCAAAAAAATTCGATCGAACAATTAAGAGCGCTAATAAATGAAGGAATAGAACCGATAAGCTTTTTAAATGATGTTTTAGAAATATTATATTTTATTTTGCAAAAAAAAAATCTAGGAGATTTTAATTCTGATTTATCTATATCTGAATCAGAATTAGAAACAATTAATACAATTTCAAAAAATTTAGACACATCTACAATAATAATCTTTTGGCAATTTATTTTAAAATCTTTAGAGGAGTTGTCATTAGTTGCAAATCCAGTATTATCACTTGAAATGTTGGTCATAAGATTGCTTCATCTAAAAGGCTTGCCATCTTATGAAGATGTTATTAATTTAATTAATTCTAATTCAGTAAACGAAAATACTTTAGATATAAAGTCTAAAGAAAATTTAAATGAAAAAAAAGAAATAGACAAATCTTCTAAAGAACAAATCAAAAATACCACACAAACAAAATTAGAACTAAAACCTAATCCAAAAAAAAAATTAAATGAAACTATTATGGAAGAAATTTCGTCTTTTGAAAATTTAGTTCATTTATCAAGCAAAAAAAAAGAAATTGAATTGAAATATGATCTTGAAAGAAATGTAAATTTAATAAAGTTTTCAACAGGAAAGATAGATATTAGTTTTAATGAAAATCTTTCAAAAAACTTTGTTAGAAAATTATCAGAAAAGTTATTAGAATGGACAGGAAAAAGATGGTTAATAACTTTAGCTAAAGAAGAGGGGCAAAAAACTTTTTCTGAAACCAAATTAATTGAAAAGAAAATAACTTTAGAAAAAGAGAAAAATGGAGAATTTTATAAGAAATTTGAGAAAATTTTTCCAGATATAGAATTGATAAATATTTCGAAAAAGGATTGATTTATGACAGATTTTTCTAATTTAATAACTCAAGCAAAGAAAATGCAGGAGAAAATGAAAGAAACCCAAGAAGCTCTTCAAAAAATTGAAGTAGTGGGTTTGTCTGGTGGTGATACTGTGAAAGTCACAATGAATGGAGAAGGTGATTTGAAAAAAATATTTTTAAATGACAGTTTATTAAAGGAGTCAAAAGAGATATTAGAAGATCTTATAGTTGCAGCTCATAATGACGCTAAATCTAAACTTAAAAAAAAAACCTCTGAAGAAATTTCAAAAGTTACAGGAGGAATAAATTTGCCACCTGGATTTAAATTTCCTTTTTAAAAAAATGAACGAAAATAATGTTAAAGAAATAGAAGATTTAATAAAAATAATTAGTAAATTGCCTGCGCTTGGCCCTAAATCAGCAAGAAGAATTGTTCTAAAACTTATAAATAATAGAGAAGAGTTAATAAAACCTTTGACTAATACTTTAGCTCAAGTTTATAAAAATTTAAGAAGATGTAATATATGTGGAGACTATTATTCAGTAAGCTCAAAATGTTTATGTAATAAAAAAAATTATGATCAAATTTGTGTTGTGCAACAAATTCAAGACAAGTGGACTATAGAAGAATCTGGTATATATAAAGGACACTATCATATATTAGGTGGAACCTTGCCAGCATTAGAAAGTAAAAAAAATGATTTATTATTAATCTCTGCATTAATAGAGAGAGTGAAAAATCATAAAAAACTCAAAGAGGTAATATTAGCCTGTGGAAACACAATTGAAGGTCAAGTTACTTCACATTATATACAGGACAGCTTAAAAGATATTAACGTAAGAATTACTAAACTTGGCCAAGGTATGAGTGTTGGAACCGAAGTAGAGTTTTTGGATGACGGGACACTAGTTGCTGCTTTTAAAAATAGAGGACCTGTAATTAGTGATTAGATTTTTTTAAGCAACCTATTTAAATGAAGTATTGGCTCAGTATAACCAGAAGGTTGATTTCTTCCATGAAAAACTAACTCACATGCCGCTTTAAATGCAATAGATTTATCGTAATTACCAGACATAGTTCTATAAGACGCATAACCTTTTAAAGCAGGATCTTTTATATTTTGTTTATCTACTATTTTTGCCATTTTTTTCATTGTTTTTAAGACTTGTTCTTTACTACAAACGCCATGGTAAAGCCAATTGGCAATATGTTGTGATGAAATTCTTAATGTTGCCCTATCTTCCATCAAACCTATATTGTTAATGTCAGGAACTTTTGAACAACCAACTCCTTGATCTATCCATCTCACCACATAGCCTAAAATACCTTGTGCATTATTTTCTAACTCTTTAGCAATTTCTTTAATCGACCAATTTGGCTTATCTACAATTGGTATTGTCAGAATATCAGAAATTTTTGTAGAATTTCTGTTTCTTAATTTCTTTTGTTTATCAAAAACATTTACTTGATGATAATGCATCGCATGTAATGTAGCAGCCGTAGGAGAAGGAACCCATGCACAGTTAGCCCCAGATTTTGGATGATTAGTTTTTTGATTGACCATATCGGCCATTTTATCAGGAGCGGCCCACATACCTTTTCCAATTTGGGCTATGCCAGCAAAACCACATGCTAGGCCTACATCAACATTGTTATTCTCATATGCAAAAATCCATTTAGAAGTTTTCATATCCCCCTTTTTTATCATTGGTCCAGCTTCCATAGAAGTGTGCATCTCATCACCAGTACGATCTAAAAAACCAGTATTGATAAAAACAACTCTATTTTTTACTGCCCTTATACATTCCTTTAAGTTCACCGTTGTTCTTCTTTCCTCATCCATTATTCCAATCTTAATTGTATATTTTTTTAGGCCCAAAACTTTTTCAACTTTTTCAAATATTAGATTAGTAAATGCAACTTCATCAGGTCCATGCATTTTTGGTTTTACAATATAAACCGAGTTTGTTCTTGAATTTCCTTTAATTTTAAAATCATGAATTGCTGCAGCAGCTGTTATAAAAGCGTCCATTATACCCTCAGGGATTTCAGAACCATCTTTTAACAAAATAGAAGGGTTCGTCATTAAATGACCTACATTTCGATTTAGCATTAATGCTCTTCCGTGTAATTTAAATTTATTTCCATTTGGAGAAATGTATTCTCGATCAAGGTTTAGTTGTCTTATAAATTTTTTCCCTTTTTTTTGCATTTCAGCTTGTAGATTAGTCTTCATTAATCCAAGCCAATTTTTATATCCAAGAACTTTGTCTTCTGCATCCACTGCGGCAACAGAGTCTTCGTGATCCATAATTGTTGTTATAGCCGATTCTAAAATCACATCATGTATTGCAGCTTTGTCTTGATTTCCTTCAGGATTAAAAACTTCAAGCGTATTATCTGGGTCAAACATAATATCTATATGAAGATTATTATTTATAAATAAAAGTGAAGATAAATTATTTGATTTTTTAGCATAGCCTACAAATTGTTTAGGGTTTTTTAACTTTAAGTTTAATTGATTTTTTTCAACTTTTGGAATTGTCAAAATATTCTTCCAACTACCTTTTTGAAGAGGAACATTGTTATCTAAAAAATTACGAGCATACTTAATTACTTTTTCTCCTCTTATATAGTTATATTTTTTTCCTCGTTCAGCTCCACTTGCTTCTGAAATTACGTCAGTTCCATATAGGGCATCGTATAAACTACCCCATCTAGCGTTAGCAGCATTTAAAGCATATCTCGCATTCATGATTGGAACTACCAATTGTGGACCAGCAATTATAGAAATTTCATTATCTACATTTTTAGTTTGAATTTGAAATTTTTTTCCCTCTTTTTTCAAATATCCAATTTCTTTTAAAAAGTGCAAATATTTTTTTATATTAATTTTTTTTCCTTTTTTATTCCTATGCCATACATCAATTTTTGTCTGTAAAATTTCTCTAAATTCTAAAATATTTTTATTTATTGGAAAAAGTTCATGAACGCATTTATCTAACCCGCTCCAAAATTTTTTCTTACTAATACCAGTATTTGGCAGCAGGTCATTATTAACAAAATCTAATAATTTAGAAGCAATTGATAACCGTCCAAGAGAAATGTATTTTTTTGCCATATTTCTATATATTATATATATAATAAATATGATGAAAAGTTATTTAGAATTTGAAAAAGATATAAAAATTTTAGAGGAAGAACTAGAAAAGTTGAAAGACCCTTTTAATAAAGAGGGAATAACAGAGGTAAATACAAATAGAATAGCAGAAATCCAAGCTGAAATTGATGAAAAGTTAAAAACATCATACGCTAACCTAAACGAATGGCAAAAAACTCAAGTCGCTAGACATGAAGAGAGACCTAAAGCAAAATTTTTTATTGAAAAAATATTTACAGATTTTATTAATTTATCTGGTGATAGAAAATTTGCTGAAGACGAAGCTGTACTTGCTGGTTTTGCTAAATTTGAGAATAAATCTGTATTAGTTATTGGACAAGAAAAAGGTGACGATCTAGATAGCAGATTAAAAAGAAACTTTGGCATGATGAGACCAGAAGGCTATAGAAAATGCATTAGATTAATGAAACTTGCAGATAAGTTTAATATTCCCGTCTTATCTTTTATTGATACACCTGGAGCTTACCCCGGAATAGGAGCCGAACAGAGAGGACAAGCAGAAGCTATAGCCAGCTCTATAGAATGTTGTATGTCACTTAAAGTTCCAATTATTTCTATTATTATTGGAGAAGGTGGGTCTGGAGGAGCTATAGCTTTGGCTTCAGCAAATAAAGTCATAATGTTTGAAAATGCGATATACTCAGTAATATCTCCCGAGGGGTGTGCATCAATATTATGGAGAGATCCCAGTAAATCTTTAGAAGCTGCAAAAGCAATGAAATTAACTGCTCATGATCTTTTAAAAACGGGTATTATCGATGAGGTTATCAGAGAACCATTTGGTGGAGCTCACAGAAATAAAGAACAAATTATATCATCTACTAAGTTAATTTTGGAAAAATATTTAGAAGAATTTTCACATTATAGTAAAAAAGAAATATTTGAGCAGAGAAAAAACAAATTTTTAGATATTGGTAAATATAAAAACTTTACTAATTTCTTTAAAAGGGAAAATAATATAATTAAAAAACATAATATTTTATTAACATTTAAAAATAATAAAAAAATTATTATAATTTCATTAATTTTACTATTTACAACTTTATTTTTAATTGTTTAGCTTATAACGCCCCGCAGCAATGTTTAAATTTTTTACCTGTAGCAATACATTTTTCATTTCTTGATATTTTTTCATCTTTTTTAGTTATTAATAGACATTTAGGATCATTCTTAAGGTTTTTATTTTCTTTAAAATTAATATTATTTTGTGGTAACTCTTTTTGTTCAACAACTTCTAAATTATTTAAAAAAGTAATAAAATCTGTTTTAATTTTGTATAACAAATCTTCAAACAACTTAAATGCTTCTCTTTTAAACTCTTCCAAAGGATCTTTTTGCGCGTATCCTCTTAGACCAATAACTGTTCGCAAATGTTCGAGATGCTGCAAGTGGGATCTCCAGAGAAAATCTACAGTTTGTAAAAATATTCTTTTTTCTAGTTCTAGGTTGTTTTTTTCTTTAAGTTTTTCTTTCCGCTTATTTCTAAAATTATTAAATTTTTCCTTAATAATTTTTTCAAAATCTTCATCTTTTTTGTTTAAAAGTTCAGAAAACTCCTCTTCTTTAAAAGACTTTCCAATTATAGGTCTAATTTTATTTTTAAGTTTTTCTATGCGATTTTCTCTTGAATAAATTGTTTTTTCACTGACAAAAATCTTTACTAAATCATCTAAAAAATTATTTATTATTTCATTAATATTATTTAAATGTAATATCTCTTTCCTTTGTTCAAAAATAACCTGTCTTTGATCATTCATGACATCATCAAATTTTAATAAAGTTTTTCTTATATCAAAATTTCTTGCCTCTACTCTTTCTTGTGCCCTTTCCAAAGCTTTATTTATCCAAGGGTGATCAATCGATTCACCTTCTTTTAAGCCAAATTTTTTCATTACTGAATCTATAGATTCAGATCCAAAGATTCGCATTAAATCATCTTCTAAACTTACATAAAATATAGAATTTCCAGGATCTCCCTGTCTTCCAGATCTACCTCTAAGTTGATTATCGATTCTTCTACTTTCATGTCGTTCAGTTCCTATTACAAACAAGCCTCCCGTTTTTTTAACTTCTTCTTTTTCTTTTAAAATTAAATCCTTATTACCGTTTAATTTATCATTTTCTAGTTTATTTATGTTACCACCCAATTGAATGTCAGTTCCACGGCCAGCCATATTAGTAGCTATTGTTACAGCACTTAACTTACCAGCTTTAGAAATTATTTTTGCTTCATTTTCATGATGTTTAGCATTTAATACATTATGATCTATTTTCTTTTTGTTAAGCAACAAAGATATTTTTTCTGATTTTTCTATACTTGTCGTTCCAACTAAAACTGGTTGTTTATTTTCTATACATTTTTCTATTTTTTCAATAATTGAATTATATTTTTCTTTTTCAGTTCTAAATATTTGATCGTTCATATCAGCTCTTATCATTGCTTGATTTGTGGGGATTGAAACTGTTTTAAGTTTATAAATATCTAAAAATTCCTCAGCCTCCGTCATTGCAGTTCCTGTCATCCCTGAAAGTTTTTCATAAAGTCTAAAATAGTTTTGGTAAGTTATTGAAGCTAAAGTTTGATTCTCACCTTGGATTGTTGCATTTTCTTTTGCTTCTAAGGCTTGGTGGAGTCCATCAGAAAACCTTCTTCCCTCAAGAACTCTACCTGTAAATTCATCTATTATTTGAACCTTATCATCTACAACAATATAGTCCGTATCTTTTTGAAAAAGTAAATTAGCTCGTAATGCTTGGTTAATGTGATGTACTAAATTAATATTTTGAGGATCATAAAAATTGTTATTTTTTAAAATTCCATAATCTTTTGACAACTTTTCTATTTTGTCTATTCCACTTTCTGATAACATAGCATTTTTATTTTTTTCATCTAATTCATAGTCAGATTTTTTAAGTTGTTTTATAAACTTATTACTTACAATATATTGATCTGATTTACTTTCTGTGCTACCAGAAATTACAAGAGGTGTTCTAGCTTCATCTATAAGAATACTATCAACTTCGTCAACAATACAAAAAGAATGTTTTTTTTGTACCATTTGATCAATTTCATATTTCATATTATCTCTTAAGTAATCAAAACCAAATTCATTATTTGTTCCGTATGTTACGTCACAACTATAATTTTTTTTTCTAACTTGATCGTCAATTATATCATTAGTAATGCAGCCAACAGATAAACCTAAAAATTTATATATTTGTCCCATCCAAGCGGAATCTCTTTTTGCTAAATAATCATTTACAGTAACAACATGGACACCTTTTTCTGTTAGCGCATTTAAATAGACAGGAAGGGTAGATACTAATGTTTTTCCTTCTCCAGTTTTCATTTCAGCTATTTTACCTTGATGTAAAATAATGCCACCCATTAACTGCACATCATAGTGTCGCTCACCTAATTTTCTTTGAGCAGCTTCTCTTACGTAAGCAAAAGCTTCAGGAAGTAAATCTTCTAATTTTTCTCCATTTTTAAACCTAGTTTTAAGCTCATTAGTTTTGGTGGGAAAGTTTTCATCGGGCATTTTTTTTACTTTACTTTCCCAACTATTAATCTTTTGAACGACCAATCCTAAACGATCGAGTTCCCTCTGACTTGAGTTTTTAACAAGTTTACCAATAATTTTGCTAATGTTGAGCATAAATAGTTATATTTTTTTTTGCAATTTAGTATAAATTATATTAATTCAATTAGGACTTATATAATCATTATTAATAAATTTTAAATACTTATGACCGTAAACTTAAAGAATTTTTTTAATCCCAAAGTTAAGATGTCAAAAATGGGTGAATTTCAAGAACTACATCCGATTGATGGTTTAGAAATTTCAGCCATATCAGCAGATCTTTATGGTGATGGTAGAGATGATATTTCCTTATACTATTTTCAAGATGGTGCTAATTTTGCTGCTGTTTATACAACTTCAAAAGTAACTTCTGCAAGTATAAATTGGAATTTAAAAGTAAAAAGACATTTTGTTAAAGCTCTTTTTGTTAATACAAAAAATGCAAACACTTTTACAGGAGTAAAGGGTGCTCAAGGTTTAAAAGAAATTGCACAAACTTTATCTAAATCATTAACAATAAAATCTGCGCAATCTCCTAAAGGAGTTAGTGATGTAGTAAAAATAACAGATTTGCTTTTTGCCTCTACCGGGGTAATTGGTGAAGAATACCCTCATATAAAAATAAAAAATAATATTCCTGAATTAGTAAAAAAATTAAGAGTAGATCAAAATAAATTTGTTTGGTTTAAGGCCGCTAGCGCAATAATGACAACTGATACACGACCAAAAGTAGCATATGAAGAATGTCGTATAGGATCAAAGTTAGTAAAAATTTCAGGTATAGCAAAAGGATCTGGAATGATAGCACCTAACATGGCTACAATGTTGGCCTTCATCTTTACTGATGCAAATATACCGTCAGTATTTTTAAAAAGTATTTTAAAAAAAATTAATTCAACAACTTTTAACTCAATAACTGTTGATGGAGATATGTCTACAAATGATATGGTGGCAATTTTTGCAACTGGAAAAGCTAAAAATTCTAAAATTTATAATGTCTTAGATCCAAAGTTACAAGATTTTGAAAAAGCTTTACACAGATTGTCTTTAAATCTTGCAAAACAAATTGTTTCTGATGGGGAGGGTGCAAAAAAATTTATAACAATTAATGTTATTGGAGCACGATCAACTTCTATGGCGAAGAACGTAGGATTTTCAATCGCTAACTCCGCTTTATTTAAAACAGCAATAGCAGGAGAAGATCCAAATTGGGGAAGGATTGTTATGGCAGTTGGAAAATCAGGTGAAAATATTATTGCTAATAAAATACAAGTAAAAATAGGCAATCATATAGTTGCTGAGCAAAGTGCAGTTTCTAAGTCTTATAAGGAAAGTGATTTAAAGGAGTATATGAAATGGGATTCAATCGATATTGAAATTAATTTAAATCTTGGAAGTGGATCTTTTACTGTTTATACATGCGATTTTACAAAAGATTATATAGATATAAATGCTGATTATAGAAATTAATAATTTCTTTTTATAAAAAATTTAATAGTATAATTTAAATGATTAAATTTAATCTAATATGCAAATGTGGTGAAACATTTGAAAGCTGGTTTTCTACTTCAAAAGAGTACAATTCTTTAATCAAAAGAAAACTTGTAAATTGTATTTATTGCAATTCTACTTCTATAAAAAAATCAGTTATGGCTCCCAACTTATCAAGCAAATCTAATAAAAAGTTAAACAAAGAAAAATTAACAAAAAATGTTAAAAAACAGCTTTTAAAATTTAGAAAGTATATAGAACAAAATTGTACCAATGTTGGAGACAACTTTGCAAAAGAAGCCCGAAATATTCATTATGATAAAAAAAATTCAAAAGGAATTTATGGTAGAGCTACCGAAAAAGAAACTATTGAGTTAAAAGACGAAGGAATAGAAGTTGATACTATACCTTGGGTAGATAAATCAGAAAATTAATTTTTTAAATAAGTTGATATATAATTTACTGATGAATCGTGACTTTTTTTCCATTCTTTAAGTAAAAAATTAAATTTCATACCAATAAGCTCATCTCTGGTAAAATCATTTTCTTTACATATAATTTCTAATTCTTGTGGTGTAACAAACTTGTCCCAATCATGCGTTCCAATAGGAAGCCACCTCAACACATATTCAGCACCAAGAATAGCAAATAAGTATGATTTTAAGTTTTTATTTATTGTTGAAACAAACATGATTCCATTTTTTTTTATTAAGTAAGAACAATTTTTAATAAATAAATTTAAATCAAAAACATGTTCTACTATTTCCATATTTAGGATTACATCAAATTTTTTTTCTAATTTAAAATTTTCAGGTGATGAATGAATATAATTTATATTTAAATTCATTTCTTTTGCATGCAACTTAGCTACTTTTATGTTATTTGCTGATGCGTCTATACCAGATATTTTGGCACCCAATCTATTTAGTGGTTCACAAAGTAATCCGCCACCACATCCAATATCTAAAATATTAAGATTTTTTAAAGATTCAGGAGATTTTGGGTCAAGTTTAAAATGAGAAATTAGCTTATCTTTTATAAATGCAATTCTTGCTGGGTTAAGAAGATGTAAGGGTTTAAATTTTCCACTTGGATTCCACCACTCATTAGATAATTTAGAAAACTTTTGTACTTCACTTTTATCAATTGTAGTTGACATATCAGTTATTAGAATAGCTTGTGAAATTTTATAATTATATGTATTTACTACTAAACAATAAGTAAAGTATATAAGATATTTTGAAATATGAAAAGATTAACATTAAAATTTGGTGGAACATCTGTAGGTTCTATAGAAAAGATACAGAAAGTAGCCAGTATAATAAAAAAAAGACATAAAGAAGGAAATGAAATAATTATTATTGTTTCTGCAATGTCTGGCGTAACTAATGATTTAATAAATAAATCTAGTTCTATAAGTAAAAACTTTGACCCCAGTGAACAAGATGTTCTATTATCATCAGGAGAACAAATTTCGAGCTCATTACTTTCTGGCGCTTTAATAGAGTTGGGTATTCAAGCAAGATCCTGGATGGGATGGCAGTTGCCAATTATTACAAATGATAATCATACAGCTTCACAAATTATACAAATTCAAACTAAAGAAATTTTAGAATTTATTTCTAACAAAGGAGTTGCTGTAATTGCTGGATTCCAAGGAATTTCTAATAAAAATAGAATCACCACATTAGGAAGAGGTGGTTCAGACTTATCAGCAGTTGCTATAGCAAAGTTTTTTAAAACTGATTCTTGTGAAATTTATACAGATGTTGAGGGGGTGCTTACTACAGATCCATCAATACACAAAAAAGCAAAAAAAATTGATAAAATTTCATATGAAGAAATGTTGGAAATGGCTTCTCTAGGTGCAAAAGTTATGCAACCAAATGCAGTCCAATCAGCGATGATAGATAATATACCAATTAATGTGAAGTCAACTTTCTCAAAAAACTCTGGGACGCAAATAGTTCCAGAAAGTGAAATTGATTACAAAAAAGCTATAACTAGTATAGCTTATTCAAAAGGTAATGCAAAAATTTCCATCGTTGGAGTTATAGATAAACCTGGTGTTGCGGCTGACATATTTGAACCAATTGGAAAAAATAATATTAATATTGATATGGTAATACAAAATACTTCTTTAAATGGTAAAAATGCAAATATAACATTTACTATTAAACAAGAAGACTTGAATAAAACTGTAAATATAATTGAAAAAAATAAAAAAAAATTAAATTATAATAAAATAACTCATGATGATAAGCTTGCAAAAGTATCAATTATAGGAGCTGGTATGATAAGTGAATCTGGCGTGACGTATAAAATGTTTAGATCTTTAGCAGATGAAAAAATAAATATTTTAGCTATTTCGACTTCAGAAATAAAAATTTCTGTTTTAGTTAATGAAGACATGACTCAAAAAGCAGTACAAGCTTTACATAAGACGTTTGGATTAGACTAAAAATGAGTATTAGACCATTTAGAGATATAAAAAGGCGAAAAACCAAAAAAATTAACGTAGGTAAAGTTGCGATTGGTGGGGATGCGCCTATATCAGTTCAATCGATGACAAATACTTTAACCACTGATGTTGATGCTACTATTAAACAAATTTGTGAGTTAGAAGAAGCTGGCGCAGATTTAGTAAGAGTTTCGTGCCCAGATAAAGAATCTTGTTTATCGATAAAAAAAATTATCAAACACATAAACGTGCCAATTATAGCTGATATCCATTTTCATTATAAAAGAGCAATAGAGTCTGCAGTTTCTGGGGCAAGCTGTTTAAGAATAAATCCTGGAAATATTGGTTCAAAAGAAAGAATAAAAGAAGTGCTTAAAGCAGCAAAAGATTATAATTGTTCTTTAAGAATTGGAGTGAACGCTGGTTCTTTAGATAAAAATTTACTAGATAAGTACAAAGAGCCATGTCCTGAAGCATTAGTTGAAAGCGCTGTTAATAATATTAAACTTTTAGAAGACGAAGATTTTTTTAATTTTAAAATAAGCGTTAAATCTTCAGATGTTTTTTTAACTACAAAAGCTTATAAATCTTTATCTAAAATAACTGATTATCCACTACATTTAGGAATTACTGAAGCAGGCAGTTTAAATTCAGGAAGCATAAAATCATCAATAGGTATGGGAATTTTATTAATGGAAGGAATAGGAGACACCATAAGAGTTTCCTTGTCAGAAAATCCTGTTGAGGAGGTTAGAGTTGGATATGAAATTTTAAAAAGTCTAAATTTAAGACAAAGAGGAATAAATATTATATCTTGTCCATCTTGCGCCAGACAAGCATTTCCAGTTATTGATACTGTAAAAATTCTAGAACAAAAACTTTCACACATTAAGGAGTCTATAACTTTGTCAATTATTGGATGCGTGGTAAATGGACCCGGGGAGGCTGCTCAAACAGAAATCGGATTAACAGGCGGTGGTCAAGATAATCACATGATGTATATATCAGGTTTACCTCATCACAAAGTTGTGAGCAGTAAAATAATTGAAGAAGTCGTAGAATTAGTAGAAAAAAAATCCCAAGAATTAAAAAAAAATTAAATTAAAAATGATTCCCGTAGAAAAAGTTCAACTTATAGTCAAAACATATAGTAGGTTAGAAAAAGAGCTTGCTTCTGGAAATATTGATAAAGATGAATTTATTAAGAAATCAAAAGAATATTCCAGTATAGGAGAAGTCATTAATGAAGCAAAAGGCTATATAAATTTTGAAAAAGAAAAAAATGAGTTAGAAAAAATTATAAATGAAAAAGGTGGCGATGAAGAAATGATTAAATTAGCAGAGAATGAACTTTCTCAACTACAACAAATAAAAACAACTTATGAACAAAAACTTAAAATATACCTTTTACCCAAAGATGAAGCGGACGGAAAGAATGCTATACTAGAAATAAGAGCTGGAACTGGGGGTTTAGAAGCAACATTATTTGTAGCTGATCTTTATAAAATGTATGAAAAAGTATGTTTAAAAAAAAAAGGTAACATGGAAATAATAATTTTAGCTGAACTTTAATAAAAGGATTGAAAAAGAATGTTAAAAAAAAAATGGTCACTTGAAATTATAAATATATCCAAAAGTGAAGCTGGAGGTTTTAAAGAGGTAATTTTATTAGTAAAGGGAACTGACATTTATTCTTTTTTAAAGTTTGAGTCTGGGGTCCATAGAGTTCAAAGAGTACCAGAAACAGAAACTCAAGGTAGAGTACATACATCAGCAGCAACTGTTGCAGTTCTTCCAGAGGCGGAAGAAGTAGATTTAAAAATTAATGAAAAAGATTTAAGAATTGATGTTTTTAGATCAGGCGGTCCAGGAGGACAATCGGTAAACACAACTGATAGTGCAGTAAGGATCACACATTTACCCACTGGAACTGTTGTTAGTCAGCAAGATGAAAAATCTCAGCATAAAAATCGCGCTAAGGCTATGAAAATTTTAAGATCTAGAATTTACGACTCAGAAAGAGAAAAAAAGGATAGAGAAAGATCAAAAGATAGAAAAAATCAAATAGGAACTGGGGATAGATCAGAAAGAATTAGAACTTATAATTTTCCGCAAGGAAGAATTACTGATCATAGAATAAATTTAACTTTACATAAATTACAAGAGTTTTTAAATGGCGATGCTTTTGAAGAATTAAGCCAAAGTTTAAGATTGCAAGATCAAGAAATTAAGTTAGCCAATTTGAAACAATAAAATGATTTTAGAAAATACTATACAGAACGCTTCACAAATCCTAAAAAAAAATAATATAGTTACCCACCAGCTAGATGCAGAAATTATACTTTCGCATATTTTAAATGTTAAAAGAGAGTTTTTAATTACTAATAATGATATTCATATAACAAAAAAAATAATTAAAAAATTTAACCATGCAATTAATAGAAGAAAAAATAATGAACCTGTAGCCTATATCACAGGACAAAAGGAGTTTTGGAGTCAAAATTTTTCTATTAATAAATCTACTCTTGTACCTAGGCCAGAAACAGAATTAATAATATATAAATTAATTAATTTTTTTAAAAATAAAAGTCTAAATATATTAGACATAGGAACGGGTTCTGGCTGTATATTATTATCCTTATTAAAAGAATTAAAACTTTCTAGAGGCACTGGTATAGATATTTCAAAAAAAGCTATTGAAGTTGCTATAACTAATTCTAAAAATCTCAAAATATTAAATAGATCAAAATTTAGGGTTACTGATATAAATAAATTCTATTGTGGAAAGTACGACTTAATTGTTTCTAATCCACCATATATATTGTTGAAAGACCTAAAAAATTTAAGTAAAGATATAAGTAATTATGAACCCATAATTGCATTAAATGGTGGGTTAGACGGCCTTGATGTAATAAAAAAAGTTATTTTTAAATCAAAAAAACTATTAAAAACGGGTGGATTGCTTGCAATAGAAATTGGTAACAATCAACATAAAAAAGTTTTATATTTGTTGAACGAGAATGGGTATAGAGTGAAGAGTAAAGAATTTGATTATATGAAAAATGTACGTTGCATTATAAGCACAAAAATGTAATTATTAATTAAATCAAAATTAATATTTTGACAAATCCAAATATAAATGAACATTATTAAGCATATCTTTTAATAAAATATTTTTTAACACAACATATGTATCAACGAAGACCAAGCAAATTTAATAAATATAGATCAAGTGGGCGAAGGTTCCAACCTCGTGGAAATGGCTCTAACAACAGTAATGGACAAATAAGATCAGGGTCACAGTTATTTAATGATCAACCAAGAAATAAGTTTAGGCCCGTTTACAATCCCGAAAAATTATTTGAAAAGTATAG
>Ga0114999_10005271_pt1 | contig 15316 bp, 13 predicted proteins | sample ArcticOcean_MG_C_3_FD_89820 | JGI IMG/M metagenome (GOLD analysis project Ga0114999, IMG submission 89820) | Marine microbial communities from western Arctic Ocean - ArcticOcean_MG_CB8_126 | ecosystem: Environmental > Aquatic > Marine > Oceanic | place: Arctic Ocean: Canada Basin | collected...
GCGAAGTGATGCACCCGAAAAATGCAGCGTCCGCGCTCAGTTCCTCGGCGGCAATAGCGAGGTCTATGGACTGCAGGAACACGTCAGATGCCGAGCGCGCTTGCGAGCCCTGCGAGGAAGACCAATGTCCAAAAGATAAAATCCAATTTTCTTCATTAGTTTGTCCATATTTTTGTTTGCGCCCTTTTTCGTGCGTCAATCTGGCACTGTCATGTATGAACGGCATGGTCGATGCAAGGGATGATTTTCGAAGACGTATTGTCAGGGCAGAGCCGAATTAATTCAGCTTGCGGCAATGACGGAGCGTCCATCCGCCAACCTCCAAACTTAGACTTCGACGAGTGGCGCAGCCTCTTCATCTTTATGTTCGGCCGCTGATATTATTAAAGCCGGTTTTATTGTTCGAGCAGGAAAGCTTTGAATTAAAAAAACTGTCCCTATATAATTATTATTCGGGTAAATTTTCAGGTGGGTTAGATTTTAAATACTCAACATAGGCCATATCGCGTTCATTAATATGGTGTGTTAGCCAATCGATTAAAAATTCTGCGAACCATTCAATATCTACATTCTCCGAGTTCTTTTCAAAGTTTTCGGCAATCTCGATAACTTCTTCGGTCAGGCTTATGTGTTGTGCCTGGGTTTGTTCAAAATCTGGGTAGCCCCATTCTTCCATATACGCTTCTTCGCGTTTAAAATAGCTTGAGGCATAATCAATTAATTCTGAAATGGTTACGGAAATGACAGCGTGGGATTTATTGCCTTCGGCTTCCTGCAGCAAATTATTTATGAAGGAAAATAATTTTATATGATCTTTGTCGATATCTTTGATGCCGGTCAGAAGGCGGTCATCCCAATCGAATTTTTCATACATGGGCAATTCTTTCTTAAACGAATTAAGGGGCATTCTACAATTACAGCTTTGTGACCCAATTAACGATTTCTGTGGAGTGCCAAGCAATGGCAATAAATCCGATAAGAATTGTCGCGCCCCATAGTCCCGCGTTGAGTAGCACCTCTGTGGTTGTTCTGCGCCTGCCTCTTTGTCGCTGGCGCCGTTCAATTCTTTCGGCCCGACTCGTGGCCGCTTCTTCTAAAAGACTATGATCTTTAAGATGCTTTTTTTTCTGACTCACGGCGGCGTTTTAAATCATCTAAGTTTGCCACAAAACCACTCCCAAGGGTGCCTTGGGCTCAAGCCCAAAACATCTGCCTATCGTTTGTCATTGGTGATTAATATGACGCAATCTTGAATAAGGTTCATTGACCGAAATCAATCCAACCCAGAATTTCATAGGAGGGAGTGCCCAGGTAGAGGACTAGGTATTTTACTATTTTTCAGGCAAGTGTATGGCGTCTATTGCAGCGGCCAAGGCAATATGACGTAGCTTTGTAGTATACCTTCTGGATATTGCAGGGTCATAAAGTGCGACAACGCGCCCAGTAACATGATAAAAATTCCTGCCGATATCGCGCAACCTAAATGAGACAACTTAGCCTTGAGACGAATGAAGACGTAAATAAACATTCCAATGCCAAGAACAAATCCGACGAGGGCTGAAACCCCTAACATGCCCATCAGCCACATCAGGTAATATTCATTGGAACGGTACTCAAGCGCTCTATCGATCTCTTCCTTTTCAGAATCGTAAAACACGAGCGATGCACCTTTGGTTCTATACATCTCGATGCCCAGCGGAATGATAAAAAAAAGGGATATTCCCCCCGCGAACAACGGATACACGCCGGTGAGAACATCCCACCTGGTGCCGTCCCAGACGACGATCAGCGACAGCACCAAAATAAATCCGTAGAAAATACACTGCGGTATTTTATTGCGGGCCGTGTGGACGCCGCCTTCAGTAATTTCAGATTGCGCCGGTTTATACCTAATTGCCGCGATAACTGAGATCACTGTGAGGATAATCAAAATTATCACGATCGGATGGGTCAGGAACGAAATCCCATAGGTTGTTATCGTGTGGTAAATAGATGTTTCGACCCGAGTGGAAAGCACATAACCGATTAATAACGCGGGCCGCGGCCAGCCAAATCGCTTCATGTAGACGCCTAATGTTCCCAAGAGCATCAGCATCAGCAGGTCGCCCCATTCTCGCGTCGCCTGGAAGGCAGCGAAGAAGATCAGGCCGAACATGAAGGGGGCGATTAGGGTGTAACGAATTGTCGTAAGTTTGGCGATTTGTGACGCCAGCAGCAGGCAGGTACCGGCACCGAAGATATTTGCCAACGCAACCGACCAAATCATCAAATAAACCACATTGGCCTCATGCGTGATCATTTCAACGCCAGGCTCGATACCGATGAGTATAAATCCGCCCAAAAGCAAAGCCATGCTGCCGGAACCAGGAATGCCGAACAGGATGGTCGGGATCAAGGCACCGCCTTCTTTGGCGTTGTTCGCGGCTTCGGGCGCGATGACACCGCGAATATCGCCGGTGCCGAAGGTTTCGCGGTTTTTACTGGTTTGAATGACGTGGCCATAGGCGATCCAATCAATGACCGATCCGCCAAGCCCTGGAAGCGCGCCAACGACGCAGCCGATGGCGGCACAGCGCAGGACGATCCACCAATGGGTAAAGGTATCTTTCAGCCCTCGAATCCAGCCAGAACCCAAGACGCCAGTCTTCGAGATGGTGAGTTGGCGGCGCAACAGATCAATGATCTCAGGCAAGGCAAACATTGCAAGTCCGACGATCACCAGGGCAATTTGGTCGATCAAGTATTCGGTGCCAAACGTAAGGCGTTCGACGCCGCTGATAGGGGCAGAGCCAAAGGCACCAATCATGAGACCAATCGCACACGCCGCCATACCTTTGAGCGGGTGACTTCCCGTTAACATGCCAACCATGGTGAGGGCCAGGACGATCAGCATCATCTGTTCGCCAAAGCCCATGGCGTTGATAATAGGTTCGGCATAAAATATGGCGAACGTCAGCACGAACGCGCCGAACAACCCGCCAAGTAATGAGGCAGAAAATGCTGCTGCTAGGGCGCGTGCTGCCTCGCCCTTTTTAGAAAGCGGAAAGCCATCGCACACCGTCGCCTGCGAGCTGGCGGTCCCCGGAATTCCCATGAGGACGGACGGAAAAGTATCCGATGTCGCGGTTACCGATTGCAAGCCGATCATCATGGCTAACGCGTTTGTCGGCTCCATGCCGAAAACAAATGGCAACAGCAATGCAAGCCCTGCTGTGCCGCCAAGGCCTGGTAAAATGCCGACGATCAACCCAAGAAAAACGCCAAAGCTTAAATAAGTGACATGCTCCAGACTTAGGAGCGTCACAAGAGCTTCGATCATCGCATCTTCCATGGGGAAATCCGTATAAAATAATTAAGAAATATAGGTGAATAAAAATTACATAAAGAAATAGCCGGTACCGTTTCCGGCACCGGCTATTTTTAGTCAGACGTTATACTTTTACGCCAAACGTTTTAAAGACCCAATCCTTCATCCATTTTTCGGCTTCGGGGCTGATGTCCATAGCGTTGTTATAGAGCTTCTGAGCATCCTTTCTAAGGTTGACCTTATAAGCGCCCATAATCTTGCGACCCTTGGTCATGAACTCTTTATCTTTGAGAACCTTTTCCATGGCAACGGACCATGCCTCATGGATGTCGTCAGGTGTTCCTCTTGGCAGAGCCATTCCTTTAGAAGCGGAAACGCCCATGGTTACGATGTTCTTCCATGCTTCGTAGACAACACCGGTCGGGTTCTTGCCACCGTGCATGGCGCGGTAAGCGTCGAGAGCGATCGGTAAGTCTGGAAACACGTTGCCCTTAATGACAGAACCATCAGGTTGCGGAATTCCGAGGGTCATGAAGGGAATAACCTTGCCCTTTTTGGCGTGCTTTTTGACTTTTTTCGTAAAGGCACCGGCGGAATCATAGTTCGTATTAATTTCGCCCCGCATCAGTGATTTGCGTTGTTTGCCAGAACTAAGGCCAAGGACAGTCTTAACGTTATTGAAGCCCAGCAGCTCATAGGTAAACAGAGCCCGAAGCTCAGCCGAGGTTGCATTTTTAGCACCAAGTACGATGCCATACTTTTTCAGTGCTTTAATATCGTCCAGAAGGTTCTTGCCTTTTACGCCGGTTTCTGGCCGTGCGTAGAAGACTGAATCTTGGGCAACGACCCAAACCGGACGCCATTTACGGACATCATATTTTGCTTTTCCACCGCCCAAAGCTTGCGAAGTCATGGTCGATGTGGAGACGGCAACGACGGTCAGCCCATCTGGCTTTGCCTTGCGTTCGAAATAGTTACTACCCTTGGTGGCTCCGCCACCGGGACGGTTGTAGACAATTACTTTGGGCTGTCCGGGTAGATGCCGAGCCAAAAATGGCTGGAACAACCGGGATAAAACGTCGGACCCGCCGCCTTCCTTGAAGGGGACAACGATCGTGATGGTTTTACCTTTAAAGCTGACTTCAGCTGCTGCTGGGGTTGAAGCGAATGCAGCGGCAAATGCGAGCGCGCCGACTGCACTTGCTGTTATTAAATTACGTATTTTCATTTTAGGTGTCTCCCTTGTTTTGCTAGATCTTGACGAACTTCGCCGCCTGAATTTTGTCAGCGGCGATCACTAAAGTCATCCCTTACACATTCAGAATCTACATGTCAGCGGCACATACCCACCTATGTCAACAAAATTTGGCATTATTTTCTACGAAATTCGTGGAGGACTTTAACCAAGACCCCGCCGGATTCGAGACAATCGGCTTAAAATGGGGACCAAACGTCGGCCTTTGTTTCAAAGGTCGTTACCTCTCCGTCTTTGCTTGTGGCTGTAACGGTGATCGGTGAGTCCTTAATTATTCCGGATTTAAGCCCGTTAATTTCATACCATTCTTCACCGTTTAGGCCAAGAATTTGGGCATTTTCTCCAGCCTTAAACAACAACGGAACAACGCCCATGCCAATTAGGTTGGAGCGATAGATGCGTTCGACTGACTCAGCAATAACGGCCTTTACGCCAATTAACGCTGGCCCTTTGGCCGCCCAGTCACGGGACTATCCCATACCGTAAGCGTCACGAAGCCGAAGAGAATCTAGCTGGCGCCAATGAAGAGCTTAATTCACAGTTGGTGGAGTTAACGGATATCCGAGAACGGGCGGAAGAAAGAGCCGCAGAAGCGGTTGGGCTTGCCGAGGACCTGCACTTTGCAAAAGAAGATGCCGATAAGGCTTCGGCGATGGCAAAGGCCGGTAAAAATTGCATTCAGTCCCTAATGAATACGGTAACCGATGCCATCATTATGGCGGATAGCAAAGGATGCATTGAGACGTTTAATCCAGCAGCTCAGAAATTATTTGGGTATGATATTGAAATGGTAAGAGGTCAGAACGCCTCCATGCTGTTGCCGCTACCGCACAAAGCGAAGCATGATGGCTACATCAAACATTTCGTCGATGGCAATCCTGCCCGAATCATTGGCTCAATCATTGAAGAAGTTGCGGTCGATAAAAACGGCCGTGAGTTCCCGATAGAGCTAACGATTAATCCCATTTACATCGATGATGATGTCGCATTCATCGCCGTTATCAGATATATCACGGAACGTAAAAAAGCAGACGAAAAAATTCGCAAATTGGCGATGACGGATTCCTTGACCGGTCTCGCCAACCGCAACGCCTTCATGCGTGATTTTGAGCAAGCCATTGGTTTGACCCGTCGCCATCAGAATCATTTGGCTTTGTTGATGTTGGATCTGGCTAAATTCAAACCGGTTAATGATACCTATGGCCATCCGGTGGGCGATGCAGTGTTGATCGAAGTTGCCAACCAGATGCGAGAAATTTGCCGTGAAACAGATATCATCGCACGCTTAGGCGGCGACGAATTCGCGATTATTATGACTGACCTTGATGATAATGAAAAATTGTTTCGCCAGCCTTGAAGCTGATCAAAGCCCTATCGACGCCAATGGAGGCAGTCGGACATAAAGTGCAAATCGGCACCAGCATCGGGATCGCAATTCACCCGGATGACGGCGAAACGATTGAAACATTGGTGACGAATGCGGACGATGCTCTCTATGCGGCTAAAAAGGCTGGTCGCAATACTTACCGGATGCATGAAGCAGAAATGCCGAAAGTCGACCCCGCTGAATAAATTTACGCGGCTTGCGATGTTCTTGTAAACCGAGCCTTAGGTTTCACGTCGGCGCGGCAGAAGGCGTGAAGGAAACATGTTCTCTCTGCGACCCCAAGAATTTGCTGAGCAACGTAATCGTCTGCGGTTGAATCCATATAAACGTGAGTTTCCACAGGCTGGGAGATACCGGCCTTGCCAGTTTTTCCGGAAGCACCCCCTAGGGAAAAATGCGTGTCCTGAATAATCCGATATCCGGTTAGCGGCAGTTTTGCCATGCCTGCAAAGCGCCCCACTTGTGTCATATAGCAAAGACCGATCCCGGCGGAAATTAAGGTAGCGGCGTCTGGTGCTCGGCCCTTGCCGCCAAAGCCATCGGCTTCATCCGACAAGAATTTCCAAGTCGGCGCTGCTGGCGAAAATTGTTCCTTAAAAATTTCTTTAACCCCGTCCGAACGCAGGACGCATTTTGTATGCATGTGAAGCAGGATTTTATCGTCGTCTATCTTTGGTGAATTAGGTGGATTTGCATTAAACGCCGCCCGGGCCGCATCCTCTGCCACCAATTGTTTTATCAGCCCAGGGACAGCGTTGGTCTCCGTCGCGCGTTCAAGATTCGGGAAATTATCACCAGGGTCAGCAAACGGATCCGCCTTTAGCGGCGTCACCTGTTCAGGGGTTAGCACGTTGCCGTTATGGACAAGTGTAAACAAACTCGGATGAACGCCACTTGCCAGCCCGTTTAGGGGGGAGGCCGAAACCGCCTCAAACAACATCGTGTTCAAGGTCTGATCATCGCAGCTGGCTTCACATCGAACTTCCAGCTCCGGTGGCAGCACACCGCTGTTCATGGTTCCTTTGCGAAAATCACCTTCACGGAAATAGTAGTTGTTGAGCACCAGTTCCAAGTTTTTCAACGTCATGCCACGTTGTTGGGCAAGGGCTGTAATCTCGTTCATGTAGGACGCGATCATGCCGGTGCTTAGAAACGTGAGCGGATTGGGGGCTTGATTGTGACCGCCCAGGTGAGGGCCTTCGTCACTGGCGACCCGCCAAGCCATGCCGGTGGCTGCGGAAACGACAAGCGCTTCTTTTTGCATGCCCTCTAATGACCGCACCCAGGTCCGCACAGATTGCCCCAACGGGTTGGGCGGCGTCGGGAACCCAGCATCAGCCGCATTCGCCGCGATAAAGTAAAGCGGTTCACCAAGTTCTTCGAGGGACGTCTTTGTCATTTGAAAAGCCTATTTTAGAAATTTAAGCTGAAGTCGTGAGGGCGGAAGTTAAACGCCCAAAAGTGGTTGGGTCAATGTAATGGGACGATTGAAGGAATGAGACCATAGGCCCTTGTGCTTTGCCAAGGTCGTTCAATTGAGATAGTTCCTTTGCGATCCGATCCCGTTCATTGTAGATATGCTGAAACTGAACATCATACCCGGCGATGGGCTGCGGGTAATTTTTGAGCGCCTGATAGTTGGCGTTCTTTGCCGCCAGCAAGCAGTCTTTGTATTTCTTCCCAAATTAAATTTTCAGTCTGATTATCCATGATCCTCTCCTTATAGGAATTTGAGTGGAATAGACAATATAGCACCCCAAGGGGCCTAATCGAAGAACACAAGAGCCCGGGCTTCGATGCTTTGGCGTGGCAGTGCGTTGGCGGGGCCCGTTGGGTCTTCAAACGCGGAGTGGGCTGTATAGCGGACAGGGCTGTCTAGATCAGAATCAAAGACCCTAAATATTAGCGCCTCAGTACGCTTTATTTCAGGAAAATAATACCATTCGAGCGCCGGGTTATAAGTAATGTGATAAGTCTCGCCAATTCGGTGCGGATAATGGCGTTCAACAACGATAAAGCCTTCCTTCGGCAGAGTCCGGGCATCACAAATGGCCAGCGGGTCACGTAGAAGGACTTCCGTAATGGGCCGCCAAACTTGGACGATGGCGAACCTTCCTTTAAGGGCAGCATTGGCCTCGTCTGGCTCTAAAAGGTCACGCACACGTTGCAGGCCTGACTTATCTGTGTAGTCGTTGTGGACAGATCGAACTGGTGCTCGGGCCAGCTTTTCTTGGCGCAAATTATCGTCACTTATGCGTATGGTGTGATCGAACATCAGCACACGCGACGCCCCAGTGTGAGACTGTATCAGGGCTTCAATTTCCGTGTAGTAGACGGCTCTCACCTCATCCGGATTTTGGAAATCAGTGACCGCGCTAGTATTGTCGAGAAATTCAAACCCATGTGTTTCCAGGCTAAAGGCGTCTCGCTTGTGGCGGCCATTCAGAACCTTGATTGTGCGCTCTTCATAGGTGCCCGCCTGGGTCCGGGCTTCGTGTTCCGGTCCGCTAATGTGGTGAACCGGCGCAATACCATCATCCACGATATAGGTGAAGGTTCCTTCTATGCTCGGATTTTCAGCGGTCATAGTTTTTCTCTGTGGTTCTTCTCTTTTATGAGTTCGGTCCGTCTCTAAATTCGGATAGAGTTTGGTTCGGGGTTAATGCTTCTGGATCGACGACGATCTCGATAACGGCTGGTTTGCCACTATTCTGAGCACGCTCAAAAGCGGCCGGGAAGTCTTCTGTCTTTTCCACCCGCTCGCCGTGCGCGTGATAGGCATCCGCTAGCTTAACGAAGTCCGGGTTTTTCGTGTCCGTGGCGATGACATTACCCGGGTAGCGTTTTTCTTGGTGCATTCGGATGGTGCCATACATGTTGTTATTGACGATTATGAAGATCACGTTTGCGCCATATTGGGCGGCGGTTGATAGTTCTTGTCCCAGCATCATGAAGCAGCCATCACCGTTGATGCTAACCACTGTGCGTTCAGGGGCCGTCAGCTTGGCGGCAATTCCCGCAGGGACGCCATAGCCCATGGCACCACTGGTCGGGGCCAATTGGGTCTTAAACATTTTATGCTGAAAGAAGCGGTGCACCCAGGCGGTATAGTTCCCGGCACCCACAGTCAAAATGGCATCTTCCGGCAAAGTCTTATTCAAGTATGCCATAACTTCACCCATGTTGACGTCGCCTGGAACTTGGGTCGGCTTAATGCGCTCCAGATAATCGGCGTGGGCTTCTTCGGCCTGACCTTTCCAGGCAGAAGCGTCGACAGGTTCCAAGGCACGGGCAGCGGCGGCGAAATTGACCAGCGACGAATTGATGGCGAGGTCTGGATAATACACCCGGCCCAGTTCCTCTGCACCTGGATGAATATGAACCAGCTTTTGCTGCGTGCTGGGGATATTTAGCAAGTCATAGCCCTGGGTGGTCATTTCTCCCATCCGGGGGCCGGCGACGACCAACAGATCAGCATTCTTCACCCGCTCAGCGAGTTTAGGATTAATGCCAATTCCCACATCACCAGCATATTGAGAGTGACGGTTGTCGAAACAGTCCTGCCAGCGAAAGGCGACGCCGACGGTCAGGCTGTTGGCTTTGGCGAAGGCGGTAATGTCGGCAACCCCTTGTGCGTTCCAGGTCGACCCTCCCAAAAGAATGAAGGGTCGTTTGGCATCGCTTAGCAAGCTCCGGAACTTGTCCATATTTTCAGCGGACGGCGAAGCTTGAACAGGAATGGCTGCAGGCACGTCATAGGCGATGGCCATTTCCGACAGCATATCTTCAGGCAGTGCCAGAACCACAGGACCTGGCCGGCCCGACGTCGCGACGTGGAAGGCGCGGCTGATGTATTCCGGAATTCTTGCGGGGTCATCAATTTGCGCCACCCATTTCGCCATCTCGCCATACATGCGGCGGAAGTCGATTTCTTGGAAGGCTTCGCGGTCGACCATGGACCGGGCAACTTGGCCGATGAACAAAATTACCGGCGAGGAATCCTGAAACGCCGTGTGAATGCCGATGGAGGCATTTGTCGCACCAGGCCCCCGGGTCACCATGCAGATGCCGGGCTTGCCGGTTAATTTTGCATAAGCGTCCGCCATGTTAGAGGCGCCGCCTTCGTGGCGAGTATTGATGACCTTGATGGCGTTGCGTTGTTGATACAATCCATCCAGCAGAGTGATATAACTTTCGCCCGGAACGCAGAATACGGTATCGACACCTTGAATGCGGAGCTGATCTGCCAGGATGTGGCCGCCGAGCCTGCTTTGTTGTTGGCCGTCCATTATTTATGATCCTTAAGTCTTAGAGGGGAGAAACATCCCAAGTGTCTACAATTTTGCCGCCTGCTTGTGTGAATAGCTTAGCGATGGGGCAGAATTTTGCCAGGTCTGAGCGAATTTTTTCGATTTGTTCCGGCGTGCCATTAGAATTGACTGAGATGGCCATGCGAATTTCGATGAACACAAGATTAACCTCTTGCTTCAGTTGTGCGCCGCGCGGATCGAAGTCGTAATCGACCTTAATTTCCATGTTCTGTAAATCGACACCCATGGGCTCGGCAATACGACTGCTGATCACGTTTGTACAGGCGACCAGGGCGGCAACAACAGTTTCCGTCGGGGTAAAGCCCATGTTTGTTCCACCGCGAGCGATTGGCTCGTCGATATGGATGGAGACGTCTCTGGTCGATAAATCTGTGCGCGCATGGGTAACGCAGGTCGCTTCCATTTTTGGTGTTACGACAGTTTTTTCTTTGACAGTAGCCATTATTATATCCTCTCAAATTTTTAGGGTGGGGCATAGCGGAATAGTTTCCGCCCCTCATTTGAGACACCATTTATCATATACGGGGCAATAGTAAACAGGGCCACAGGTCATCAAAGTTTTGTGAGTTCGCCGGTATATCCCAAATCAGCACTGATGGCTTTTGTTGCCCGAAGCAGAGCCGGCGCCAAGGATTTTACTTTTGCGTGGGTCATGCGCGCTTCTGGTCCGTGGACTGTGACGGCTACGACGGGATTACCGAACCGATCAAACACAGCCGCCCCCATAGCCGACGAACCGTGGGTAATTTCGCCAACCGTGCGGGCATAGCCAAGCGCCCGAGTCCAATCTAATTCCCGGCGATATGTTATTTCATCTCGTTCGGTTTTGGGAGTGACGGCCTTCCATTCGGTTTTTTTGAGGATGCGGTCGAGGTCAGGCTCGGGCAAATACGCTAATAGTGCGCGCCCCGCCGACCCTGTATGAATGGGGAGAACCCGGCCCAAAGTCGCGACAACTCTAAGTTCCCGAGCAGGCTGCAAAACATCAATGCATTCTCTCAGCAAGCCTTGTGGGGTGATCAGGCAGATTGTCTTCTGAATCTCAGTTAGCAATGCATTCAGGTGCGGTCGACTGATGCTCAAGATATCCATCGGCAGCAATGCATAGAGGCCAGGCCCCGGGGTATAGCGACGGCTTTCTGCATCCTTATTTACCAAGTTAAGAGTGCTGAGGGTCGTTAGAATGCGAAGGGCCGTTGCTTTGTCGAGCCCGGCCCGTTCGCTTAATTCGGTTAGGTTGATGGGCTGGGTGCATGGCTGCGATCCCGGCACTTGAGGCTGGGCTAGATGTTCTCATCTGTGAAAAGGCAAGGTGTTGGATCACTGCGGCAGCGTCGGTTGTGGCGTTGATCAGTATCTTACGATTATGGACAGCGGGCCGAACTGGGATACCCCTGAATTTTTAATCAAGCACGTTCCTGAACTCACCGACGGCATTGTCGATATGGCGGTGACAACGAAGCTTATTCATGCAATGCCGAGAATATTACGTAAGATCTAATCTTTCGGTGTTGATTTTAAAGACCCGGACCGGGGCGATTATTATCGCCTTCGCTCCTTTGGTTTGCCGGGCAGCTATCGCATCAATTTTGATGGTGGAGATTTCAAAAAGATCATCGGTCAACAAGTCCGCCGTAATCGCGGCACGGTCCTGATGCGGCCCATGGGTGTACAGTTGCTGGTCGAAGACAATCGCGCCTATGGCATGCTGGCATTTAATTTTCGCACGGGCGAATGGTACGCCATCCGCGCCAAGGCGGTGATGCTGGCGACCGGGGATGTAAATCGAATTTCCAAAAATGCGTCTGGCATGGCGTTCGACAGTTGGCATTGTCCGTTTAACACAGGTGATGCGCAGGCAATTGGCTACCAGGCCGGTGCGACCTTGGCCAATATGGAATTTGTCGAAACGACCCTGACGCCAAAGGGTCTTTCATCCCAGGGACTGAATTCACTGGTCGGTCTAGGCGCACACTTCCTGAACAAAGCCGGCGAACGCTTTATGTTTAAGTACGATGAAAAAGGTGAGAACGCGCACCGGTCAGTGATCGCTGATGCTGTGATTAATGAATATCTTTTGGGCAATGGTCTGATCTATGTCGATTGCACCAATTTGCCAAAAGAAGACCTGGATTTTCTGGAAAATACCTTGCAGGTGGACCGCCACACCATGCCCGCATTTTATGAGCAAAAGCATCATGACCTGCGCACGACCCCCATCGAAGTCTCTGTTTCCGAACTCAGTATTCGCCGCAGCGGGGTTTATTTCAGGGGCAGTGGATTGGCGGTAGATACCGACGGACAGGCTTCCATCGAACGGCTGTTCTCGGCAGGTGATTGCGCAACAGTCAGCTGTGGGATTTCGGGCGCGGCGGTGCTGGGCCACATTGCAGGCGAAGGGGCAGCGGGATTTGTTCGCATGCATTCCGGCGCATTGCCTGACATCGATATGGAAACGGCCAACGCCATCCGAAATCAGACGTTACAGTCCCAAAAAGTCGAAGGCGGAACGCCCTGGCGGGACTACGAAGACGTCACCCGCGAAACCGTCACCGACTATGTCGGCTTTCGTCGGACGGAAAAGGGATTAAATCTTGCGATTGAGACGTTGATGGCCTTGGCTAAGAAAGAACCTGAATTACAAGCTGATGATCTGCACGGCGTTATGCGGGTTCAGGAATCTCAAAATATTCGACTGAATGCGGAAATTATGGCGAGGGCCTCTATCCCGCGCCACGAAACTCGGACGGGGGCGAGCCACTGGCGGTTGGATTATCCTGACACCGATAACGAAAATTGGCGGAAGTTTATACTTGTGAACAAGGGGGCGGACGGCCCCGATCTTCAGGCCTATGATGCGACTAAACCGCTGGCCCAAAGCCAACCCGCCGGGCCATCCGCGTGGACTTCACAACCATCTCTGGAAACGACGAGAAGTCCATTGTGTTCACCGCATGAACGCCCCAGACAATTTGCAGCCGACGGGCGGTTTCAAGCGCTGGTGTTAGCCCGAGTAAAGGGACTGGCATTCGCAGTCGCGCCGCGCGGCGTGTTGTCGAGCCCGTCGTGGTGAAGGTTGCAACGGCTGCACATTTTCTCGAATGGGCCACATGACAGGCCGCGGCCGCAATTACGTCGTTATCTGATTCTTCCGACGGCACTTCTTCCAGGTCCCGCATGCGCTGGTAGTGTTCATCAGTCTCAGTATAGCGAATGATCCGATCCATCACTTGGACGGCTTCGACAGGGTAGTCCCCTGAGGCTGTTTCCGCCGACAGCATGACGGCATCCACACCGGCATATACAGCAGTCGCGACATCAGATGCTTCAGCCCGGGCTGGTGTCGGTGATGCTGTCATGCTTTCCAGCATTTGAGTGGCGACCACCACAGGCTTTCCTTGTTCACGACAGACGTTAATGATTCTGCGTTGGGCGGAGGGAACTCGTTCGGCCTCCATCTCAACACCCAAATCACCGCGCGCCACCATGACCGCATCAGACAACTGAACAATTTCTTCAAGCCATTCCAACGCTGCTGGTTTTTCCAACTTGACCATAATTGCAGCTCGGTCGCCTATTAGGTGACGCGCTTCCTTAACATCTTCCGGCGATTGAACGAACGACAACGCGCACCAATCAGCACCAAGGGAAAGACCGAACTCCATGTCTTGGCGATCTTTTAGGGTGAGCGCAGACATGGGCAGTACGACACCTGGAACATTCACGCCTTTTCGGTCCGACAAGGGACCACCGGTTATGACAGTCGTTTCCGCGACATCCGAATTTACGGCATCAAACCGAAGCCGCAGGCGGCCATCGTTCAGTAATAAATCCATGCCCGGTGTCATGGCTTCAAAAATTTCAGCGTGGGGCAACATGACGCCGTTCGCATCGCCCTTATATTCGTTTAAATAGAGCCTAAAACCCTGGCCGTCTTTGAGAGTAATTTAGCCATCTTCAAATGTGCCCACCCGCAACTTTGGACCTTTAAGGTCAATCAGAATGCCGATGGGGTGACCTTGCGCGGCATCAATTTTGCGTATAATTTCGACACTGGCGCGGTGGTCATCATGGGTGCCATGGGAGAAATTTAGGCGAAAAACATTAACGCCTGAGGCCACCAGCTTGAGAATGGCAGCCTCACTAGAGCTTGCGGGGCCCAAGGTTGCGACTATTTTTGCGCGCCGCATCTGAGTGGTTGAAAAATCTGTCATTAGAATACCTTAAGTCGATAATATCGAATTAGCCATGTCTGGCTGCAAAGTTCTTCACCGACAATTTACTGGACAACAGGGGCAATGGCATTTGGATGCTTGAAAAATTTACAGCGGTTATAAATGAAAGACAGCACCCATGGGTATTCTTGTTGACGGTAAATGGATCGATGATGAAAAGGACCGCTACCACGGGAAAAGGGTCAGTTTAAACACCTTGATTCCCCGGTCCGACATTAGGTGACGCCGGATGGTGCCGCAGGTCCCAGCGGCGAGGGCGGTTTCAAGGCAGAGCCCGGGCGCTATCATCTTTATGTCGCGGTCAATTGCCCTTGGGCGCACCGCACGATCATTTTTCGGAAATTAAAAAAGCTGAAAATGCGATTTTGATTTCATTCGCCAGACCGACACGCGGCCTGGAAGGTTGGATTTTCGAAAACGGAACAGAGACCAGCAAGGAACACCTGTTCGGCAAAACTCGTCTGCACGAGGTCTATACCACGTCGCATCCGGACTACACCGGGCGGGTGACGGTGCCGATGCTGTGGGACAAAAAACAAGGCTGCATGGTCAACAACGGTGTTTACAAGACCGGCTACGCGCGAAGCCAAGACGCCTACGAAGAAAGCGTCGTGCCGTTGTTCTAAACTCTCGGTGATTTGGATGAAAAATTAGGATCGCAACGCTATCTGGTGGGCGATCAACTGACCGAAGCAGACTGGCGCTTGTTCCCAACCTTGATCCGGTTCGATGCGGCCTACGTTGGGGCCTTCAAGTGCAATGTGCGCCAGATTAAAGAATACGCCAATCTGTCCGGCTACA
>Ga0114999_10005273_pt1 | contig 15314 bp, 14 predicted proteins | sample ArcticOcean_MG_C_3_FD_89820 | JGI IMG/M metagenome (GOLD analysis project Ga0114999, IMG submission 89820) | Marine microbial communities from western Arctic Ocean - ArcticOcean_MG_CB8_126 | ecosystem: Environmental > Aquatic > Marine > Oceanic | place: Arctic Ocean: Canada Basin | collected...
AACCCACGCCGGGGTTGAAATATAAGGCGACGGCATGAAAACACTATACAACTAAAGGGTACAGCAAAGAGAGCACTGCCGTCAATCTATAAAAACTTGATCATCGAGTTATAACAAAAAAACGAGCCGACCCACAATGGGCCAGCTCGTCGTCTACTACTTATATCCGCGTATTACCGATCCCACGGAAAAGCAAAAGTCGGCGCATTGACATAACGCGCCATATCAATTTCCAGCGTCGCCCCCGCCCCCGGCTCCAGATGCACCGCAAAGGACGAATTGTCCACATCGACCTTGGCACCGTCCACTGCCACGCTGGCAAATTGGTGCTCGGCGTAGGTCCCGCCCTGTACGATGACGTCGCGTGTACCTACCTGGTCGGTGTTGACCAAGGTCAACGTCATGCTATCGGCACCCAATTTCTCCACCAACGCGCCCACTCCTTCGGGCATGCCCGCGCGCTGCCGCTTGGGGTCAAAGTAGCGCACCCGGGCGTGCAGCGGGCAACCATGACGCGGCTGCAACCCACCCAGCATCATCTGGCACAAATTGCTCACTACCGCCGGATTAAACGGGTTGGGATTGTCCGACAGCCGCGTATCGGTCGTAGTAGGATCGTTGCGCACCTTCTCCATCTGCGTCCGCAAACGAGCGAAGTCCCCCTGCAACGCCGCCTCCGGATAGTCCGGATTATTGCCTTCCAAATAACCGATCCATCCTCCTTCAGTATCCAGGCGCTTGAGATCATCGCGCTCCATGGACCAATAATAAACCTCCAAAGCCCCCTGCGCATATTTGGACGGACTGTAATCGTACCAGCCTTCATCCCCGTGCATGTGCGGGTACATCTCCTTGCCGTCGACGACCTTCATATTCGAATTGATCTTGTCGATCATCTGCCGCCACACGTCGACAAAACGCTGGTCCCCACTCAATAATAGAGCATTGCCAAACCCCGACAGTCCCAAACCAACCGTATTGCGACTCGACAACGACCCGTTCTGCGGCACCACCACCGTGAATCCCCAACCGTAACAACCGCCGTACCACTTGCCGTTGCACTCGCCGCCAATGGTGCCGTCCAGCCCAATATTGGAGGGCAAGATCCCGTCGTTATCTTTAGCCCGCTGACTCCAGGCCTCCACGTACTCCAGCACCCAGTCCTTGTATTTATCTTCTTCGGTCAGCGCGTAGGCGTTTAGTCCTAGGGCAGTGGCCACCATATTCGACGGATGATCGCCCGCCACATCGGTGTAATCCTTGAAGTGCGCCAACATCTCATCAAAGTTGCGCTCCCCATGCAAAGGGATAAAACGCTCCAACACCTCGTCGAGCGGATCGCCGGCCCAATCCAGCGCCGTGGCTTTGCGCAACATCGGCCCGCGGCTACCGTTCAACAAACTGCGGATAATTTTGTGTTGTGGATCGTAATTGGGCGCTTGTGGATCCTCGTCCATATAAAATCCGGCAAAGCGCCGCGCCCGCCGCTCCAAGCTTTCTTCGTGCGGGTCCATCAAACCGTGCAGGTTAAACGTCGTCAACCCCTCTCCATTGTGCACCCAATCGAACATGACCGGAAATTCTTTATAATACATGCCGTCGCGGCAGAAAGGCACATCTGTCGTCTTCGCTTCGGTATACTGCCTTATATGCCCTTCCCACCCCAACTTGCACATGTCCATCAACTCGTCGTCCCCACCCAGCGAGTAGAGCACCGGCCAGTGGACCAAGTTCTCAATGGCATCATCGGGGCCGTCGTTGCCACCCCAACGCGGAATGCATTTGAGGTAACCACGCTCGTCAAAGTATTGCTCAAAAAACTTGGCGCATCCTCTTCCCTGGTTGCGGATCAGTTCCCACTGCATCAGCGCCCAGGCTGGTGGGGGTGTGGGGGTGCCGATGGTGATAGCGTTCTTTTTTAGACTTGCCACAGCTTTTCTCCTTGTTGTAGTTGTAATGGTGGTGCGTTTCACTTGGTTTGTCGGGGACGGTTTTGTGGGGGACCGTGCCTCTGGCGCTTTGTGATGCCCTCGGGTGGCCTTCCCTTCCCCACTCTTCCCCACAGCCTGCGGCTGTGAAGCCCGGCCAACCGATTCCCCCGGCCCGGCCCCCACAAAGCGCCGCCGGCAAGGACCCCCACAAAACCTACGTTATCAATTCTGCGTTTCACTTCATGTACTGAGCTGCCTAAATCCAACCCTAATAATAGTTCTTTATCCCCCCTCCATAAACCCCACTACCACCAAAACGTCGACCTAAAGTGGTTTAGGGGGTTGTCCCGGCGCCGCTTTGTGGGGGCAGGGCCGGGGGTAGGGCGTCCTGGGCCTCACAGCCACAGGCTGTGGGGGATGGGAAACCGGGCAAGGACGCCCGTGCATCACAAAGCGGCAGAGGGATGACCCCCTAAACCAACCCCAGGCCAACGCCCTCTTGCTAGCCAACGCCAAAATTAGTACTTATTACGACAAACCCAATTACTATCAAGGAGTACACAAAAAAATGGCTAAACTCAAAGTCGGTATGATCGGCGGCGGTGGCCCCGGCAACTTCTTCGGCGGCGTCCACAAACGCGCCATCTCCCTCGACGCCACCCGCGAACTCGTCGCCGGTGCCCTGCGCAGCAAACCGCGCCAAGCCCTCAACGCCGCCAAAGAACTCGACATCCAGGGGTATCCCGACTACCAATCCATGCTCGATGCTTGCAGCAAAGGCGACCTCGAACTCGACTACGTCACCATCGTCACCCCCAACGACGCCCATTACGCCCCGGCCAAAGCCTTCCTCCAGGCCGGCATCCCCGTCCTCTGCGAAAAACCCATCACCATGACCCTAGACGAGGCGCGCGACCTGGCCCGCATCGTCAAACGCAAGAAAGTGCCCTTTGTCCTGGCCCATACCTACACTGGTTTTCCTCTGATGATGCTGGCCAAGGAATTCATCAGCCAGGGCAAAATCGGCGAGGTTCGCAAAATTGAAGCCTGGTACAATCAGGGCTGGCTGGCTACCCCCCTGGAAAAAAGTGGCCAACATCAGGCCGCCTGGCGCACCGACCCCAAACGCACCGGCATCTCCAATTGCGGCGGCGACATCGGCACCCACGCTTTTGTAGCCGCCACCTGGACCAGCGGCTTAGAGGTCAAACGCGTGTCCTCGCGCCTCAACACCTTTGTCAAAGGCCGTGTGCTCGACGACGACTTCAACGTCATTGCCGAACTGAGCAACGGCGGCACCGCCCTCATCACCGCCACCCAGATCGCCATCGGCTACAAGAACGACAACGGCTTTCGCATCTTTGGCACTGAAGGGTCGCTGGAATGGCAGCAAGAAGCCCCCCACTCCCTATTGCTGCGCGACGGCAACACCGACCAGATCTTCTGGCACGGCGCCAATTTCGATTATTTCACCGATGCCATCAAACCCTATTTGCGCCTGCCCTTTGGGCACAACGAGGACTTCTTCGAGGCCTTGGCCAATTTACACCTGAGCATGGAATTCGCCATCCGTCGCCAACGCGGCGAGGACGCGCCCGCACCTTTTGACCATCCCGGTGTCGATGTCGGCGTCGCCGGCATGCGTTTTGTCAAAGCGGCGGTGGCCAGTTCCAAAAAGAAGGGGGCCTGGACCAAGGTTTAATTTATGTTTCGACAGAAAGAATACCCATGTCTATAAATCAAGAACAGAAAAACCAATTCTTCGAAGACGGTTATATCGTCGTTAAAAACCTTATCACGCAGGACGAAGTGGAAACCTTGCGCCGCCACTACCAAGACATCGTCCTGGGCCATATCCCCGACTTTCCCCAACACCATATCTCCTTGCGCGAGGTGGAAGGCCGCGCCGATTACGGCCAGGCGTCTCCCACATCCGAACCAGAGCCCCCCATAGCACACGGGCCCCACCACGACCGCCGCGATACCCAGGTCTACCCCAAAGGCGAAGAACACTACGTCGACCAGCGCCAGGCCCCCATTGAGGACCCCCTCGATGCCGTGCGCAAAATAAACGTGCCGAGCCGCCACCACCCCACTTTCGACACCTTTGCCCGACACCCGAAAATCGTCGACATCATCGCCGACCTAATGGGCCCCAACATCAAGCTCTACTACGATCAGGTCTTTGCCAAACCGCCCTACGACCGCGCCAACCGCTTCCACCAAGATTCCGTGTTCTGGTCGTTCTTCGCCTCCAATTTCCAGATCACCTGCCAACTTTTACTCGACGATGCAACCGTGGCCAATGGCTGCATTCGTTTTATTCCCGGCAGCCACCACTTCGGCCTCATCGGCTGGGACCACCTGCCCTACACTCTCACCGAAGACCTGCTCGCCCAAGAAGTCGAAGTTCCTCTGCAAGCAGGCGACGCCACCTTCCATCACAGCCTAACATTACACTGCAGCGGCCCCAACACCACTTCCCAACGCCGCCGTGGCTGGTCCCTGCACTATGTCTCGGCAGAAACGCGCTATATCGGCACTCCAGAACAAAGTCAGCATCTCAAAGACTCGGGTGGCCTCGTCGGCCCAGAACCAATCAATGGCTGGCCCCTAATCCGCGGCCGCGAATTCCCCCACTGCGTTTAGTCCACTTAATTCAAGGAGCATCCCATGCACGTAGGCACCCAGCAATTTAATACCTCGGACGAAGACCTCGAATACCTAGTCAGACACGGCGTTTTTAATAAGAACGAAAACTTCATCACCTTCCACCGCGACTACGGTTGGGACGTCGAAGAGTTAAAAGAAAAAAAAGCGAAATGCAGCGACTTCGGCCTCGACATGGAAATGGTCGCCCTGCCCATGTCCGCCTTCAATCTGGACGGCAGCGGCGTACCCAACTTCATGATGGGCAATATGGAAGAAGGTGACAAAGAAATCGAACTGGTGTGCAATATGGTACGCCAGGCCGCCGAAGCCGGTATACCGGCCATCAAATACTACCTCTGCGCTCTCGAAAACCAGCGCACCGATAGCGTGCCGCTGGGCCGCGGCAACTCTGTCTACAGTACCTGGGATCTCGAAAAAGCCGATGCCGACACCCCCCGTTACGACGAGCCGCTTACCGCCGATATGAATTGGCAGCGCATCACCTACTTCCTAGAACGCGTCATTCCGGTAGCTACCGAATGCAAGGTCCGCATGGCCTGCCATCCCTGCGACCCCTGGCTGCCGCCGGGCTACCGCGGCGTCGACCGGGTGATGGGCGGTTTCGACGGTTTCAAAAAATTTATCGAGATCTGTCCCAGCAACTACCACGGCGTCAACCTGTGCCTGGGCTGCATGGCCGAAAGCGTCGAAGACCCGCTCAACGAGGTGCCCGACATTATTCGTTATTTTGGCTCGCGCAATAAAATCTTCCTCTGCCACTTCCGCAACATCGTCGGCAAACGCAATAAGTTTCAGGAAGTCTGGCCCGACGAGGGCGTGATGAATATGCACCGCAATATGCAGGCTCTCAAAGAGGTCAATTATCCCCATATGTGCGTTCCCGATCACGCCCCGGGACACAAAGACCCGGATAGCCATCGCCAGGGCTGGGCCTACGAGTTCGGTTATATCCAGGCGACGATCCAAGCGGTTATGGACCCAAGCGATTATAAATGAGTGATTATGATAGAACCTCTTGGCCGAGCGCCGTTCCACCATCATTACATATCCGACCTAGATGATGTCCCAAGCGGACGCAGATAAGTCGCTCTTACTGCAACCCGGCACCCTATGGAAGCACACCGTCGCACGCACCCAACACGGGCTGGCGTGCGGCGCGCTCCAACCCATGGAGACTGTTTGTGAATTTATCGAACAGGCTGGCGTCCACTTCCTCGTGCGCTCGTTAGTCAATCGCGGTCGCCAGCACTTCGACAATAAAGCCAAGAGAACAGCCGATGTCGGTTTCAATCCCTTCTTACCCTATGACGAAGACCTTTTCGTAACGGACATTTCCGCCACCCACCTCTGTCTGCTAAACAAATTCAACGTACTCGACCACCACCTGCTGGTCGTCACCCGCGACTTCGAAGAACAAGAAAAGGCGCTCACTTGGCGCGACTTCCACGCCTTGAGCGCCTGCATGGCCGAAATTAACGGCCTGGCCTTCTATAATTCCGGGCCTGCCGCCGGTGCCAGCCAGCAGCACAAACATCTACAATTTGCCCCCTTGCCCCTAGCGCCGACTGGCCCGCCGATACCCATGGAGCCAGCACTGCATCTAGATTCTGTCGGCGCTGAAGTTTCAAGCTCGCCGGACTTGCCTTTCGTCCACAGTCTCGTGCGGCTCGACCCAGACCTGTTCACCGCGCCTGCTACAGCAGCTGACGCCCTCTTCGAGTACTACAATGATATGTTACAAGCAGTAAATGTGCAGATCCGCGCCGACAAACCGTCCAGCCCTTATAATCTGCTAGTCACGCAGCAGTGGATGCTGCTGGTACCGCGCACGCGTGGGGCCTTTGATTCCATCGCTATTAATAGTCTAGGCTTCGCCGGTTTACTTCTGGCCAAGAACGCCCAGAGCATGCAAAAGATAAAAGCGCATGGCCCTATAACCGTATTGAGGAATGTTTCTGTTTCCAGTTAAAATGAAAATTGACCGCGTTACTTGTCCCTGTCAGGCATGATAGTAGGAATGATTTGTCGGCCGTGTTTGCGGTACACGTTAAAGTCACTGTCGAGGGTCAAGACATGGCTGGACGAATGCAATTCACTCATTCGGACCAGGCATGCATCGGCCAATGATATAGGCACGGATTGGTATTTGACCAGCAGTTTTTTGACCGATTGAATATGATCTTCTATATGAAAAGGGATGCGAATTACGCCGCGCTCCAGAAGTTGCACAACAGCATCGCCACGACCTTTGGTCTCACCCAGCAAAAAACAAGCCTCTGATATCACGGCCTCGCACGTCAGCAACGGGGGAGCGATCTGTCTCCATTGCTGAGAAGCCCAATCACAATAGGCGTCTCGGCGGTTTAGAAAAGCGACGAGCGGCCCCGTGTCCAGTAAAACATCCCGTTTCACCGACCATAGCCTTTTAGGTAAAGCTTATTGTGCGACAAATCTTCCGGCCCCTCGACGCTACCGGCTATATCTCTAGCCAGGCTCCAACACGAATTCGCTCCCGAAACACCGTTGTTCTCTACTATTTGTTCGAGCGCCGTGCGAATTACGGCCGATTTGCTCTCTCCCCGTTCGGCGGCCAGGGCCACTAGTCTCGTATCTAATTCCTCGGGGACTTTAACAGTCAGCGTTTTCATTATGCCCTCCAGATCGTATTACATTTCTGCCAATAATATAATACCGATTGATCTTCTTAACAAATAAACTTGGCTATTATGACCATATATAGAAATTTTAGGACATAGAACAATCATCAGGACCAGACATAAATCTGCCCATCATCAGCCGAGTAGCCAATAAACACCGCCAGCACAATGCGCGGATCGTTGCCCTCCAATGCCGGCACCTCGTGGATACAACGCGTATTGAAAAAGTAGAGATCGCCCTGCTCTAAGTCCACCTGATACTTTTCGACCCCATTGGCCGCGGCGTATTCGTAGAAGGTGCCCGCGGCAATATGAGGCTGGACTTCCTCGGTCCACAGACAACGATGTAACACGGACTGGCCACTGCGCCCCTCGTGGGTGGAATTCTGCACGCAGAGCACCCCGGCAAATTGATCCTCAAAACGCGTAACCTCGTAGTTGAAACGCTTCTCGCGCAGAGTGACGTGGTCAATGTGTGGACTGTAGGCGTGTTGGATATAGTGTGTGCGAAAAATAGCCGGTCCGTACTGCCTTCCATCTGGCTCGCGCGCCACCATAACCTCCTTGCCCACCGCCAACCGGGAAAGACAGTCGTACAACGTTTTCACTGGATCCTCATACCCTTCAAACAGCTGCGCAAAGAGCGCGTGCGTCTCCTGCGAATGTTGCAGAAAACCTTCTTTGTCATTACCCTTCGTGCCCAAGCTGGTGCCGATATCGATGCGCTTGGGAGCATCTTCCCCAGCTTCTACCGCCGGATCGCGTATCAGCCCCCTATCGATAAAACGCTTTACAAGCGCCTGGCAATGAGAGGGGTCGTACGCCTGCCGCAAGATGATCGCCGGAATCTCAGCTCGCGATAGTGCCCCTAATGGATCGTCGTACTTGGCAAAAATACTTTCCAGGTCCGGACCAACGGGAGTCCAGTTTGTCGCAACTGTCATCTCTTCCTCCATTGAACGGTCAGAAGGCACACATCACTCTATTCCTTAGAACCTCTTTTACCCACCAGAACAAATATTCCCATCAGGATCGATGCAACTCCTATAACCAGAAGAAAACCACTGAGCATCTGGTCATCAAAAGCTGCCCTCCCCCGCATGCAAAACCCAACCCCAATCGTCACCAAAAAAAGCCCTGAAAATACTCGGATCACTATTCTCATAGCATACTCCATCTCCCACAAACGTCACTACAAAATAGCAAATTCCCTATCTATTATATATAATCATTATTACTTTGAAACGTAGTTATAACACCGTCCCCGATATTCCAACGAAACGGAAATCACATGAACCAACTCAATCTAGGCATCGTCGGCGCCTGCCGCCGCGGCGCGAGCTTCAAAGCGGGATGTGCCCAACTCAATAACGTACACATCCAAGCCGTCTGCGACACCAACGAAGACGACCTGGAGGAAGCCGCCCACCGACTAGGTGCCGACCAACGCTACGTCGACTACGACGACATGCTCGAAAAAGCAAACCTCGACGCCGTCGTCATCGCCACTCCCATGCACCTACACACCGACCAGGCCATCAAGGCCCTCAGCCAAAACATCCACGTGCTCAGTGAAGTAACGGCTACCGTCACCATCGACGAATGCCGCGATTTGGTCGCCGCCTGCAACACATCTCGCGCCCAGTACATGCTGGCCGAAAACTGCAATTATAGCCGAGCCAATCTCGTCGTCCGCGAACTGGTGCGCCAGGGCTTGTTCGGCACCACCTATTTTGCCGAGGGGGAGTATCTCCACGACGTCCAGAAGCTGAGCGAGGACACGCCCTGGCGCCGTCACTGGCAGACCGGCATCGACGGTATAACATATGGGACCCACGCACTGGGACCGGTGCTGCAGTGGATGCCGCACGACCGTGTCGTCTCCGTCTGTTGTGTCGGCAGTAGCCACCACTACCGCGATCCGCGCAATGAACTCTACGCCCAAGACACCAGTATAATGTTGGCAAAGATGCACGGCGGCGGTCTGGTCAAAATTCGCGTCGACTTGCTCTCTCGCCGCCCTTCCGTGACCACCACCTACCAATTGCAGGGCACGGAAGGATGTTACGAGTCGGCCCGCGCTCCCGGCGAGAAAAATCGCGTCTGGTTAAAATCCCGTTGTCCCGACCAACAGATCTGGCTCGATCTGACTGAATTGGAAGAGGAATTCATGCCGCCCATGTGGCGGACGGCGGGCCAGGCAACGCAACGGGCCGGGCACGGCGGCAGCGATCTTTTTACCATTATGGAATTTGTCGATGCCATTCAGGAGAATAGACCACCCGCCCTGGGTATCCACGAGGCCATGGATATGACTTTGCCGGGGTTAGTCAGCCAGCAATCCATTGCCAGCGACGGCGCCTGGTTGGAGGTGGAGGACTCGCGGCAGTGGTAAAACGGTGCTTGTGCACCACATGCCGGTTTTAATACATATTGGTCGATCCATCGGCGTTTGCAAAGCGCCCCGCCGCCAGTGGCTGGAAAGGCCGCGAGCCCACTAATTCCATATCCAATTCCACGCCCAACCCCGGCCGCCGCCCCAGCTCGTCCACATTGATATACCCCCCCTCCAACGGCACCTTGACCGTTTGCACCTCGTCGAACCATGGGCGCAAACGGCAATGCTCCAGGATGAGAAAGTTCTGCATAGCCGCTGCTGCGTGTGCCGCCGCCGCCAGCGCCACCGGGCCATAAGGATTGTGCGGCGCCACCGAGATACCGTAGACCTCGGCAAAGTGGGCAATTTTCATCAACTCGCTCAAGCCCCCGGTGTGGCTGATGTCCACCTGGCACACATCGATGGCCTGGCGCTCGAACCACTCGCGGCAATCCCAACGCGTCATCCAGCGCTCGCCGGCGGCAAAATGCACATCCGGAAAATCGCGCTTTAGACGCAAATAAGGCTCCACCATGCTCTGCTCCAGCGGCTCTTCGACAAAGAACATATTGAGCGGTAGCAAAGCCTCAACCAGCCGCTGCGCCGTCTGCGGCGTGAACATCCCGGCGCAATCGATCATCAACGCTACTTCTGGCCCTAGGGCCTGGCGCAAGCGGCCATAATCATCTACTACCACCTCGACCTGGCGCTCCACGTCAAAAGGCTGGGTCGGCGTCCCGTAACCGTATTTAAACGCGTCGAAACCTTCCTCCAACGCCTGCGCCGCATGTCCCTCAAGCGTCGAAAAATCCAGATCTCCCCGAGCGTAACAGCGCACCTGATCGCGCACCCGCCCCCCTAGCAGCTTAAATACCGGCTGCCCCGCCGCCTTGCCAGCGATATCCCACAACGCCTGGTCGATGCCGCTGACAGCGCTGGTGTGCACCACTCCGCGCTTCCACCAGAAATCGCGAAAACCCAGCTGCCAGGCACGCTCCACGTCGGTCGGATCCATGCCCAGCAGGCGCGGCTTTAACTCGCTTTCGATCTGCGCCTTGACCGCCATCTCGTGATATTCGGTGGTAGCTTCGCCAATGCCGCTGAGCCCCTCGTCGGTCTGCACCTCCACAAAAATCCAATTGCGCCGGGATGTGTGCCCGTCGGCGGCGGGAATATTCATGACATGGACGACAATGTCGACAATTTTCATAGGCAACCGTCTCGTTGGTTATACATCCTGCACAGGTCTCACACTTTGACTGCGTAAATTCGGTTTTTTGCTTCCAATGAAAATATTTCCGAATAATGGTGTATTTGCTCGCCGCCCACCTGGGTCGGTACTTCTAAGACAAAATCGGCAAAGTGCGGCGCGTTGAATACTACAAAGGCCAACGCTATGCCATCCACGTAGCGCTCGTGGCGCTGATTCAAATCTGGAAAAGCCAGCGGGCCGGTATCAACTTGGTAGATATCCCGCTCGCGGTGGGTGTTTATCGTCTTGACCGGGCATTCGAGGATGGCGCGCAACTTGGTTTGTTCGTTCCAAATTTCCGTCTGCGACACAATAGGCACAAAATCGTAGGTCGTCTGCAAGATGGCCGTGTTGGTAGTTAATTCTTCTACTTCCTTGCCTTCGACCAAATAATGTTTCAAGCCACCGAACAATTCCTTTGCCTTGCGAATTTCCTTATAGTGGGGATTCAGCGAGGCCTTGCGCCGGTAGACAATATCCCACTCCGGCCCAAAGATGGGCAGAAAATCGTAGTTGTCTTTGTAGAGCAAATCTTTCTCGGCAAAAGTGGCCTCGCTCTTGCACGATCCCACCTGTAAATAATCCTCACTCTGCCCCGTTTCCTCATCGATAATACGCGTCCTCGACTCGACCCAGAACCGCACCTCATTGTCCGGCCCATTGCCGAGCAAAAACGACCTGCCATAATCCAATGGTATCACAATTTCTCTCCTCTAATAAAGGTAAAGTCCCACGTCAAAATCCCGGATTATTCAACTGCAACCCTATAACCCCCGTCCCATCGAATCGATGTACAACCAAATTGTCCAACGACGCCGCCAACATGATATCGCGATCCTTGCCGGCAAACGCCACATCCGAAGGTCCGCGCAACGCCTCCCCCATCCAATCGTCGACAAACAACTGCAAACGCCGGCTTGCCAAATCAAACACATAAATCGCATCCGGCCGGTGACAGGCAATCCACAGCCGCCCCTCAGTGTCAAAAGCGATGCCGTCCGGTATATGCCGCGGCATATGCACCACGCGCTCGAAGGCACCGGCCGACCCGTCGGCTTGAATCGCCACCCGGGCAATGCCGCTACCAAAGGTCTCCACAAAGTAGAGGTAACGCTCCTCTGCGTCCAAAGCGATGGCGTTGGGTGTGTCCACCGCCTCCGGGTACCACAACTCTGCCTCGCCCCCACCCGGCGCAATCTTTAGCAGATGCCCGTTGATCTGCCCAGACCAATCGCCGCTTTCAGACAAATACATATTGCCCGCTCGGTCAAATGCCGGATAGTTAGCGCACACCAGCGCACGTCCTCCCGGTCCCCTGGCGTATTCGTCGATCTGGCCGTCTGGTGCGATCTTCAAAACCTCGCCACCGCCTGCATGCGCCGCGTAGAGATTGCCGGCCGCATCCACCGCCTGCCCTAAACAGCGTGCCGACGTGGTGGCGAATTGCTCGCCCATATTATTTTCCAAATTGATACGATAGACCTGGCAGCCCGTGCCCGTAGTATAAGCTTCCCCCTCTGGACCAATGCCGATCGACTCGGGATGATCTACTGCCCCAATATGTATAATGTCGTGTTTATCGTACGGTCGAATCATGCCTCACCATCCTTTCCAACTACCGTCTTCGTGCCGGTACTGACGATAGGCCATGGGCACGTACGGCAATTCTGCTAGATCTGCCTCCTTGACCTCGACCCCCAGTCCCGGCGCCTCCGACACATTTATATATCCATCCTTCACTTCCCAATCGTGTTCGGCATAACGACTGTACCCCTGCAGCCAGGTGTGGTTGATCTCCTGGATGAGAAAATTGCCCGTCACTGCGTCGGCGTGCAACGAGGCAGCCGTGCACAGCGGTCCTCCCGCATTGTGCGGCGCCATCAACATCTGTGCTTTCGCCGCCGCTTTGCCGATCTCCACCAGGTGGGTGATGCCAAAACAATGCGTCACATCCGGCTGCAAAAAAGCGCAGGCCCGCGCCTCGATCAACGGCGCAAAGTCCCCGAGGGTAAAAAGTTTTTCACCCGTAGCAATGGGCACCGGACTCTTGCGCGTCAATTCCAACAACGCCTGCAACGACCCCACCTTGACTGGCTCTTCCAGAAAGAGCGGTTTGTACTGGGCCACCTGGCGAGCGAATTCCACACTCAACTCCGGCGTTGGACTGCCGTGTGTATCCAGCAGAATATCAAAATCGTCTCCCACCGCCTGGCGCATGGCCGCCACACATGCAGTCGAATGCGCCACCGCCTCCCCATCCATAGCCCATACCCGCGATTCGAGCGGATTGCCTTTGACCCCGGCGAATCCCTTTGCTTTTATCTCCTTTGCCCCCGCGGCCGCCTCCTGCGGCGACCCAAACAAACCCCCATTGCTGTAGACCCGCACCCGGTCGCGCCGCTTGCCACCCAAAATCGTATGCACCGGCACACCCCACGCCTTGCCGGCGATATCGTAGAGCGCTGCATCGATGGCGGCAATGGCGGTGCCAAACACCGGTCCTCCCTTCCACGGCAGGCGATTCTGGATATCTTCGACCAGCATGCTCACTTCAAGGGGATTGCGATCTACCAATAACACTTGCCAATCCTTTAAGGTGGCTTCCACCGGCTCCACCAACCACTCCCCCGTGCCTTCTCCCCAACCGCTAATGCCAACATCGGTCTCGATCTTGAGGAAGAGCCACGCTTTGGAAGCACTGGACAGCAACTCGCCGCTCTGCGGATCGCGAATATCCTGTCCAGTCGGCACGCTAAACTTATATGTTTTTATGCCTGTTATTTTCATCCCAATTCTCGTTTGGAGTTAAGAGACCACACTGCTAGTACGGCATCACCCATTGCGCAACGGCTGCCCCGCCAACTCCTCCTGCAATGCCCCTTGCCGCAACACCCACTCCCCGTTGACAAACACATGCTGAATGCCCTCGGGCGGCAGATCCGGTTCTTCGTAGGTCGCTTTCGTGCCAATCTGCTCCGCCGAAAAGACCACCAGATCGGCCCAATTGCCCGCTGCCACCACACCCCGGCCTTCCAGCCCAAAGCGCTGTGCCGGCAACCCCGTCGACTTGCGCACCCCTTCCTCCAACGACAACCACCCCTTGTCGCGCACATATTCTCCCAGAAACTTGACGTAGGTGCCAAAGGTGCGGGGATGCGGTTTGCCCTGCGTCACCAGCCCATCGGTAATAATCGACGTACAGGGATGCGTCAGCACCTTGCGCAAATTTTCATCGGACTGATTAAAAGAGACAATCGTCACGACGCCTTTATTTTCTAGCAATAGATCGATGGCCGCCTGCGCCCCTGCAATACCGCGCTCGTCGGCCACATCCTGCACCGTCTTGCCGACCAACTCATCCTTGCCCTCCACCGCGGCGATCAAAATATCTTTCCAATCATTGCTCATATCCTCTTCCGTCTCGGCGGCGATGCGCGGCCTGAGTTCCGCATCGGCCAGACGCTCTAGCAACCCCCCGGCGCCGCCCTCCATGCACCATAGCGGCAGCAACTGCGTTATATTGCACGACCCCGCCACATAAGGATAAGCGTCAACGCCCACATCCACTCCCTCGGCCACAGCCCGATCGATCAATTCGAGCACCGGGTCCATCTTGTCCCAATTCTTGCGCCCCGCCGCCTGTAGATGGCTCAACTGCACCGCCACATCGGCCCGTCGGCCAATCTCCAGTGCCTCTTCCACCGCCTCGACAAAGTGAAATTTATAATCGCGCAAATGGCTGGTATAAAAAGCGCCATACTGCCGCACCACAGCGCACAAAACAACCAACTCATCTATATCACCATAACCACCCGGTGCTTCGTTGAGGCCAGTAGACAAACCGATCGATCCCTGCTCCAGACAGCGCGCCAAAGCCGCCTCGGCACGCTGCTGTTGCGCCGCATCCAATTTGCCAGCTTTGACACCCGACACATGCGCCCTCAAAGTCGAATGCCCGGTCAGCGCGGCAACATTGGTATAACTGCGCGCCGCCTCGACATCGGCAAAATAAGCGCCGGCATCGGCCCATTCTTTTTCCCCCCGCGCCTCAAAAATATTAAAAGTGGGCGACAGCCCTTCGCGCGGCAGAGTCGGAAAGAGAGAAAATCCGCAATTGCCCACCACTTCCGAAGTCACCCCCTGGCGCACCTTCTCGCTGCGATGCTGCAAAATTTCCAGATCGGCGTGGCTGTGCACATCGATAAAGCCAGGACAGATCACCAGCCCCGTACAATCGATCACTTCCATGTCCGGCGTCGGTACAATCTGCCCAACTTCCTTTACCTTTGCCCCTTCTATTAAGACCGCGGCAGCTTGCGCCGCTGCGCCCGTGCCGTCAATCACCGTACCGTTCTGTAATAAAATCATCTCTTTTCTCCTCAATGAACGAATTTGATCGCCGCCAAAGAATAACAATATATTAA
>Ga0114999_10005274_pt1 | contig 15312 bp, 11 predicted proteins | sample ArcticOcean_MG_C_3_FD_89820 | JGI IMG/M metagenome (GOLD analysis project Ga0114999, IMG submission 89820) | Marine microbial communities from western Arctic Ocean - ArcticOcean_MG_CB8_126 | ecosystem: Environmental > Aquatic > Marine > Oceanic | place: Arctic Ocean: Canada Basin | collected...
CTACGCGCCCTTTACGCCCAATAATTCCGGATAACGCTCGCCCCCTACGTATTACCGCGGCTGCTGGCACGTAGTTAGCCGGGGCTTATTCGCTAGGTACCGTCATCTTTCTTCCCTAGCAAAAGGAGTTTACAACCCGAAGGCCGTCTTCCTCCACGCGGTGTCGCTGCGTCAGGCTTTCGCCCATTGCGCAATATTCCCCGCTGCTGCCTCCCGTAGGAGTGGGGGCCGTGTCTCAGTCCCCCTCTGGCTGACCATCCTCTCAGACCAGCTACCCGTCTTCGGCTTGGTAAGCCATTACCTCACCAACTACCTGATAGGACGCGAGCCCCTCCTTCAGCACCCGAAGGCTTTCCCTTACCGTCCGCAGACGGAAGGCGTATGCGGTATTAGCCCTAGTTTCCCAGGGTTGTCCCCCTCTGAAGGGCAGGTCACTCACGCGTTACTCAGCCGTTCGCCGCTGTCACTACTCGGTCCGAAAACTAAGTAGATCTCGCTCGACTTGCATGCGTTAAGCGCACCGCCAGCGTTCATCCTGAGCCAGGATCAAACTCTCGTTATAATTTCTTCCTTCCACTATTCTCTTGTTAACGAACCATCTTAGACCGGCTCAAACGTAGCAGCCGCCACGCGAGCGTCCCGTAAGTGTACATTTTAGATGGGGTGGTGTCAAGTACGAAAAAAGTGATAAACGAACAAGTTCTTATATCACGAATCCGCCCAAAGCCTTTTCGCATCGGTGAAAATCACACTGCTTTCATCAGCAACTTCAATGATTTCCGGCACCACTCCTAAATATTCTTGCAACAGCTGAAGCATTTCATCAACGACAGACTCAGGGGTTGACGCGCCGGCAGAAATACCAACACATCGAGACGCGTCGATCATCGAAGGAGTGAAATCATTTGCATCCAGTAACAAATACGCAGATGCCCCTAAGGACTCCGCAACTTCTTTCATCCTCACAGAATTCGAGGAATCCTTAGAGCCGAGCACAAGGACCACATCAACTCCCTTATCAACAAGGCTCACAACTGCATCCTGCCTATTGGAAACGGCATAGCATATATCGTCTCGCACAATTGCTTCAGGATACTGGTCTCGTATCTTTTTTACTGACTGTGCGACATCACGCTTTGACAAGGTAGTTTGGGTTAACACTGCGACGGGGTGGTTTAGAGCCGGGGGGGAATCTTTCTCCGATATCAAAGTCATAGGGATTTGTCCCATTGTTCCACGAACCTCAGGGTGGCCTTCATGCCCTATCAGTACAATATCGTAGCCTTCCTTGAAATACTTACGTGCTTCATTGTGCACTTTTGTAACCAAAGGACAGGTAGCATCTATGACTCTTAGATGTTTTTCACTGGCCAAGCGATAATCCACTGCTGGAGAACCATGGGCAGAAAAGATACAAACGGCGCCATCAGGAACATTCTCGACTCCGGACACGGAATATATGCCCTGCGATTCTAAGTCTTTTATCACCAGTTCATTGTGAACGACGGGGTGCGGAAGATAAACTGGCGATCCGAACTCAGCAACCGTATCCTTTGCTGCTTTTATTGCGCGGACTACCCCAGCACAAAAACCACGAGGCTGGCCAACCAAAATCCGTGCACTCATAACATCTCTAATCTAAGAATAGTCTCCAGTTGCATCTCTACCAATGGGGTGAGAACAAAATATCAGGTAAGCCCCAACGCTCTCTTCCCTGCGGTGACTCTGTCAGCATCTTAGCACATCACTTCCGTAGGCGTACGAATAAAGGATATTCTTACGAGCGCCCATAAAAGAAATCACGGTGGGAGTCATTCAATCTTCCCACCGTGATTTCTTGATCTGCTCTAACTATAGTTGTTAGCGACCCTTCCAGTTAGGGGCTCGCTTTTCTGCAAACGCCTTCGGTCCTTCAAGTCGGTCTTCACTATTTGAAACCTTCGCTTGAAGATCAGCGTTAAGATCCTTCAAATGATCCAGAAGCGGCTTGCCTTCAGGTGGTGTTGGGGGATTCATATGAAGGTGCACACCCTTTTTTAATGCTTGAACAGCCAGTGGAGCGCATAGTTTTAGCACCTCAGCTCGCCTTTTCACTTCAACCCAAAGAGCGTCACGATCCGGAACTATTTGCTGTACAAAGCCAATGTCATATGCACGCTGAGCCGTCAAATGCTCGCCAGAGAGAATGATCCAGAGAGCTTCGCCCAATGGTACAAATCCCATTTCCATTGTGTCCATCGTGTTGATTGGAGTAAGGCTTCGCAAGGGTTCAGGCATACCAAATCGTGATTTCTCCGTTGCCACGCGAAAGTCACAACGTGCGGACAATTGCATACCACCCGCAAGCGCATATCCGTCAATAGCTGCGATAACGGGCTTAAGACAATCAGTTGGCTTAGCCAGTCCATTCTTGGCTGTTCCTGCCGTACCCGCCTGGTCTCGTTGTGTCATTTCTTTGAGGTCTGCACCTGCACAGAATGCCCTGCCACCTTCGGAAGTGACCACTACCACTAGCACATCATCATCATTAGTAGCTTCTTCAAATGCGTAGAAAAGACCATTTTGGATTCCAGTGCTTAGGGCGTTCATACGCTCAGCATTATTCAACGTGATCCATGCAACCCTATCTTCTACCATATAGTTAACCAGTTCGAAAGTTTGTTCTTTCGCCATAGTAGCAACCTCCCAAAAGAATTTCCGGAACCTTTCCGCATTCTCACTCCAACCCCGAATGAAACGCAGGGATCCGACGTCGTCATCGTACCTGTGCCGGCTGACAATTGTCAATAACACTGCACCTATTGCAGACGCAAGATTCCATAGCTATGATTGACCTAGAAATGGACATAGGGTTTTAGGTTGTTCTGCTGGGAAGCAGGTCGTTTATGGGCACTAGAACTATATGAATCCAACATTCTGATTGATGGAGATACTCCTCTTTAGTGTTATGAACAAGCAACAAACACCTATAGATGACGCAGTGGAATTTCTGCAGAGATCCCAATCTGTTGGCGCTTGGGTAATCTACGATTATCGAAAAATCAACCCAATATTCTGGTCAGTGATGGCAAAACTGCTACCATCTCTGACACCAGAGAGTGTAACGCGCCCCGTATTCCTTGTACTCCCAAGAACGGGCGAGCCTTGGATTCTAGTTCACGACGTCGATGCGAGTGCATTTACTGCTTCACCTATCAAGGTCACAAAATTTTACAGCCGCCAAAGCATGATCGATTCCCTGACCTCAGGCCTCAGCGGTACTAAGTCCGTTTTCATGGAATATTCTCCAAAAGCCATCCTCCCCAGAGTTTCCCGAATAGATGCCGGTACTATAGAACTAGTCAAGTCCTTAAAAATTAGGGTTAAGTCGTCGGCTGATATCCTCCAATACGCGACGCAGCGCTGGGACCAACATCAGCTAGACTCCCATCTAAAAGCTGCCAAAGATCTCACTACTATCGTGAATGAAGCCTTTATGTGGATCGGAATGCGAGCACCATCGACAGTGACCGAATATGAGGTTCATCAATTTATCCGCAGCAGATACATCGCCAATAATCTAGAAACAGATAAAGGGCCTGTTGTAGCAGTCAACGGCCATGGAAGCGACCCCCACTTTGTCCCGAATCCCAATAATACGTACCACATAACCAAAGGCGATTGGATTCTAATCGATCTCTGGGCACGGAAGAAAACATCCAACTCTGTCTACGCCGATATAACTTGGACTGGCGTATATGCCGATGCACCAACTGCCGAGCAGATCAAGGTGTTTTCCACAGTGATCGGGGCACGCAATGCCGCAACACAATATATGAGCACACGTTTACAAGAAAATAAACCGACTCAGGGATGGCAAGTAGATCAAGTTGCTAGGCAACTTATCGACGAATCTGGGTACGGAACCTACTTCACCCACCGTCTCGGACACAGCTTAGGAAGTGAAGTCCACAGTGAGGCGGTCAATTTGGATAACTGGGAAACGCGGGATAGCCGATTGCTGATACCTGGAATCGGGATAACCGTCGAACCAGGTATTTACTTGCCTCACTTTGGGGTTCGCTCAGAAATCAATGTATTCGTCACAGATCAAGGGATAAGAATCACCACACCACCACAAGACAGACCTATACTAATACAATAAGCTGCTCCTGCAGGTTTTACTGACCTACGAATCATCTTCCAATCCGTCTCGGAATTTATTCGAGGGTACAAAGCTCGTTTCAATCGGTTCTCTCGGTTCGCTTACCCAAAGATTCCTATTAGGATGCATACCTGCCCCGAACTTCGCAGACACAGCAGAGAATCTCATTCTGTTGAGAAGCCTGGTATCCGCTACTCCGACAGAAGGATGCATTCCCCCATTCGATTCAACCGTTCCATCCCAGAGTAATTTCCTTTTACTGAATGCTGCCTGATCAGAAAGTTCTGTGCAGTTGAGTTCGTTAATGTTGAGATCAACAACAATCTCGTCTCCGTCTTCAACCAAAGCAATTGCCCCACCAAAGGCAGCTTCTGGGCCGACATGTCCAATAACTAGACCAACGGACCCACCCGAAAACCTGGCGTCCGTCATAAGTCCCACAACTATTCCCTGCTGCCTGCAAAGGGTCGTAATTCGTGAAGTGGAATCGAGCATTTCAGGCATTCCTGGGGCGCCGCTAGGGCCCTCATACCGAACAATTACCATGTCTCGATCCTTGAAGATATGCGGCTCTATTTCAAGAGAGGTTAGCAAAGATGCCTCACTATTGAACACCCGTGCTTTACCGACAAAGATATTGTCCTCTAGTCCGCCTTCCACACCAGCAAGTTTTAGCACTGCGCTATAGTCCGGGGAAAGGTTGCCGCCAAGGATCCTTAACCCACCGGTATCCTTATACGGATCCCTTATAGGGTAGATTACCATCCCGTCTGGTGCAGGCGGATCCAATCGGGCAATCTGCTGAGCAAGTGTCTCTCCGGTACACGTGAGCGTTTCGCCATTTAAGAGTCCAGCGTCAAGCAGCTCTTTAACTATAACTTGTACCCCTCCACAGTCATCAATATCGACCATCGAATAACTCCCAAATGGTCTAGCATCAACCAGAACTGGAACTACATACTGGGAAAGGTAGTTGAATTCCTCTACCGACATTATTTGATCTGAAAAATTCACGTAACCAGCGGCCCTTGCGATTTCTGGAGCATGCAATAAGACGTTGGTTGAACCACCAATAGCCATAGCAACAATCATTGCATTTCTCAGGGAATCTCGAGTGACAATATCTCGAGGAAAAATCTGCGATTCGATTAGACCTTCTAAGTATCCAACTAATTCTTCTGGGAACTGTTCCATCCTCCGAAAATCATCCGATGCTGGAGAAACCATATGCAAAGGCTCCATGCCCAAAACACCCAAAAAAGTCTGCATGGTGTTGTAAGTAAACATCCCTCCACAACTCCCAATCCCAGGACACGCCTCGCACGCTATCCTCCTCTTCGTTTCTTCATCGTCACTCCCAGCGATCTGGAATCCGGAAATGATATCTATCCTCTCGTTGGTAACTGAATCTATCCCTGGGCGAATAGTACCATCTGACATCATGATTGCAGGCCTATTATGTTCAAGAAGGGCTGCCACCGTCCCAACGGGAGGCTTGTCGCAAGCCACTACTGCAATGGTCCCCTCAAGCCCACTAGCACTAAGATGTTCGCACACCGAGTCATGCGTAACCTCTCTGCCAATCAATGAATAGCGCATTTCTCTGGTCCCGTTTCGCATTCCATCGGAGGTAGCAACCGTATACTCCGGTTGAATGAGTCTCATCCTTAGTTCTCCATCGCCTTGACCCAATCTGCTGCGAAGACATTCATGTATAGCCTCAACTTTTTGCTGTACACCCAGGTAGCATTGCGAGTCCCCTTTATTGCCTATAACCCCAACAGAAGGTTCATGAATAAGATCCATATCTGTGCCGAGTTTTCTGGCAATACCAAAGGTCTGGGCACTTCTGCCCGGATTATTATCAATCAAGACTTTCCTTGAATTTCTCACTACGCATTCCCCCTAATTGAATCGCTCTCGACATTATATTTACACCAGGGGCAGAGGGGCAACTGACTTGCAGCGCGCTTACCCCCAGGATAGGAAACCTCGTGTTGTTCTAGGCCATTGTTACCGTCACTCTTTTTACTTCGCTACTTCGACCACCCTATATCACTTGAACTCAAGCTCATGGTCGCAACAAGCAATGTATCGCTATTAACCACGGAGTTATTACCTAGCCCATCGATAAACGAATAAACACCTCACTCCATCTCAAATCACCGGATACTTGAGAAACTTTTCCATCCTTGAACACAATATCTTTCTTACTTATATACTCTGAGCAGCGTCAATCAAAAACAATTCAAAAAGCATCAACTCATGATGATTAGCCTTATTCTTCATCCTCACCCTTTTATCTATCGCGTCAGGGGTTTGCCCAGATTATTCACTTAGTTATTAATACAAACATTAGCATAAAAGAAGGAGGCGGGTTAGGTAAACCCGCCTCCTTCTTTTATGCTCTATCCTTTAGCCTGGCTAGTATTATTTATCCAGCCACGTTTGAGGCAATACCTGACCGTAGTAATAATAACCACCGCTATACTCGCCGTAGCGGAAATTACGTACATAAGACTGAAGTGGATAACCACCAATCTGCAATGCAGGGTTATATGCGGCTTCCACACCATAAGCCATGTTACCGTAACGGAACATAGCTTCTTTTGTCAGGGACGCTAGTTCATCGTTTGATTGTGCAACCAGCATCTTCGCTGAAACTTCGTTCAGCACTGCGTCGTTGATATTCTCTCTGTTGACTGATCCATCCACATTCCAACGCTGATATATCATCCCACCAACATCGGGAAAGGCAGCAGCCCATGCCCAGAATACCCCTTTATGGGTTCCAGCTGCCAACGGACCATTGAATGCGCTGTAGTCCATGCTGTTGAGTTTGATATCCCAACCAAGGTTGAGTTTTAGATCAGAAACATACTGACCTAACATATCAACCAACATGGTATTGTAGGCATAGAATTCTAAGGACTCTGAAATTTCTCCGTAGCCTGTACTATCCCACAATTCTTTCGCTTCTTCTGGATCATAGGTCCACATGGTGGGACCATAAAACTCTTCTTTCAACTCATCTAAGTCATCCCAAGTAGGTTGATGATCAAAGAAGTCGTAGTAATTCACACGTATTGGTAACGGAGCGGTCAAACCATTGAACAGAACATCTGCTATTCCCCTAGTATCAATAGCCAGAGCCACTGCTCTACGGGCAGCTAAACCGTCTTCCCCTCCCCACATTGCTTCATTCTGCTGGAAGGTAACCGCGCTATACCTACTTGTTTCGATAGTCTGCAACACAACATCAGGATTTGTCTTCAACAATGCCTGAGCTGTAGCCAATGTTCCATCGAGTGGAGAGTAAGCACTTTCTACTTTTCCTGTGCGAACCAAGGCAACCCGGGTACTTGCATCAGTGACGATCAAGAAAGTTACCCCATCCATATAGGGAAGCTGTGCTCCTTGTGCGTCTTTGAAGTAGTAATTCGGGTTAGCTGAGAGTTCAACCTTCACGCTCTTTACAGCCTTGTCAAGCATAAACGGACCAGGCCCAACAGCCTCGTGATCCTGCCTATCAGCCTTGAATAGGTAAGGGTTGAATATTGGTTGATCCTTGATTGTCATAGTCGCCAAGAACCATATAGAGGGCTGAGTGAAATTCACCACCACTGTGTACTTGTCAGGAGTTTCAACACTCGAAACGGTGCCAAATACTCCTGAATGAACGGAGTTAGTATCGTATTGGTCGAAAACCCATGCGATATCTTCAGCAACTATCTCTGGTCCTGGCTGAGTTGGGTCATCTATATCGCCCCAGTGCATCCCCTCATGGAGATGATAAGTCAACTGAGTAGAATCATCGTTGAATTCCCAGGACTCAGCAAGCCTTGGAACGATAGCTGGAGTGAGAGGATCAGCCTCTGTTCCGACTTCAAACATGGTCATCGTGTTGTAAACCAAGTTACTGACAACCATTGTGCCACCTGCTGCAGTCATCCGAGGATCCCATTTGGCTAGATCCCATGTTGTAGCAATCCTAAAAATTCCGCCGCGCTTGATATCACTATACTCAAACTCTGCGTCATACTTCCTCGGGAAGTACTTTGCCACTTCAAGTGGATCCATATCATTCATATTATTAATTACTTCTGCAGTAATTTTTGGACGAGCACTTTCCGATGGAGTTACATCAGTCGTTTCCTCAGATGTAGCTTCAGGAACTGCCGTAGCTTCAGGAACAGCCGTGGCTGCTACCGTGACCGTATCATCACTAGACGAACAAGCCAACGAGGCACCTCCGAGCAATACTACGAGCATCATGACGACGCCTAGTCGTGCGAGTGGTATTAATCGGTACTGTCGAGTACTATTGCCGATCTTTGACATCGCGAATATCCCCCTTTCCCAAATATCGCAGGGGTAGCCCTATGTGTTGCGATAATGAATCTTTAACACATAGCACGCCCATTGCAATAATGAAAGTATCACGAAGCGCTGAGTTTTGCAAATCTCCGTCCCATTTGCTAAGCATCATGCTATTTCGCCAGGCAAGGATTTGCTTCTATGACACTTTCCGTATTTCCTATTTGCCTGTATGAATTCAGCATGGTAATCAAAGACACAATGGTCCGCTTATCGAATTTCAAGAGCAAACTATGTAAACGTATCAAGAGTGAGGGGCGCTTCACAGCAGCCTTACCGAGGGAAGGGTATCTGGAAACACTGTTAGAGAAGAAAATAGCAAATGGCATCGAGACGACGCAACGTACTACCGATGCCATTTGAAGGAATACTGTTTACTCGAATTGTCTTATTGGTTAGTCGTCCTCGCGACCTTCCAGGTCTTTAAGAAAGTCCTCAACTGCAGATGGCAGCTCTGCTGAATCCTCATCCTCATCTTCATCCAAACCCCGTAAGTCTCCTGCGTCATACGCCTCCTCAAGCCGCCTCACCACGCCACGCATCTGGCGGTCGGCTTGGGTTGCTTTCTCAACTTCTGAATATTGCCTTTCCCCGTCTTCTTTTATTTCATTCAAATCCAAGCCCCAATCGTACAGGATTCCTAAATATCGCAATAATGCCTCGTGCCCTTTATGATCCTCATCCAGTCTGGCATACGGTGGTAATTGGATGAGTAAAGTCATAGACTCCACCCCTAATTTACTTGCCTCTTCTGTTGCTAATGCCATAACACTTGTAGGACCTTCGTACGTGCTTACCCCCATACCTATAGGTTCCATAAGTTGCCGTATAGCAGGATCAGTGGAACTCCCACTTGCAAGCAAAGGTCGTGTGTGAGGTCCAGTTCCATACATGGCTCCTACCAAAGCGTATCGCTTGACTCCAAAGTGCCCCATAACTGCCACGACCGAATCCAGTAAATCCTCAGCTTTGATATGTGGTTCCAGGAGATGCAGAAACAACCAATCAAAATCTCCCTGCCCTCTTGCCCACCACAATTCACTAGTAGGAAGAGTTATCTGGCGTTCACCTTCAAAACGCTGGATGGTCGGTCTGTATCTAGTGAAATCATAAAACTCCCCAGGCCTTGCCAACGTGCCTAGATTCTCTGCCCCCAAGTGGCGTTCCAGTGTTTCTAACGCCAAGGTGCCCACAGCACCCACATCAATCCACGGCTTTAATACAACCAAAAGGTGTGGATTTCGTAATTCCGGCACCGGCTCGTTGATCTCAAAATTTCCCAATCGCATGTTCTGCCTCCATTATAAGTCCCATAGCCTACCACAACCTTCTGACAGATCCCACTTGTCACGTTGAATGTACATTGTACAGTGGTTATTTCGCAGTGGGAAGCTATAGCTCTGATAGAAGTGGTACCCCCGTTCTCATGCTCCGACTAGGCAGGTTGGGGGAAATTACCAACGATCTTCCTGACTGGGTAATTGATCTCAACGCCCTCAGTCAAAAATCGAGAATGCAGCCCTTTGATGAGCTGGCTCGTTACCACGAAACTGGCTATGCGGTCTTGAGCTTGAACAAATATCCAAAACTCAATATTTGAGTCACCAAACTTATCGAACCCAAACCATGGGTCCATCTCTCTCGCCGCCTCTGGGAGCGTTGAAATAATGTCTCGTGCCACCTCAAGAGATATACGTTCAACCAATTCCAAATCACTATCATAGCTTACGCCGCATGTCACAATAACGTTAACTGCTGTTTCTGGCGAGTTATAATTCATGACAATGGCGTCGGCCAGTGAAGAATTTGGGATAACTACAAGGTTGTTAAGCCAGGTCCTCATCTTCGTGCTCCTCCAGCCAACTTGAGTCACATATCCTTCCGGGCCATTTTGGATCTGTATATAATCCCCAACTTCAATCGCTCTGTCAGCAAGAATATAAGTCCCCGCAAAGAAATTCGATAAAGTAGGCTGAAGAGCTAAAGCAACTGCCAATCCACTGATTCCTAGTCCACCCAATAGTGGGCTTATTGAAATTCCCGCTGTGTCAAGTGCGATCATAACGGCTATACCATAGATAACGACTGCCATCACTCGACGTAAAATAGGCAGTGCCGTATCGTCAAAAGCCATAGTAGTTTTAGGGGCAACATTTACTAGGTACCAAGCAACTAGAGCACCTACCATCGAGTTCAAGAGGTACGCTATTTGAAAACTAAGTAGGGTTGTCCATATGACTGTAACTGACCCTTTCCATTCCTCGATCCCTGGCATAGCTGACATCGCGACAAATGTTCCCTGTGAGAGAATGAAAAATTGAACCGATCCTTTTGCAGATTTTATTATTCGCGCTGCAAGTCCCAGTTCTGCGCCACGCCTTGACTTCCGAATTAATACACGGGAAATAAGGCCAAATAAAGCCATACCCAAAGCGGTCCCTCCCAATATTGCAAGTACCTGAGAAAAACCGGAGAGATCAAAATTTTGAAACATCAGCTTTCGTACCTCAAAAAACGATCGGCTTTGTGGGTAAAGAGAATGAAGTGATTCAATTCTACTCTGATAATACAGGTTTGCTCATTGCAATACAATCTGATGCTGTGCAGTTCACTGGCCAAGAGCGTTCGGCCTAAAGTGCCAGCCTGTAGACAAAGGATAGCCCCGAAGGCACTACCCTCCCCCCCAACCCGCATAGTAGGTCAGCATGCTCCAACTGCATACCAGCCCACTAATAGGCACTCGTGGAATCCAATGCTGAAGATCGTATAATTATCCGCCTTGGCACATATACCGACCCGGTAACAGTCGAAAAAAATGTATGCCTCATTGGGGAAGGCCCTCTCGAGGACATCCGCCTACAAGTCACTGATCATACAGCCGTCACTATTCGAACCGAAACTTGCCATATTGAGAACATTAGTATCCAACAAATCGGGATCCAAGAATCTTTTGCCCCCGACATAGCATTGGAAAGCAGTACTATCGTAGGATGCAATATCTCTAGCAAAGGCTTAGCGTGTATTTCGCTGCATGGCACAGCATCCCCTGTGATTAAGGCCAATAAAGTGCGTAGTGGTACTGAAACCGGAATCATGATTGCCGGCCAGTCCCAGGCGATCATTGACAGCAACATGGTATTTGGCAACGAATTTGCTGGAAGCGAAATCCGTGATGAAGCTAACCCACAGATAAACAATAACCACATTTACGGCGAAACGAGGGAGTAGGAGTCTTGCTTCATAAACATGGGTCAGGGAAAATTGCGAATAACAGCATCTTTTCTACTCGATTCTCGGGAATTGAGATACGTTCTAAGGCGAATCCCCTCATTACCAACAACCGGATATATCACAATGGCCGGAGCGAGATATTTTCCCCTACTTTGCTGCCGGGCTCATAGAAGGCAACACTATATCTGAAAATGGTACCAGCGGAATAGCGATTCAAACCCACAGTAAGCCTGAGATCAAGAACAACACGATTGAAAAGAACAATGAGACTGGGGTTGTTATCTCGGATAACGGGCAGGGTATCCTGAAATGTAATGCAATTTTTGGAAACGGTTTTTCAGGTATTGAGATTTCCAAAGGCGCCACACCGGATATCAAAAACAACCTAATTTCATGGAATAACGGAGGAATCATGGCGCATCAACAGGCAAAAGGCGTGATCTCCAACAACGACCTTTCTTACAATAAGAACGGTGCCTTTTATATATCTGAAGACAGCGCTCCTAGCATCATACATTCAGGCAATATTGAGTGGATCCAATCGTCTTTCAACTGAAGAGATAACCAGAGGATCTTTTCTGCCTTCATGACGATATCTTAGGCGTTCGGAGATTCAGAGCTAGCCACCTGACCAAGCTCTGTGTATAGCTCTGATTAACGGTCAATCCCATCAAGAGCCCCAATGCTCACGCTCACGTTGTTCTATGCCCTCACGTTGTTCGGCAGTCACCCCAGGGCCACCGCGCTCTACATCGATCATACACTGAGCCACTTCCCAGCCATTACCTTCTCCACCCACGATCCGGTCAGCAGATACCCAAACTTTTTCCATTATCGCATTGGAATCAGTGGTTCCCATGAGGGTTTTCGCTCCCTTTTTGAATGTCACACCGTCAGTATCTACGTCCATTATGACGGTGGATAAATTCTCATACTTAGGCCCAGCAGGGTTAGTATTAACTAACATAAAAAGAAAATCCGGTTTGAAGGGCCCATGAATATATCCTTTTTCCCCAGTTATCATGTAGCCGTCACCATCTTTAACCGCCTCGGTCTTCTGGCCAGCTAGGTCTGACCCACCTCTCGGTTCACTTAGCGCATGCAGTACCGTTATCTCTCCCCGGAGAGTTCGTGACAGCCAACGCCCTTTCTGCCCCTCGGTGCCAAAGGCCCTAAGCGGCGTTAACCACATATTGTCCAATGGTAACGCGGGTAAAGGCCGGCGCCTCAATTCTTCTCGTATAACCTGAGCACCTTGCGGTGTATAGCCCCCTCCACCAAAGTGCAAAGGCCAATCCGGTGCAAGCCAACCTTGAGATCCGAGCTTTCTACGAAAGAGAAGAGTCCAATCGATTAACTCTTCCGACATATCAGTCCCTCTGGGTGGCAACTTCAAGTCCGGGGGTATGTTTGAATCAAGCCATGCCCGGACCTGAATCCTGAGTACGTCTAAGTCGTTAGTCGCCATATCGTTACATCTCCTCGATACCAATCAAAAATGCAAGGCAATGATACCATCATTCAACATCCTACACAGCATCAGGGTTCAATGCTCCATTATGCAGGAATTGGATTACCTGCGTAATCTACGATCACCACGTTCCAGCCAAGCGTTGTGAGGTCAGATTCGATCACATTTCGGTCTCCGACAACAGTGATAACATCTGGGACAGGACTCAAACACGCCTCGACCACGCGACGTACATCGCTCAGTGATAAGTCTTTAATAACCTGTACTGCATCCCGGAATTCATCGTCGCCTAAGCCATAACTCACCAAGTCTTCCAGCCTGCCTGCGATATGACCTGATGTCTCGAATGAAGCTGGAAATCCTCTGACCAGGGAAGCTTGGGCGTCGCTAAGTTCCTTGGCTGAAATCAGACGGGAATCAAGTAAATCCGTCAACTCCTTTAAAGTTTCGTTGAGTGCGGAAGTCGTCGCTGAAGAATGGACAGAACCACCAACAATCATCGCCGCACCGGCTTTATACCAATCGATAGAAGAGCGATACCCGTAAGTATACCCCTTGTCTTCTCGTAAGTTCATATTTAGTCTTGAAGAAAAATCTCCACCCAGAATGTAGTTTGCAACGACCATCGCGCCATAATCGGAATGAAGTCTAGAGAGTGGGAGTGCACTGGCCATTCTTATAACCGATTGGGCAGCTCCCGGCTTGTCCACTAGCCAAATAGTTGAATCATTCGGAGTGGCTTTGAGTTGCTCAGTATGCTGCTCACGAAGACGGGTTGGTTCGCTCACAAAAATTGGATCCGCAACCTCGAGTATTTCCTCTTCCCTCACATCCCCAACTACAATCAAAGTCATTTGATCAATGCCAGCTAGTGCACCAGAGCGGTGGAAGGACACAAGGTCATCTTGCTGGATTCTTGCCACAGACTCTTCGGTGCCTGAAATAGGATGACCATAAGGCGTACCCGAACCAAACAGCCTGCTCCTTACAAGCCTTTCGCTGATTGAAACAGGATCGTCAGCAATCCTTTTTAACGCGGTATTATGATCTCTCAAAACTCGTGCAACACCGTCTACAGGAAATCCTGGTTCCCGTAATACTTCCACCAACAAGCTCAGGGCACTTTGCCAGTGTTCTTTCATACAGCCATAGGCAAGGACTGTATGTTCTCTGCCCGTCTGTATGGCCAAATGAGATCCCATGGATTCAAATGCTTCAGCAAAATCATCGCGGCCTAATTTCTGGGTGCCTTCCATTAGAGCATTACCAGCAAGGAACCCTATCCCAGGCATATCTGGTTTATCCGCCGTGGACCCTGCAGGTATCACCAACCCTACTGCAACCAAAGGTAACTGAGATCGGTGAATCGAAAGAACACCAGTCCCTGAAGACAAAGTGGATCGCTGCGGTATAGGCGGTTCAAATGTCACAGCTTTCTTGCCCTTTGGCGCCTTGTCCCTGTCTAAGGAAGAAGCAGTTGAATAATAGCTTTTTTCAGGAGACACCCAAATCGCAACCCTTTTTGAATTTAGATACTGAGCACAAACCCTTTTGACATCCTGAGTTGTGACAGCATCATACTTTTCAAGCACTCTATTGATTTCACCAGGATCACCTGTATAAGTATTATAAGCATTCAGCCTGTCCGCTCGCCCACCAAAGCCGCCAAGACGTTCGAGAGAGCGGGTATAGTAGCTCAAAATTCGAGTCTTAGCTCCCTTCAATTCATCCTCCGTGGGTCCACCGCTACTAAAATCGTAAAGCTCCTTATTTAAGGTTTCTTCAACCAATTCCTTTTCAACCCCAGGAGACACGGTTATATCGATATCGAATTCACCGGCTATTTCTGCCGCCATCGAGAAAGCGTAAACGGACTGTGCCATTTCCTTTTGATAAACAATAGAGCGAATAAGCCTGCTACTTCGCCCTCCTGACAATACCTCGGCCAAAACACTCAAGGCTGCCTCGTCGCCATGCATCCGGGGAACTCCCGGCCATGCAATGGTTAATCGCTCTAGCTCGACGTTGTCAGACATGGCAATGTCGACGGGGCCCGCTAGGGCAGAGGCCTGTCGTTGTACCCTGATTA
>Ga0114999_10005275_pt1 | contig 15310 bp, 18 predicted proteins | sample ArcticOcean_MG_C_3_FD_89820 | JGI IMG/M metagenome (GOLD analysis project Ga0114999, IMG submission 89820) | Marine microbial communities from western Arctic Ocean - ArcticOcean_MG_CB8_126 | ecosystem: Environmental > Aquatic > Marine > Oceanic | place: Arctic Ocean: Canada Basin | collected...
CCGCAATTATGCCACACATTTATATATCTATATAAATCTATTCATAAACAATCTTTTTCCATAATGATTTAAACCTCCTGCTCTATTTACTCTTAATGGGTATCCAAGTTATTTTTCCTATATTGTCAAGAATCACTCTACTATTATAAAAAGATTATCCAATTTGGGTAAAAGACCGCATAATCTCTATCTCGATAGCAATTCCATTATCTACGATTGCCTTCGACGACTAACTCCAGAATATAGTAAATATACTGATGGAGAATTTGAAACAAAATTAATTGATGCTATGTGTGTAACCATTGATGGATATATCAAAACGACAAAACCTTCCAAAACCGTATTTATCGCTTTTGATGGAGTGGCTCCCTTCGCCAAGATGGAGCAGCAAAAAAATCGGCGTTATAAGTCGGCATTAGATGCGCAAATCAAGAAGGCGCTTGATATTGCATCTCCAAAAGTGTGGGATAAAACCGCCATTACACCCGGAACGAAATTTATGAAGAAAATGGGCACAAAGCTCAATAGTTACTATAAAACAAAGGCGCAAACACTCGGTGTTAAACACATAATGATTTCTGACAGTCGAGATGTTGGTGAAGGCGAACATAAGATTTTCGGTTATATTCGTGATAATCCTGAAAAACACAAAGATGAAACTTCTCTTATTTATGGATTGGATGCGGATCTCATTATGCTCGGTCTTAATCACCTTCCTATCTCCAAAAATCTCTATTTATACCGTGAAACACCGGAATTTATCAAATCCATTGATCGCAGCCTTGAACCCAATGAAACCTATGTGTTGGACCTTCCTGTATTAGCGGAAGCCATTATAAGTAAAATGAATAATTATTTAAAAGCTAATAACAAACAACAGACCAATCGTCTCTATGATTATATTTTCCTTTGTTTTTTTCTTGGTAACGATTTTATGCCGCATTTTCCCGCTATTAATATACGGACACGTGGTGTAGATACAATGCTTACTGCATATCAAAATACCATTGGTAAAACAAATGAAAATCTCACCGATGGAAAGACCATTTATTGGAAAAATGTCAAGAAACTAGTGGAATATCTGGCAGAAAGCGAAGAAACAATGTTGAAAAATGAATATAAGATCCGGACAAAATGGGCAAGACGACATTATCCAACCAGTTCAGATGAAGAAAAACTGTTCCATTTCTCTCTTCTCCCCACACGAGAACGCACAAAAGAAGAGATGATTGATCCCCATAGCCAATATTGGCAACATAGATATTATAAAATTTTATTTGATACTGATATTAATAATTACTACAAAAAACAGATTTCCATTAATTATTTGGAGGGTTTGGAATGGACAATGAAGTATTACACCACTGGTTGCGCAGACTGGAAATGGGGTTACCAATATCATTATCCACCACTCTTGAATGATCTAGTGAAATATATTCCTCAATGGGAAACACAAATGATTGAAGAAAATACAAATAAAGCCGTTCATCCATATGTTCAACTATCCTATGTACTTCCCAATACTAGTTTGGGATTGCTACCGCCTAAAATTAGAAAGAAATTAAGAGATAAATATGGTGATTATTACCATATGGATAATGAGATTGTATGGTCTTTTTGTAAATATTTTTGGGAATCGCATGTGGATTTTGACCATATAGATTTTAATGATTTAGAAAAAACTGTTCTAGAACTGTGTTGATTGATTAGTTTATATTATTATTTTTTTAAACAACTTATTATAAAATGGTAAATAAAGTTAGTTTCAAAACACGTCAAGAATGTAAACAATGCATTCTTAGCAATAAATTTGTGGTTATAAAGGTAAGTGCGACTTGGTGTGGTCCTTGTAAACGTATTTCAACTCTTGTAAATGCGTGTTTGGAAGAACTTCCATCAAATACCGTTGCTATTATTGTCGATTTTGATGCGCACCGTGATGTAGCTAATGCATTAAAAGTTAAAAATGTTCCCACATTTATGTTTTACAAAGATGGCGCCCCTGATATTTGTTTGGTAGGCGCCAATCCACAGAAAGTACGGAAATTTTTCCAAGATGTAAATACAAAGATCACGCAAAATATGAACTAATTAGCCCAAAAATAGAATTAAAAATATGATTTATATCTAATGGATAACTTAGATTTAGATATAAATAATTACAATTTAGATGAGTTATTAAAACTTTTTAAACTTGATTATCATTTCACAGTAGAACATTTAAAATTGGCAAAACGCAGATCATTACAAATGCATCCTGATAAAAGTAAATTAGATATAAAATATTTTCTTTTTTTCAGAAAAGCATATGAGGCAGTGGAAAAAGTATTTTATTTCCGCTCAAGGCGTAAAGCACCTACAGATTTCCAAGACTATGAAGTTGACGTGGATGAAAATAATGCGAGATTATTACATTCATTAAACGGTAAAAGTGTAAATGATTTTAATAGTTGGTTTAACAAAATGTTTGAAAAGGTAAAGGTGGGCGATAACGAGTCTGATTTTGGATATGAGGAGTGGTATCGGAAAAAAGAAGTCAAAGAGAATCGTAAAGTACCCTTAAGTGAATTTGGACAGGAATTTGAAAAGAAAAAGAGAGAATGTAAGAGTTTAGTAGTTCATAATGAAATAACGGAAATGAGTAATAATGAAGGAGGATATAGTTTATCAAGAGAACGCCCCACAGAGTATAGCTCAGATATATTTAGTAAATTAGGATATGAAGATCTCAAAAAAGCGCATACAGAAACGGTTGTTCCTGTAACGAGAGAAGATTTTGAAAATAAAAAACAATTTTCGAGTGTTAATCAATTTGTTCAACATCGTGATAATCAAGATACGACGCCATTATCTCTCCAACAATCTAGAGAATATCTGCAACAAAGAGGAAACAATGATAATAAAGTATCAATGCAGAGAGCTTTTTCACTCATAAAACGTGATATAGAAGTAGAAAAAAGTAATCAACAATGGTGGTCTAATTTACGAAAATTAGAAAATTAATTTTTTTAAAATTATATATATATAAATGATTCAATATTTGTATGGATTTATTATTCTTACAGCTCTAGGAATCCTGTATGAAAAATATAAACAAAAATACGTTCCGGATGAGCAACTTAAAGATTATGACTTAATTTCAAAATTCTTATTAAACGGTAATGGGGGGAGCAATTTAGCCAAAAAACCAATTTTATGGATTTATACAGAGAGAAAGGTTAATAGTCGTTCGTGGCCTAGTTTCTACTCTCGCAATACAAAGCAATTAAATCAACCATACCTTATATCATGTGTTGAAACCATTATAAAAAAATGTGGTTCCAGTTTCAATATTTGTTTAATAGATGATACATCCTTTAAACGCCTTCTTCCAGATTGGAATATCTATCTTGATAGAATCGGCGATCCTGTGAAATCACATTTTGTTTTACTTGCTCTCACAAAAGTACTACATCGCTATGGCGGAATGTTGGTACCAAATTCCACCATAGTAATGAAAGATTTGCTCCCTGTGTATAACAGTGCTTTGCGTACCAAATGTTGTTTTGCGGTTGAAGGTTTAAATCGTGGTAATACAGCTGAATATGTTGAATTATTTCCAATGACTACATTTATGGGATGTAAGCAAAATTCTCCTGTAATGAACCAATTTGTGTCTTTCTTAGAAAGAAAAGTAAGACACGATTATACTGATGAATTTGGTTTCTTAGGAGAAGCCAATAGATGGTTATATCAAGCAAGATTAAGAGATCAATTGGTGTTAGTAGATAGTAAATTCTTTGGAATGGTAGATAAAAAGTGTGAACTTGTAGATGTTGACCGATTAATGTCTTCTACTTTCATTGAATTTGATGAAAAAAATCTATACGGGATTTATTTACCTAGTAAAGAACTATTAAAACGAACAAATGTTCAATGGTTTTCACGGTTATCCCAACAGCAACTGCGTCAATGCAATACTGTAGCTGCTAAGTACTTACTCATTGCTCTGGGATGAAAATAGTATAGATAATTTCATATTTTGATTTACTATATTTAATATGGGATGTAAAAGGAATATGGTGATATTTACAAATTTGTCGTATAATTGTGATAATTCCTTTATACGACATATCACGAGTTATATAGAACTGCTTAGATGGAAAATAGAAGGATTTAATATTATCTAAAAAAGGTTGAATGGTTTTTCCCAATTGAGCCTTTTTAAATGAAGTTTTGGAAAAAACACATCTTTTTGATTGTTTTTCCCCATTTGTTTCTAAGAAACCGGTAAAAATAGATAGTGGAATTGGATTTTTAAAAATCTGGCTGCTCATTATCACTAAATTTATATATTATTTTATATTTATATTTATAACTTTTATAAAAACTATTATGAAAAATAGAGAATGAAAAATTGAATTTTGAAATATGTTAATTTATTATAACAAAATGCCATTTACGCCACAAGTATATCCATATAGTTTCAGTTCGAATGTACAGCGTAACACTTTGGAATATAGTAATCAAGTAATTCTCCCACCAGAAATTTTGGCAAGACAATCAAATGATACAGATGGGATTCTTTTCTTTACAATAGCAAACAAAGAAAAAAAAATAAATGTGGGGGTGCATGAATTTACAGATATTCCAGATGTTTGTTATATTCCATACTATTTTATGATGCTGCTTGGAATTAAAGAAGGCGAACGTATCCAAATTACACCCATTGAAGAGAAACCTCAAAAGGCAACATCCATTATACTAAAACCCCAGGAGCAAGTATTTATGGAGTTAAGTGACCCAAAAATGATATTAGAATATCATTTGAGCCGCTTGTATCCAATTATTACTGTTGGTGATGTCCTTCGAATATTTCATGATGATATGGTATATTGTTTATCTGTGAGTAAAGTTGAACCAGCAGATATTGTACAGACGGTAGATTGTGATATTGTACTAGATTTTGAGGAATCCCATGATTATATAAATATAAACTCAACAAATGCTGAGATAAATACTTCAAATATGAATTCAAATAATGAAGTGTTTAGCAGTGATTCTAATTATATTGATGGAGATAATACAGATATCATCCCAACGAATTATATATCAGGAACAAATCTACCATTTGTTCCTTTTCAGGGAAAAGGAAATCGTTTAGGTAATAGTTAAATGTTCGAGTACATCAAATGTAAAGAAAGTTAATTCTATAGGATTTTCATGCAATGTGTGAAAATAGGCGATATATTTCATTATAAATTTGATCGTTTTATATTTATCTTGTTCATCTAATAAACCTGTGAATTTAACAAATTGAAAGTAACTGTCCAATATATCCATTACCGAATATCCTTTGTTATATATTGAAAAAATGATCTCTCTTGCCTTTTTAAAATCCCGCTCATGATACCAATATTTTGTATATTTTTCAAAATCAAAGTAACTAATATTTGTACAGATATCCTTCGTTTTTTTTAATGTAATAGAACAATCTAATAATTTAAATTTTTCCATATAATTTATTACTAGACGAATCGAGTTATTACAGATATTTAAAATAAAACGTTCCGCTTCCGGAGTAATATCAATAGATTCTTCAATCTTAATTTTATATATTAGTTTTTTCAGAATATCTGGACCAACAGCATTCATTTTAATCAAAGTACACCGCGATTGTATACTTTCTATAACTTTTTGAGTATTAGAACAAGAAGCTATAAAATGAACATTGTGACTATATTTATCTATACAGTTTCTGAAGACTTGTTGGCTTTGATCATTTATAAAGTCAATATCATCTAAAATTATTATTTTTTTTTTACCAGAGACTGATGAAGTTGTTTGGCAAAAGGTCTTAACTTCATTTCTATAGTATGAAATACCTTGTTCCTGTAAATTATTAATATAGAGGATATTAAATGGATCTATTTTGGGAGTATTGTAGTATTCACGTATTATTGCATCTAATAAAGACGTTTTTCCACAACCCGTATTACCAATAAGAAGTATATTTAAATTATTCATTTTTATTAATGCTTTAATAAGTTGAATATAGGCTGGCTCCATAAAAAATTCCTTTAAAAATTTAGGCTGATATTTTTTAAGAAAGGGTTGCTTCATATTAATTATTCATTAATTAGTATTTAAGTTTATATTTCATTATTGTACAAATGGGCGATTTATATAAAATTTTAGGTGTATCAAATGATGCAAATCAAGATAATATAAAAAAATCATACCGAAAATTGCAGATGCAACATCATCCAGATAAAGGTGGTGATCCTGAGATCTGCAAAAAAATTAATGATGCTTATAGTATTCTTGGTGATGTTGAGAAACGTCAACAATATGATATGCAAAAAAACAATCCTTTCCACGGAATGGGTGTACAAAATGATATTTTTAAAATGTTTTTTGGCGGGGAAGGCGGTGGATTACCTAATTGGATGAATAATATGCCTGGAGGAAATGGTTTTCCTGGGGGCAATGGTTTTCCTGGGGGCAATGGTTTTCCTGGGGGCAATGGTTTTCCTGGAGGAGCTAGAATGCATATTTTTCATAATGGACAACCTGTTAATTTTAATACAATGCGAAAACCAACACCGATTATTAAACATATTGAAATTACATTAGAAGAAGCATATATTGGAACAAATGTTCCTTTGGAAATAGAACGATGGTGTCAAGATGGAGATATTAAACGTGTTGAAAGAGAGAAAATATATGTAAATGTTCGTGTTGGTATTGATGATAATGAAATAATTACAATACCTCAAAAAGGTAATATAATTAATGATAATTTAAAAGGTGATATAAAAATATCTGTTAAAATAAAAAATACATCTGAATTTATACGTAAAGGATTAAATCTTATTTATAAAAAAAAAATTTCATTAAAAGAAGCTTTAACTGGATTTAAATTTGATTTAAAACATTTATCCGGGAAAACTTATACTATCAATAATCAAGGTGGTCGCATAATTAAGACTGGATTTCATAAAATTATTCAACATATGGGAATGCGCCGCGAACGACGACATCCTGCTCCACCTCTGGCAGGCGATTTAATTATTACTTTCGATATTGTATTTCCAGATTCTCTAACAGATGAACAAATCGCAAAATTAAAGGAAATTTTATAGAAATTATATAGAACATTTTATAAAATTTATATATAATATATATAATGAAGCATCTAACTTTTAAGGAACTTGTTTTACAAGTCTTTGGTATAACTCTCCTTTTTACAGTATTATATTATAGTACAAATTTTTTTCCGGGCGCAGATTTCCACAGTTCATTACATCTTAAGAAAGATATTGATAAGATTTCATTATTTGATGCCTTTTATTATTCACTTACTACCCAGACAACAGTCGGATATGGTGATATAACAGCACGCTCTACACTTGCAAGAACATTAACCTGTTTACAACTTATGGGATTACTTTATATTGCTAGTGAAGTTATTTTTTAATACTAATATAAATGAGAAGACTAATAATAATAAGTCCACCACCTATAATTATTATACCTATTCCATAACAAGGGAAACTCAGACATGTGTTGATTTCTTCGCTTTCTTTTTTATCCAAATAAAAAGGAATACCAAAAGTATCATCCCAAGTCTTCTTTTTCTTTTTAATTATACGTAATGTTTTACCAAATTTCCAATAACTTTTCTTTTTTTTATCCTTTTTTATTTGCCTCTTTCTTAAATTGAGATACTTATCCGAAAATATATTACCAGATAGATCGTATTTTTGTTTCATTTTCTTCAAGTGATTTATATATCGCATTTTACTTTTCATATCTAATGTTCCAAACGGATCTGTTATTAAATTGGTTAATGTATTTTTTTTTTCTGGTCGAGATAATGTTCGATAACAACAAGTACTACACCAACGTTGTCTTACTGTATCTGCATAAATCATTTCGTCTGCAAAAAGTTGATCAATAATACTAAAAGCAGAGCGTAAAAGAAGGATTTTTTCATAGCCATAACTTTTTTCAAAATATTCCTGATCTATCAATTGTTTTATACGAATAACTACTGGGTCATTTGGTTTTTTCCCTTGCATTATAAGGCTATTATGTTCAGATTTCATATATTTTATTTGATTAATACGATCGCGAATAAAAGTAAGATAATGTCTTCTCAATCCATCTATTTTCTTTATGATTGCAAATATATTAATATTAAATGCAATCCTATATCGATAACGAATCAACCGAGGTACAATAAATTGGTTTGTTTCTTTTATTTCTTTGATCTTTGCTTCGATTTCATTTAATTTTAATTGAATCTTCTCTCCAACTTCAATTAATTGTAATTTCTCTTTTTCTTTTTGTTGTCTTTTTTCAAATGTTGCGATATTTTCATCTTTTTGTTGTGTGAGATGGATTTTATCATCATTAATCATATATCCAGTCATATCTGTAAATAATAAGAGAGACCCTGATGCAAATTCACAAATGGATTGAAGTTTGTCATATTGGTGAGCTGAAGTTTTATGCGCTTCACTTTGAGCATCCAGTTTTAAAAAGTTAACGACTGATAGAAAAAAAGTAATCATAGCATTAATACTAGACAGTGCTGTAGGACCCCAGGCACTGTGTTCAATAGCAGCAGCTAATACTGATGCCGTTGCGGAAAAAAATATAGATGGAAACATGAGACTATTTAAACGCCCTTGGCAATATGTTTCTGATTCCATATATATAATTTTTTGACCCTTGACATAACTAGCTAGAATATCCATAGCGGATGAAAAATATTCATTATATGAATGATAAATATCACTTAATTCTTTTTCAACATCACTATAATTTACTTTTTTAGGATTGAAGCGAAAACAACCACGTGCATCAATTGGGTACTGGCTTGTATCAATGGGATTTATTTCAGCAGTATCTGGTACGGGTGGAAACACTTTCATATTTGATGTTTTTAATGGTCCCCACATTTGGAATATTTTTTGTTCCATCTCCCCTCTTTCTTGTTTACTCAATATATCTGCGAAATTATTTTTTGAAATATCATTACAACATACGTCATAAACATTCATTTCTATACCCGATCCATCCATCTTCACATTACTTATATCATTATTTAAACTCATTATAAAATACTAAATATTTTAAAATGAAATTACGAAATTCTTTTCGTTTCGACATCCGCAGACATAACATATATAGAATTTTCTGTTAATACTATAAAATCCCCTTCAACCTTGAAGATTTTTGAAATTGGACTTGTGTATTCATCTTCACTTTTTACAAGTAGTTTTTCACCCGATTCTCTCATACCGATGAGTACCTGCTTATCAAGTGACCCCGTCCAATAATCAAACATAATGGGTTTATCTTCTGTAATACTTATTTTTACGACATGTTGTAAAGTAGTAGCACTAGGTAATCTATATTGTGATGCGGAATCACTAGTAGTTTCTTCCTCCATTATAACAGATATTCTCCAAAACCCTTTAAATACTTATTTATTATAAAGCGTAAATACTTATTATGAATTGGTAAAATCTATAAAAAAAAAAACATTAATAATTATAATGGATATTTCTTTATTTAATATTAATAATACAAAAAACTATAATATTAAACTTAACGAGAATAACTTTCATAATTATTACAAAGATATATGTGTACTTCTATCTGACTTTCTTATTTATACTATTGATAATGTTAACGTGCAAAATAATAAATATTATTTATTCGTAATTCGCAGAGGTTTAGAAACTATAGTTCATTGTTATAAATTTTTACTATTGTATACACGTAATTATGAACTTGGTCTTTATCATTGTAAAAAAGCATATATATATTACGTTGAATTTATAGGACAAATTGGGTATAATAATAATAGTTTTCTACAACTTAACTCAAAAGATGCAACACTATTCGTATATAAAAAAACAATTTTTGATATCAATGATGGTGAAAGAAAAAATCATACACTTGATTCAAAAGAAAAAAGCATAATGTTATCCATCTCCACAATTATTAATATATACATACAAATAACAAATCTCATACTTGAAAAAGAATTAAAAGAAAATAACACAGTAGGACCAATTATACAATTCTGCACCAAAAATTGTATGAAAATTATTGATAATATTTATATTCCAAAAGAAGATTATAAACAAACATTTGTGCGTATACAAAATATAATTTACTTTATAGAAGAAATACAAACAAAAAAAATAGATAATATTAGTTTTTTATTGAATATTATAATTTGTTTTGTTAAAAAGAATAAAAAATATCCCATTACAAAACAAAAAATAGATGATAAACTTCTTTCAAGTGATTTTCCAAAATATTTAGAGATTAAAAGTCATTTGAAATTTGTTAACTGGATATTTATGTAGAATTTTTTACTAATATGGTTCTCTTTCTAATTTTCTTCTTCTTTTTCTTCTTTGCTATTTTATTGATTGCCACCCCAATAGATATTTGATCATATTCGTCGTGTAAGATTTTAACAACAAAATCATATATAATATTCAAAACTTTTTTATCACAATTCCCTACAATAAGAACGCTACCAGTGCGAAATATCATAAAAGATACTTCAAGACAACTATTTATTTTCGTTCCTGAACCCTTTTTATTACATCTATTTTTACACATACATACTCCATTTTTATCTGGGTGGATTTCATTATAATAAAACTTACTTCTTACACCAGGATAAGAACACGGATCATAACAAGTATTTAATTTATACTTGTATTTTAATATATTATATAGCGTATTCCTATTTATATAATAGTTAGACGTAAAATTTGAGTTAATTAATACAGTATCGATTTTTTCTGCTGCATATGTTAATTCTGTTTGAATAAAAGGCTGAATCGTAAGAACTAGATGGTCCAGGGCATCTAGTAGAAATGCATCATCTTGAATACCCGGAATTTCTAATTTACCAGTATTAAATATCTTTATGTGAACTTCTTTAAATATTTCACCGTATTTTAATCGTAAAATAACGACTATACAATTCATCATAGCACCCTTCTTCTTCTTTCTTAGGCATAGCAAATCTTTTTTACATAAGCCGATATTAACCTTCCTAACATCTTTAAATTTTACTTTACGAGCATCAGGATTATTTATCTGTGATATAATATCTACCTGTATCATTTTTTCATCTTTGATTTTTTCATCTAATTTAATAACATCATCCGGTGTATGACAATTCATCTTCATTTTTTTTTTTATAATTCCTTTTCTTTTTTTTTGATATGAGATAATCGGAATTTTCCAAAATAAATCATTTAATTTAATTTCTTGATTAAAGAAAGCAATTTTTGTTTGTGTTGATATATATAAATCACTTGATTTAGGAATAAATTTTTCTCCTTCTTTTTTCCTTTTTTCTATTACAATATTCTTATAATCATTATTGCAAAAATTCTGCCATGCAAGATCGGTAGACATTGAGCAGCACATAAGTAGTTATTAATTTATTTCTTTAAGTTCTTCTTTTATCAATTTTTTTTCTTCTATAAAATAAATGGAGGGAATCAGAATTACCCAAACCAAGAATGTAATAGCAAAGAAAACACCCATCGTCTTAACTGTTGCAAGCATTTTAGATGAAATTCAACAAGAATATTGTCTAAAACAAAATCACTTCAACCCAAAAGGTCCGTCCCCTAATATATTTGTATCCAAACTTCAATGGCGTATGAAAACTTACTATAAAGACTTATATAATTCTTGTAGTTTAGATACAAAATAAAAATATATATACCTTTTGTCACTTTCAATATTATGGACGATAAATTTAAAAAACTGTAACCAATTCTTCGTTTGAGCGTATTCTTTATTTTCAGTAAGATAAGAAATAAATGCAATAATAAGATCCTTATCATCTAAATTATACTCTATCGCATTTTGTTTAATCAGTGTAACAATGTTTTCTATATTTGTCATTGTTTTTATTTTTTCAATCGTATCTTCCCATAAAGTTTCCGTTATAATAGAACTTGCATATGAATTATTAAATAGTTCATGATTTGATTGGATAAAATTTATCATACTACGAATGTCAGATTTAAATAGTTTTTGTATTGATAATAATTGATTCTTTTTAATAGATAAATTTTCTTTTTGTTTTATATTTTCTAAAAAAGTATATATTTCTGATTCAGGTAATTGACAAAACCGCAGTCGTATAAATTCGTTTTGTAGAGCCGAATCAATTCGACTAATGTAATTACATATAAGACAAAAACGTATATTCTCTCCATACTGCTGGATTAAATAGCGTAACGCTTGTTGCGCATTCTTAGTCATATAATCAACTTCATCTAAAATGACGAATTTGATTCCATTTCCAAATAATGTTTTTGTATTTACAAATTGGTTAATTTGATTGCGAATAATATCTATTCCACGATCATCAGAAGCATTTAAATGAATTTTTAAACCCTTCCGTTTTTGATCATAGGTTTCCTGATATTTATCAATTAAATTAATTATTGTAGTTGTTTTACCTGTGCCTGGTGGACCGTATAATAGTAAATTTGGGAAATAGTTTTTTTTAATAATATTAATTAGAATTTGTTTATTTGTTTTATCCAGCACAACATCAGCAAGGTCTGTTGGTCTATACTTTTCAACCCAAGGAATATGTTTGTTCATTGATATAGATTATTATCCGATTTATTCTTATATAAGAATAAATTGAATGTAAATACAATGGATTTATTATCAAATTCATCACAAATACAAATGCAAGGAACATATTTAAAAATAATTTTAGGACCAATGTTTTCAGGTAAGACATCGCAGTTGATACGTATTTATAAACATAATCAAATAGCCGAAATACCAACATTGGTTATTAATCATACCGATGATTCACGTTATAGTGAGCATAATTTATCCACACATGATGGGACTGAAATACCATGTATTAAGCTTAAAAAACTAAAAGATATTTATAATCATCTGGCGAATGATATACAATATCGTACTATACTTATTAATGAGGGACAATTTTTTGAAGACCTATATAGTGTTGTTAAAAATCTCTTAGAAAGAGATGATTTAACTATTGTAATATGTGGATTGGATGGAGATTATAAAATGGAACGTTTTGGACGAATTCTAGATCTTATTCCACTTTCAAATGAAGTTGAAAAATTATACGCAATTTGTAAACAGTGTAAAAATAGAGCCTCCTTTACACAACGTACAACAAAAGAAACAGAACAAAAGGTAATAGGACATATTAATAAATATATACCCGTTTGTAGAAAATGTTATCAAAATATTAAATAATATTTTAAATAATATCTTAAATAATATTGTAAAAGTATTTAAATTAATAAACATTTAAATCGTTATAATGACTGATAGTACCATCAAAAAAAAACGTCGCGGGCGGAAGCCAAAGAAGAAACCACAAGAAGATGTGGTGAAAAAGAAAAGAGGGCGAAAGCCGAAAGGAGGTAAAATTATAAAAAAAATAGACCTTCCGACAAATATTAATAAAAAAATAGTTCCAAATATTATATTACATCTGAAATGTTCTACTTCTGAATTAAAAGATGAATCGGCATCTTTTACTAATAAAATTAAATCTTTTCAAATAGCGGGTAGTAAAAATAAAGCTATATCTTTTGAAGAATTCAATACCAAATACCCCACTTCTAGTAGTAATAAATATACAAAACAAATTAATAATAATAATAATAATAATAATAATAATGATATTGATCGGAAAAAAATATGGGATAAAATTCGCCTATTAAAATTCAAATTACATAATAATGATATCTTAGATAAAAAATCAGACTGTTTTTGGTGTAATCATAGTTTTTCTAATCCACCTATTTTTATTCCTAAGAATGAAAGAAATGGTATTATACAAGTATATGGTTGTTTTTGTAGCCCCGAATGCGCCGTCGCTTATTTAAAATCCGAATCTATTGATTCTTCAACAATGTGGGAACGCTACGCACTTTTAAATAATATATATACCAAAATCTATAATTATACAAAAAATATAAAACCAGCACCAAATCCATATTATACCTTGGAAAAATATTATGGAAACTTATCTATTCAGGAATATCGTAAACTTCTTAAAAATGATCGTTTACTTTTAGTAGTTGATAAACCACTTACAAAAATAATGCCCGAATTATATGAAGAAAATAATGAAATACCGGTTATCTATACCGATATACATAGCAAATGTAGTACAGTTATACCAACTAAAAAATATAGATTACAACGTAAAGTAAAAACAGTTTCAAAGAAAAAAATACTACAGGAAACGTTTAATTTGGGAAATAAATAAAACTAAATTATTTAATTTATTTATTTCTGTCCAAAATGAAAATCACAGAATGTTTTATCATAAAGAACTTCCCAAAAATCCCCAGCACCCCTGTATCCTAATAATAATTTTTGCAGCTCAATATCTTTCCAGCAATCATCGGGAGCATCTTTCCAGATCTCCTTTACTTTTTCAATTTGTTTTACTAATTTTTGTTTACAAGCCAATATAAATTGCTGATGTTGTTTCTGCTTATGCTCAGATACACGTTTACGATACGTGTATTGTCTATTAATATCATCCATAAAATAACGAATTTCCCCCATTACATTTTGATTTACACTTTTTACTGATTTTGGTATATTTTTTAGACATTTCTCTTTAAAATTTGGGTTCATAAACTCCTTGATAATATTTATATAATTATTATCCCATTTTTTTAATTTTTCTATAGCCGTTTCCTCATCATAATCTGTTTGTCGTAGTATCAACAAGATCGTTTCTTCCCTTTTTTTTTTTTCTTATTCTGCTTTTTTTCTCTCCCAATCCGCCTTTTTAAGTTTTATATGTTCTTCTTCAGTAATTATAACATCGTTATTATTATTATTTTCTAATTCACTCATATATATATATATAAATTAAACTATTTTTAAAATCATATTAAAACGATAAGCATTAGTGATATTTATACAATGAGTTCAGATCAGTATCTTGATAAAATGGTATGTAACCTTTCAAATAATGTTAAAATGGAAGTGGCTAAATATATTAATATAGTAAATAAAAAAAATGAAAATATTTTAAACCAACTTCCTCTTGTAATATCTTTGCGAGAACAACTCGCAAAATATAAAAATAATAATTATGAAGATTTAAAAATATTACAGGAGAAGGTTGCAATATTGGAAAAAAAACAAAGAACCCAAGGTTACTTATGTAAAGCTCGTTCTTTAAAATTAAATATTGATCCAAACTGTTCACAAACAAATTGGGCGCCAAAATGTACGGATAGAA
>Ga0114999_10005276_pt1 | contig 15308 bp, 10 predicted proteins | sample ArcticOcean_MG_C_3_FD_89820 | JGI IMG/M metagenome (GOLD analysis project Ga0114999, IMG submission 89820) | Marine microbial communities from western Arctic Ocean - ArcticOcean_MG_CB8_126 | ecosystem: Environmental > Aquatic > Marine > Oceanic | place: Arctic Ocean: Canada Basin | collected...
CCTTCATCGTCATCTTGGATTGAAAAAACATAGCCCCCGACATCAACAGCGGCAGCAGGTGTAACTCAAAGCCTGCGACATCAATTGCATCTGGAAGAGATAGGTCATCAACCCAGAGAATCCAGGACGCCTGACGCAGCTGAATCGCACTTGAAAAGACCTGGTAAAGCGCAAAGAAGATGGGCATCTGCAAAACCATTGGGAGACACCCTCCCAACGGATTCACACCCTCTTCTTTATAGAGCTTCATCGTCTCCTGGCTCAGCTTCTGCTTATTGTTCTTGTACTTCTCCCGCATTACGGCAAGTTTAGGTTGCACCTCCTGCATCTTCGCAGCTGACTCATAGGACTTGTGAGTCAACGGGTAGACCAGCAACTTCACAACAACGCCGAAGACGACGATCACCCATCCGTAATTGGGGATATGCTCAAAGGCCAACGCAAAGACATGAAGCAAGAATTTGGCAATGTCACGGATGACGGGGAAGCCGAGATCCATGGCCAAAGAAAACTCACGCTCGTAACTGACGATCTCCTCAAGTTCGAGCGGACCGGCATACAGCAGCATTTGCCACTCGGCTGCCTCTATATCACCCCACCGGGTGCCGAGCGCGAATTCGTACTCCCTAAAGGGTTCATAGGACAGAGGCTTGCCCGTCAGTAGGACCCGGTGGCGCGCCTCTTCGACGGGCGCCAGCAAAACGGTGAAATACTTGTTCCGTAGCCCCACCCAACGAACATCGCCGCGCTGGTCCTCTGACTCGGGTTCGTCGCCTTCGTCTACCTGGATATCGATGACATTGTCATTCAGATACGCCATGGTCTGCATGACCGGTAGGTCCAGTGTCGGATCGCGCTCTGTAAGGGCGATGCCACCTTCCCATTTGGCAAACACGAGCGTGCCGTCGTCGAACCCGGACAACCGAACACCAACGTCGATCCCGTAGCCATCTCCATGAACCGTGATGGTTTTCTCAACGAAGCGGCCACCCCCAAGCGTTGCCCGTAAACGGAGCTGCCCCTCATCATCGGGTCCCACGTCAAGTCGCTCACGGTCCGGCTCGAAGTGGACCTCTCGCAGGTCGAGGACTTCACCCCTACCTGTCTCTGACTCCAGCCTCAACACCAATCCACGACCACCCTCGGCAAGCAACTGAACGTCCCCGCCTAAGGCGCGCTGATAATTAACCAACTCGATGCTCTCAAAGACACCACCGGAAGTGGAAACTCGAAGATGTTGCAAGGGTGTGGTGATCTCTACTTGCCGTTCCAACTCGGTTGCCGCGGTCATCGACTCGGCTAATTGCCCATCCGCTGACTGTATCTCCGTTCTACCCTCAGCTGCAGGAACAGAGCTCGACGACGAATGCTGGCTCGTTGATGCTTGGGAAGACGACGTTGGTGTCGCCTCTTCCCATACAGATTCCTCGGCGGCGTCCCGTCTGGCTTCCGCCACAGCTTCCGGCTCTACCTGAGGCTGGGTTATTCCCATGATTTCGTAGTAATAGGGCATCGCCAGAAAGATGACTCCTACCAACAGGAAGGCGATTAGCGTCCGCTTGTCATCCATCAGTTTGGGGCCACTCCAAGTATTGTCAATCGACAGGATCGTAGCCGCTGCGACCAAACGGATGGCAGCGGCCGATTCGACGCAATCCCAGCCATAGACCCTTCAGAGGTCCACGTTGTTGAATTGCATCGACGGCGTATTGGGAACATGTGGGCTGAAACCGACAATGCGCCGGAAACAGGGGGGACACTACGAGTTGATAGAGTCGGATTGCCGCGACGAGCATCGTTGTCACAAGAGCTGACCGTCGGAGGTCTGCTGTTCACGCAGACGGTCCACCAGACATTTCAATTCGTCACGCAGTCTATGAAAAGACGACGTGGTCGCAGGTGCCTGGGCCAGAACAACAAGGTTTTCTTCGGCTGGCAATGCCAATTCTCGACATGCGTGGCGCAGCCGCCTTTTCAGACGATTCCGCAGTACCGCCTTGCCGAGTCGCTTGCGCATAACAAGGATGGTGCCTCCGGGGTCGCGGCCAACGCGTACCCAAAGCAATTGACCCTTCGTCCATGGCATTGCGACCGTCCCTGCCAGCGACGGTTCGGATCAAACGGCAAGGCGTTTGCGGCCCCGGCGACGGCGGCGATTCAATACGGCGCGGCCACCAGGAGTCTGCATACGCTTGCGGAATCCGTGCTTATTCTTCCGACGACGACGACTGGGTTGGTAAGTACGCTTCACTGGATGGGCCTTGGTCTTCGTTAACAGGGGGAGATCCGGCAGGGAGGCCGGATGGAAACGGAACAAAATAGGTCCTATTCAGAGGACTGTCAATTTCAACCCATGGCTGGAACCGCCCTTTCACCCTCTCCGGCGGTGCACGCCGATCTTGACGACCCTGTAGCAGATTGATACCCTATCCGGTCCTCTGATTCAGCCTTAATGCCAAGGAACAACCGCCGTGGCACCATTGCGACCTCACCCACCCCTTGATTGATACTTAATGTCGCAGAACGCGCAAGAACTGTGGGCCCAGTGCCTGCTCAATATCGAACGAAGAGTTCGCACCCAGAGTTTTAACACCTGGTTTCGTCCAACCACGGCCCGACGCTTCGATGCCGATATCTTGGAAATCGAAGTCTCAAGCTCTTACTTCGCACACTTCGTTGAGACTAACTATATGCCCTTGATCGTGTCTGTTATCGAAGAGGAGACCCATCTGTCTCCCAAGATAACCTTCACCGTCGCTGATGATGGCAACCCTGCCCCGGCGTTTGCGACACCAACCAGGGTCGCACCGACTCCGACAATAAGCGTCGGAGCGAAAACCGTGGCAGCTGACGTCGCGGAGCCGACATTCGCTGATAAGACATCGTCACACAACAACGGTTCCCTGTTGTATATGCCGCTCAATGAACGCTACATCTTCGAGACGTTCATTGTCGGCGAGGCAAATCGTTTTGCTCACGCAGCTTCACAGGCCGTTTCCAAGTCACCTGGCAAGACACAGTTCAATCCATTGGTCATATACGGTGGAGTCGGACTCGGTAAGACTCATCTGCTACAGGCGATCGGACATCACGCGTTGTCTAAAGAGACAGGGCTACGTGTTGTCTATGTGCCTTCGGAGAAGTTCATGAGCGACTTTATCGAATCCCTACGTCAGCAGAATACATCGGAATTCCAACGACTATATCGGTCGGCCGACGTCCTGCTTGTGGATGACATCCAATTTTTGATTCGTGGCGAGCATACGCAGAACGAATTCTTTCACACCTTCAACGCGCTCCATCAAAGTGGCAAGCAGATTGTCATGACCTGCGACAGCCCGCCTGGTGAGCTTAAAGGGTTGGAAGAGAGACTAATCTCTCGTTTTCAATGGGGATTGGTCACCAGTATAGAACCCCCCGATCTGGAGACCCGCATTGCCATTCTGCAAAAGAAGGCAGAAATCAATGGAATCCACCTTCCGGATGAGGTTGCAACGTTTCTCGGCAGCTATATCAGTTCCAACATCCGCGAGCTCACAGGAGCACTCAACCATATCATGGCATACTGTGCCGTTAATCAGGCGGAACTGAGCGTTGATGCAGCTCGAAAGATTGTTCAGGAACGCAGTGCACAAGAGAGATCCCATCTGTCAATCGAAGGAATCCAAAATTTGGTTGCCAACCATTTCGATCTGACGCCAGAGTTGCTAATTGGAAAAACTCGCAAACACGATATCTCCTCTCCCCGCCAGATCGCCATGTATCTAACCAAGCGGCACACGAAGAGTCCTCTAAAGGTGATTGGACTCCACTTTGGAAATCGAGATCATAGCACCGTAGTCCACGCGGTGCAGACAGTCGATAAGAAATGCAATGAAGATCCCGCCTTCGCTGCTGTTGTTAAGGCGTTGTCCGAAGAGATCCAGCAACAGGCTCCACAATAGACCTCTATTGACTATCCACAAATCTATCCAAAGTCGGCGTGGACAACCGGCGTAACAGTGTTGATAACGATGTTGATAACTTGACTTTGGCATTTTGATGTTGAAGCAAGTGGACAAAGCAAAAGCCCCATGCTCTTTATCCACCGACCAAAAGCCCGTCATCAATCCTTGAGACAATTCGTAAACGTCTACTTTACATATGGTTATATTATTTCATTTTATGGAATATTCACACTTATAAACATACCCACAGTACTACTAGAACGAGTATAGATTAAACAAAAAAAGCAAGGTGAGTTTAATACTAATAACAATGTGGACAATGAACCGTTGGAATCCGATTTTCTCCTGTTTCCACAGGTCCGTTTCTGCGTTGACAGCACATATATATGTACATATTGTAATTGGACCATAAATTCAGCAATGGCCCTTCCTCTAACGCTGTCAAAATTATCTTTCATTGGCTAGCTCGATTGCGGTCTCTAAGCCGCTCTGTGCCGACTGTTGCTAGCGGTGTGTCAGATCTAGGTGAAATCAATGAAACTGACCCTTGATCGCAACGAACTCTGGCGTGGTCTCAATACTGTCCTTGACGCTGTATCATCCAAGCCAGCCCAACCAGTACTTTCAAATGTGCTGTTAGAGGCCGACGGAGACCGCCTCACCCTGTCAGCGACGGATCTTGATCTGTCGATTCGAACACGCGTCGTAGCTTCCGTGGATACTTCGGGACGTGTTACGGTGCCTGCAAAGACTCTGGCTGGAATTGTAAGAGAGTGGCCGGATGCTGACTTAAGTCTGGCTCTTGAAGAGGGACGTGTGGTATTGTCCGGACGTCTGGGAACCAGCAGTGGGGAAGGACGCTACTCACTCTCATCGACGCCCCCCGACGAATTTCCTGAAATGCCAGAGACATTGGATGGTCTGACACTTCGTTTCGGCGATGGTTCGGGATTGGACGGGGCACTGCTCAGGACCATGATCGAGAAAACGAGTTTTGCTGTATCTCGCGACGAAACCAGACCTGTATTAAACGGCGTCCTCTGGCGCATTGAATCAGAACGAATGGTTATGGTTGCCACCGACGGGAGTCGCTTGGCGGAGTTTCGCAAAACCTGGGATTCAGGACAGAACGTGGTCGATGGTTCGGCGGAGGTTATCTTGCCCCCACAAGTTTGTAATCAACTTGGAAAGCTTCTTGAGGATCCCGAAAGTCTGACGCAAGCTGTACTTGGCGAGAGTCAAGTCATGTTTGAGATCGGCGATACACAACTGTTATCGCGCTTGATCGAGGGCCCCTATGTTGATTTCGAGCAGGTAGTTCCGCGCGATAATGATAAACGTATGACGATCCCGGTAGATCAATTGCTGCCAGCAGTACGCCGCGTGTCCATTCTATCCAGTTCCTACACCCATCAAGTGCGACTGCAACTCAAACAGGCAACGGTTGAACTCACAGCTTCTAGTCAAGAACTGGGAGGTGAGGCTCGGGAAGTAATTCCCGCTGATTACAGCGCCGAAGAAATTGAGGTTGCCTACAATTCGCACTATATGATGGAAATTTTACGCAAGCTGGGATCCGAGGAAGTAATTCTCGATCTACGTGACTCGGTTACAGCGGCTGTTGTTCGGCCTGCCGAACAACTCGAGGGCGAAGATTCCTACTACCTACTCATGCCGATGCGCCCGAGCGCTTGAACTTGCCGTCGGTGGAGTGCCGACTCAAGCCATCGCTCGGAATCAAGGGTTTTCTTGCGCATTCGCCAACTCCAGTTGCGGCCTTTTAGAAACTTCGATCATCTCGAACTGGATTTAGGTGCCCGGGGCGCGTTAATCGTTGGCGACAATGGTCGTGGGAAGAGTAATATTCTGGAAGCCATCTCCTACCTTTCACTTGGTAAATCGATTCGTGGAGCAAAGGATCACGAAGCGACACCTCATGATGGTAGTTGGTTCGATATTCGTGGAACCTGGGAAGATGGCCAACGAGAACGTCAGGCTCGCGTCTACTATGGTAGTGACGATGGCAAGCGGGTTTTCCTCGATGGGGTACCCCTGAAACGCGTCTCTGAATTGGTCAGTCACTTTCAGACGGTCCACTTCGCGCCGGAGGATGTTGCCCTTGTACTGCAATTCAGCGCACAACGCCGTCGCTTGCTTGATATTCTAATTTCGCAGGCAAGTCCCGGGTATTTGCAGAATTTACAGCGCTACGGTCGCGTGCTGACGCAGAGGAATCATTTTCTCCGTCTTCTCAACAAACGCCAGGCAGACCCTACAGAGCGTGGAGTATGGGACGGCCAACTCGCCGAACCCGGAGCGCTGATCAGGCACGACCGACTACAGGCACTGGTAGAAATTGTACCTACCTTGCACAACTGTTACGCTGGTTTCTCCACCGGGAGTGAAACGGCAAACGTCAAATACCAGGGTCTCGAACTGCCAGGGAACAAAGACGAGATTCCCGCCGTAGCGGATCTGCAACATGCAATGCTGCAGGAGTTGCAAGCCGATCCGACGCGGGAGCAACGGACTGGACATACACTTGCGGGCCCGCATAGAGATGCTTTCGGATTTACACTCAATGGAGAGTCAGCTGAAACCTATGGCTCTCAGGGGCAGATGAAGAGCATCCTATTGTCCTGGAAGATGGCAGAATCTCGCTATCTGGAAGCCCGTAGTGGCCATCAGCCGGTGTTGCTCTTCGATGACGTTTTCTCCGAGCTCGACGAAGCACGATCTCAACAGTTACTGACTCTGGCGGAAAATTACGACCAGGTGATTTTGACGGCGCCCCGCACTCCGGCCGACGATCTGCCCGAGCGCTTTGAGCGCATTGCGTTGTCAGCATGAACAACCCAAGAACCACCGGACCGGGACCACTTCCGAGAATGGCAGTTACCGACGAGCAGGCGCGACCGGTTGGAGCATTGTTAGAGGGAATTTTGCAGGGGTTTGGCATCGCCGATAAGGTGCGAGACGCGGAAGCCCTGTTGGCATGGGACGAGGTGGCTGGGCCAAAACTGGCAGAGCACGCCAAGGCAATACGAGTGTATCGAGGCAAGCTGGAACTGGCTGTGCCTTCTGGAGTTTGGCGTACTCACTTGAGTTTCTCCAAGCAGCAACTTCTACAACGTCTCAATGCGCAACTGGGTCGCAAAGTGATCAAGGACTTGGTGTTTGTAAACGCCTCAGCCAACGATGGCCGGGGTTGACCGATAATGGAAGAGGTGACGACAGGTGACTGAAGACCGCGCGACAAACGGTACAGAAGAAGAGTACGGTTCAGACGCGATTCAGGTTCTTAAGGGTCTGGAAGGGGTTCGCAAGCGCCCCGCCATGTACATCGGTGACACCGGCGAGAGCGGGCTCCATGAGCTTGTCAAGGAAATCGTCAACAACAGTGTTGATGAGGCTATGGCGGGGCGATGCAATCGGATCGACGTCACCGTCCAGGAAGACGGCTCGATCATTATCGAAGATGACGGGCACGGCATTCCCACAGGTATGCACGAAGGGGAAGGCAAGTCGGGCGTAGAGGTTGTCATGACCATGCTCCACGCCGGAGGGAAATTCGACAAGAAGGCCTACCAGGTCTCCGGTGGTCTGCACGGAGTCGGTGGCTCCGTCGTGAATGCGCTGTCGGCATGGCTCCGCGTCGAAGTACGTCAGAACGGCAAGGTCTATCAGCAGAAGTATGAGCGAGGGATTCCGCAAACCACCTTGGAAGTAATCGGTGAGGCGGAGACGACAGGGACCATCATTCACTTCCTGCCGGACGCGGAGATTTTCGAGACCATCCTCTTCGACTCAGAGCTAATCTCCCACCGACTCCGTGAACTGGCATTTCTCAATAAGGGTCTTGAGATTCGTGCAGCAGATCTGCGTAGCGGCACATCCGAAACCTACCACTTTGAGGGTGGAGTCGTAGAGTTTGTCGCGTTTCTCAACGAGGGCCGTAATAGCCTGCACGCGGATCCAATTTACCTCGAAGGCGAGCGCGACGGGGTGAGCGTTGAAATCGCTATGCAGTACAACGACTCCTACCAGGAGTCGGTGTTCACTTACGCCAACAACATCAAGACCGTCGAAGGTGGCACGCACCTTATCGGCTTTCGCGCCGCGCTGACAACAACGATCAACAGCTACGCCACTCGCGAAGATCTGCTCAAGGGCGTCAAGTTCGCGCTCTCCGGCGAGGATGCCAGAGAAGGCCTTACGGCAGTGGTCAGCGTCAAACTACCGGAACCACAGTTCGAGGGCCAGACAAAGTCAAAACTCGGCAACAGCGATGTAAAAGGACTCGTCCAATCGCTGACCTCCGAGGCACTGAGCATGTATATGGCAGAACACCCGGACGTTGCCAAGCGTGTGATTCTCAAGATCATCGAGGCTGGTCGCGCGCGCGATGCGGCAAAGAAGGCACGGGAACTTACGCGTCGCAAGGGCGTGCTCGATGGCGCGTCACTTCCCGGAAAACTGGCAGATTGCTCCAGTCGGAATCGGGAAGAGACCGAGGTCTACCTTGTAGAGGGTGACTCCGCTGGCGGCTCAGCGGCACAGGCGCGGGACCAGAAATTTCAAGCGGTATTGCCGATGTTCGGTAAGATGCTCAACGTGGAACGCGTCCGCATCGACCGCGTCCTGGGCAACGATAAGCTGCTACCCCTCATCGCTGCTTTGGGTGTAGGTATTGGCGAGGACTTCAACCTTAGTAAATTGCGCTATGGAAAAGTCATCATCATGGCAGATGCCGATGTGGACGGCGCTCATATCCGCACATTGTTGATGACATTTTTCTTCCGCTACATGCGCGAGATTATTGCCGAAGGCAAACTCTATCTCGCCCAGCCACCGCTGTTTCTCGTCAAGCGCGGAAAGCGCGAGAAGTACGCCTTCAGCGAAAAAGAACGTGACGAGTACATCGCCGAGTTTAAGGGCGACGGCGACGCCCGGGGCATCATGATCCAGCGTTACAAAGGCCTTGGTGAAATGAATCCCAGTCAGTTGTGGGAAACCACAATGGACCCGGATGCACGTACACTGCTTCATGTAAACCTCGATGACGCCGTCGAGGCAGAGCACATGTTCACTTTGCTAATGGGGGAACACGTCGAGCCCCGTCGAGCGTTCATTGAAGCGAACGCGCTGTCGGTCAAATTCCTTGACGTGTAGCCAACCAAACAACCCGAGACACCTGACAGAAGAGCCACATGCTCGAACCACGTGACCCACGCATTATTCCGGTAAAGGTTCAGGACGAACTCAAGACAGCATACCTGGCGTATGCGATGAGTTCTATTACAGCGCGCGCGCTGCCCGATGTCCGCGATGGTTTGAAGCCCTCGCAGCGGCGCATCCTTGTAGCCATGAATGATCTGAACCTGGCACCTGGCCGCGGCTTTCGTAAGTGCGCCAAGATCGCTGGCGACACATCAGGAAACTATCATCCGCACGGTGAGGCCATCGTCTATCCGACGCTGGTTCATATGGCACAGGACTTCCGTCTGCGTTATCCCCTAGTCGACGGCCAAGGCAACTTCGGCTCCATCGACGGTTACCCACCTGCAGCCATGCGTTATACGGAAGCGCGTATGAGCCACGCAGCGGTCGAGATGCTCGCCGAGATCGATCGCGACACTGTCGATCTTGTGCAGAACTACGACGAAACGCGCACCGAGCCAGAAGTGTTGCCCGCTCGTTTCCCGAACCTTCTGTGTAACGGCTCGGTAGGGATTTCGGTCGCTTACGCGACGAAGCTGCCACCGCACAACGTCACAGAGATCTGTAATGCCCTGTCGGCGCTGATCGACGATGCCGAGCTCGACATCGACGCACTGATGGAATATGTAAAGGCGCCAGACTTCCCTACCGGGGGGATCATCTACGGCATGAGCGGTGTGAACCGCGCCTATCGTACGGGCTCCGGTATCATCAAGTTGCGGTCGCGAACACACGTTGAAGAACAGCGCGACGGTCGCGAGCAGATCATCGTCACAGAAATTCCCTATCTGGTCGACAAGTCGACGCTATTGGAAAAGATGGCTGCCCTCGTTCGTGGCAAGACGATCGAGGACATTTCCAATATTCGTGATGAGTCGGGGCGCGATGGTCTGCGTATCGTGATCGAGTTGAAGCGCAATGCTCAACATGAAGTTGTGCTCAACCAGCTCTTCACACATTCAATGCTGCAATTCAGTTTTGGCGTCAACGCCATCGCCATCGTCAAGGGCCGACCGGAGACGCTGAATCTTAAGCAGATGCTCGAGCACTACTTGGCCCATCGTCACGAGGTCGTATTGCGCCGCACGCGCTTCGACCTGATTAAAGCCGAAGCTCGTGCCCATGTGCTGGAAGGTCTACGTATTGCGCTCGATAACATCGATGCGATTATCCAGTTGATTCGCGCCTCTGCCAACGCCGAGGAGGCCCGGGGCAGTCTCATGGAGGCCTTCACGCTGTCTGAAATCCAGGCCAACGCGATCCTGGCTATGGCACTGCAGCGGCTGACGGGGCTTGAGCGTGAGAAAATCGAGGAAGAGTATCAGGAGCTGATGACGCTGATCACGCATCTGAAAGCGGTACTTGACAGCCGTGATATGCAGATGCAGATCATCAAGGACGAAGTCGGCGACATTCGCGAGAAGTTCGGTGATCCACGTCGAACCGAAATCGTCTACTCCACCGAAGAGTTCGACGTGGAGGATTTGATTGCCCGTGAGGACATGGTTGTCACCATCTCACGCTCTGGGTACATCAAACGCATGTTGCCCAGTGTCTATCGGACACAGGCTCGCGGTGGGCGTGGTGTTACCGGAATGCGCACCAAAGACGAAGACTTCGTCGAGCGATTATTCATCGCCAACACACATTCCTATCTCCTGTTCCTGACAGCTAAGGGAAAGTGTCACTGGCTCAAGGTGTACCGGATCCCCGAGGCGGATCGCACGGCCCGAGGCAGGCCATTAGTCAACCTCGTGAAGATCGAGGAGGGAGACGAGATACGGGCCGTGGTCTCCGTAGACGAGTTTACGGATGACAAGTATCTGTTTACCACGACCCGCCGCGGCATCGTCAAAAAGACCGTCCTGTCCGCCTACGGAAACATTCGCAGAGATGGGATCATTGCTCTGAAGATTTTGGAAGGGGATGACCTGATCGGCGCCGGGCTGGTCGAGCCAGACCAGGATATCCTGCTGGCGACACGAAACGGTCTGGCCGTCCGCTTCTCCGAAGGCAATGTGCGATCCATGGGCCGCGTTTCCACTGGTGTCAAAGGCGTCAACCTCCGCGAGGGGGACGAGACTGTGGAGATGGTCGTGCTCACAGGCGAGGGGTCTCTGCTGACCGTCTGCGAGAACGGCTATGGCAAGCGTACTGCCGTCGGCGAGTATCCGAAGCGTACTCGAGGCACAATGGGTGTTATCGATATCAAGGCCTCGAAGCGCAACGGTTCGGTTGTCTCCTGCAAGTTGGTGGTTGACGATGACGAAGTCATGATGGTTACGCAGAACGGCATCATGATCCGAACCACCGTGGAGGGTATCAACTGTATCGGCCGAAACACACAGGGTGTGCGACTCATCAACGTCGATACACGCGACCGCGTGATCGACATGACGAGGGTGGTCAAAGAAGAAGAGCAGCCGGAAGTAGAGGGCGAAGCAGACGGGGAGGCTACCGTCGGTGATACGGCTGATGATACAAGCGCCACGCCGGCCGCCGTAGATGACTCATCAGATGAAGCATCTGGGGCGCCTGAGTAGCAGACTGCCACGAACATCTGTATACCGTTGGAAATGTTGAGGTAACGACAGTTCCCGGGGCCCCACAGCGGTTGACGATCGTTTGTAGCGGCGATATATTTAGCCGACCGGCAGAGGTGGGTCAGCCAACGCGCCCGACCCTCTAAGAAACTGGAGGGCTAGACCTAATTGGTAAGGCAGCGGTCTTGAAAACCGCCGGGCTCACGCCCTTGTGGGTTCGAGTCCCACGCCCTCCGCCAGAAGTAAAAGCACTGGTGGTGCAAGTTGTGGAGAGGTGACCGAGTGGCCGAAGGTGGCAGCCTGCTAAGCTGTTGTATGGGGTAACCCGTACCGAGGGTTCGAATCCCTCCCTCTCCGCCAGCAATCTGACAAGTGATGCCCCCTCGTTCAATGGTAGGACACGTGCCTCTGGAGCACGTTATCGGGGTTCGAATCCCTGGGGGGCAGCCACATTGGAAATGTCCTCGCAACGTTGTCAGGTTGCGAGGACGTTTCTGTTTTCCCCAAAAAAGCTGTTCGGTTGCCGAGTCTTCCCATATCGGTACATCTGGCGTTTGCTCAGGTTCATCCACCCAATCTCCCCAAGAGTCTCCATGAAGCGTGCCATCCGTATTGCCATATTCCCTGTCGCCCTGCTGTTGGCAGAGGCGGCTGACGCTGAGACCTACAGCATCGACGCTGTACATTCCTCCGTCGACTTCAGTATTCGTCATATGGTGGGTCGCACCAAGGGCCGCTTCGGCGACTTCAGTGGTACGATCATATACGACGCAGCCAAGCCCGCTGCAACCAAAATCTCCGGCACAATTCAGACGACCAGCATCAATACCGACCATGAGAAGCGCGATGGTCACCTGCGCACCGAGGACTTCTTCTTCGTCGACAAGCATCCAACGATCACCTTTGAATCGACAAAGGTCGAAAAGAAGAGTGATACCCTGTTACATGTGACTGGAAACTTCACCCTGCGGGGCGTGACCAAGGTGGTCACCCTGCCCGTCGAGATTATTGGCACGGGTTACAATCCCATGAGCCAGAAGCTGCAGGTCGGTCTGGGTACTGAGATCGCCCTGAATCGCTCCGACTACGGTGTCAATCACTGGTCTGACAAAGCGGGCGTCGTTGGCGACGAAGTAAAGATCGCGATCCTCGTAGAGGCCAACGCTGGCTGACGAGAGACGAGCTAGCAGAAGTTATTAGCGCGTGGTCCGCCTCCAGGTTTTGGAGGCGGCCCACAGCCATTTCTGAGCTCGAACAACTGATCGTAACTTCCTGAGTACGTTGACAATTGCGGCACATGCCGCTATCGTCGAACCCACTGTGATCAGGCACCGTTCGGACACTCTCACGGCCTGGGCCCTGCTGTCACCGGCGCTTCTGGTTTTGGGCGTCTTCGGCATCTTCCCAATAGGCTATGCCTTCTACGTCAGTCTGCACCGCTGGCGAATTAAGAAGGAATCCGTCGTCGGGTTTGGGCATTACGCCAAAGCCCTAGGTGAACCGGTGTGGCTCCTCTGTCTGGTCGCGGGCCTGGCCTTGCTGTTGTTGTCTCGCCAATTGCGTTCACGGGCCACAAGCGCAGGGACTCGTGCCACCTTCCTGGCCTTGCTCGCTGTCGGCGGGTTGGTTGCAGTGCGCGGCTTTATCGGCATGTACGAGACCGGAGACCTGCGCCTTTTCAACGCTTTCAAGGTGACCCTTTTCTATGCTATGGGCACGATTCCCTGCGAGGTCGCAGGAGCATTGGTGCTTGCCTATCTGTTGTTTCGTATTCTGACGGTACGCGGCTTCTTCCGCATCCTCTACTTCCTGCCCTACATCACCCCCATGATCGCAACGGCGGTGGTCTTTCGTACAATTTTCAGTCCCAATCCCGGATCACTGGCCAACCGCTTCTGGAGCATTTTCGGCAGTAGTAACCAGCGCTGGCTGCAGGAAAGCCGCACAGTGCCCGCTCTGTTGCTTCAGGGCATGGGGATAGACGTTTACCCCGAATGGATCGACACCGTTTTTCCGAGCCTGGCTCTGCTCTGTGTAATTCTGTATAACATCTGGGTCTATATCGGCTACGACACGGTGATCCTGCTGGCGGGCCTGAGTGCGATTCCACGACACTACTTTGAAGCGGCTGCCATTGATGGCGCCAGCCAGTGGCAACAGTTTCGCCATGTCACTCTGCCGCTGATCTCGCCGACCTTGTTCTTCATCACTCTGGTAGCCGTAATTGGAACCTTCAAGGCTTTCAATCACATCTACATCATGCGTACAGCAGGTGCCCAGGACTCGGTCGATGTTGCCAGTGTTCTCATTTTCGATCAGATCTACCAGTATCATACCGCCGGATATGCTTCAGCATTGGCACTGATTCTATTCGTAGCCATCCTCATGCTGACAGTTGTGCAGAATCGCCTTCTTGGCCGCCGTGTATTCTACGGGGATTGAGATCGGATGCCGAACGGGAGCGATCGCGGAATATCTCAGTGGCTGACGTACGCCGGCTTGACTCTGACTGGCGCTGCTGCGGCACTGCCTTTCGTCTGGATGATGCTGTCGTCTTTTATGACAAGAGGCGAAACACTGCGTCGAGTCTTCCTGCCGGCAGCGGTACAGTGGGGTAATTATATCGAAGCATGGAGTGAAGAGGACTTCGGACTATATTTCGAAAACTCACTCTGGATCGCTCTACTTGTAGTAGGTGGGACGCTGCTGTTTTCACTCATGGCCGCCTACCCACTGGCATGTATGGAGTTCCGTGGACGGGAGCCGATTTTTGTCGTGATCCTTGCGACCCTGATGATCCCCGAGACGGTGACGATGGTACCCAATTTCCTAACTGTTTCCTGGCTGCATCAGGTCAGCCCCTTTCCATGGCTGAACAGTTGGCCGGCGCTCACCATCCCATTCATGGCGTCAGCCTTCAGCATTTTTCTGCTACGGCAGTTTATGCGGGGCATCCCGGGAGAACTGTTCGATGCTGCCCGCATCGACGGAGCCGGGCATCTCCGCTTTCTTTTCCAGATTGTATTGCCGCTGTGCCGTGCGCCCCTGCTTACGGTCGCCATGTTTACCTTTATCGGCTCGTGGAATGCCCTGGGGTGGCCGCTACTGGTTACCAACACGCCCGCATGGCGTCCCATTGCCGTAGCGCTGCAGAAGTTTGTCAGCGAAGCGGGCCCGGAAGTGCACCTGCAGATGGCGGGCGCCGTCATCGCAACGATTCCCGGGCTTATTCTGTACGGACTCGTACAGAAGGAATTCACTGAAGGAATCTCCATGTCGGGATTGAAGGGATGAAAAAGCACAAGGTGGTCTGGATCTGCCTGCTCGCAGGCATTCTCAGCGGCTGTGTGGGCCCAGAGCAAGCACCGCAAGACGTAGCAGATCTTGAGTCGATCACTCCTGCAGGACAGGAGATCGTCTTCTGGTATCAGCACACGCGCATTCGCGAGGAAGCGCTTCAGGAGATGATCGCTGAGTTCAATGGCACGAATCCGCATAAGATTCACGTGCGAGGAGAGTTCGCCGGTGGCTATGGAGACATATACAACAAGATGGTCGTCGGTCTACAGGGCGGTTCTCTGCCGGATCTGGTTGTAGC
>Ga0114999_10005278_pt1 | contig 15307 bp, 9 predicted proteins | sample ArcticOcean_MG_C_3_FD_89820 | JGI IMG/M metagenome (GOLD analysis project Ga0114999, IMG submission 89820) | Marine microbial communities from western Arctic Ocean - ArcticOcean_MG_CB8_126 | ecosystem: Environmental > Aquatic > Marine > Oceanic | place: Arctic Ocean: Canada Basin | collected...
TCCGAATCGTGAAGTGAAAGGGTCCCGAACCCCTTAGTATGATCACCTCTGAAGCCAACACCGGACAGACTCTGAATGATTGTCAGGCGATCCTTAAAATTCTCCAGAACTGACAGTTTGTCGGGCAACTTATGTGCAGCTAGCGAGACATTTACCAAGGCGCCTTCCCGTCGTGACCTGTTACCAAGCTTCTCGCCGTTTTTTTCATCCACAAAATGGTTGGTTAGACCATGAGGAACTAGGTTAAACTTGTCGATACCGGATGATTTTACTACAAAGACGAATCGTTTTGGTAAGGCGGCCTCATTTCCAGCTGCATGGACCTGAATGGATTGAAGAAATGGTGCCATGGCGAGAGAACTGCTGCCAAGGGATAGGTTCCGAAGAAATTTTCGTCTTTTGTAGATCATAAAAAGGTGCGATTATCGTCTGTATAAAAAGGAATCCGAACTTAATAATGATATAACGAGCGCTTTAAAACTGCCGCCGTTATCTATATAGGACTTTTCGGCTTCGATCAATGTTTTTGAATCACTGAGCATTTCATTTCGGCCCATGAAATAGCGGAACAAATGCCGAATAAACGACTGGCGCGCGCGGGCCGAATGCCCTAACCGATGCATCATCTCGACCGCGTCCTTTACTACACCATCAACCTTAGGATCGCCTGAGAACGCAATTGCTCCGGCTGCGTTGACTTCGCGGGTCGTGAGTTTTCCCTCCTTTAGCTTGCCGTCAAATTGGCTGTCGCGCCGCGTATAGATTTCACCATTCTCATCAAAATAGTGATGGGCTCGATATCGGCCCCAATCATCAAAGACCTCAAACGGTTCGCCGAGCGGATTTATCTTGCGATGACATTTCCAGCAACGTTCGGCCCGTAACGGCTTCATCCGTTCCCTGAGTGTTTTGTGAGGGTCGGTCGGCACGGCCGCATCTACGTCCGGGGGCACGTCGCCGAGTACGCCGGCCAGCAATCTCTCATATACCCAGATACCGCGATGAATCGGATCGTTATCTTCATTTAGCGAATACGCTGCCAACCACGCTGGATGCGTCAACAAACCTGCTCGTTGTTCCTTGGGCATCTCCAGCGGTTGCTCCAGTGGCCAGTCCCATTTTTGTTCTCCGTGTCGACCGTTACTCGGAAAATTGTAGGGCTCAATATAAAGCAGATCGCCAATGCCGCGCCCCTTGGTCGAAAACGGATAACTGGGATGACGATAGATTTCTTTGTCTAGCGATGCCTTATATACTGCGACCGTTTTCTCCGCATCTCGCCGCGCATCTTCCAGCGCACGCATGGCCTTTTCCGGCATGTTCTCAAAATTGAAATCCTGCTTGATCTGCTCCCGGCGCTTCTCAACCTTCGCTTCAACATAACCAGGATCCGTGATCTCATCGACTACCTTCTCGTAATGCTCTCGGGCATACTTATTGTCGCCCGGATGCGCGATAAAATACTCATTTGTGGTCAACAACTCGGCGATGACGTCTTTGTCCTTCTTCAATACATGCTCAATTAGCATGCGTGCGTCGTGAATTAACATATCCGTGTTCCATTGCGGAATCTTTTCTGTGCGCTGCCGATCGTTGTCTTTGAACACCGTTCCGGCACGATGAAAGCCGAAGAACTCGTCAAAGAATCGCATGATCCGCGGCAGATCCTTTCGCCACCAGTGCCCTGGTGTGAGTTGCTCGTCCAGCAATTGCTGGACGAGACGAGCCACGTCTTCCTTTGTTTTCAGCTCGCCCTTTTGCACCACTTCTTGAATGAACTGACTCCGGTCCGGTCTGTGATCCGTCAATGCGTAGGTGATCGCATGTGCCAACTCATTCGGTGACAAATGTCGGCGCCCGTGTTCATCCAACTCGCCTAAACCGAATTCCATTCGGTAGATCGATTCAGGACTAAGAAAGATCGCTTTAATCGTCGTTCTTAGTCCGGCGAGATTACCACCGGTTTTAATGCTCTGTTTGAGAAAAGTCAGATACTTTTCAAGTTCTTTATCCGTTGGCTCGCGCCCGATCACTCGAAGATGCTCCCGTCTGATCACCGCCCGAAGCACCTGCTCCTCTGGCACAGGCTGATCATCTGCAAATCTCGCGAAATCACCGCGTTTTTCCCGATCCGCGAGGAACGAATCGGCTACGATCATCACCATCTGTACCGTGCTCTGATCCGCCACCGACATCGCTGCATAGTCGCGAATTCCTCGCTCCGAGGTCACGTAACTGTAGGGGCTTTTCGCATTGCCAAAGCCTTTGTGCGTAAAAATCTCTGTGCTGAACCGCCAGAGCCGCGGGGGCGAAAAGGGTAGAGTTTTGATTTCGCCGGAAAAAAGCTTTTCGTGATTCACCCAGTTACCGTATTCGGGTGCGAGCAGCTTTTTGCGATAAGCCTCTCCCGAGCCCGACGTTAGCAGTTGCTTATCGATCCAATCGATTATCGCGTTTCGTTCCAAATCACTTGGCTGCTCTTCTTCGTCAGGCGGTGGCATGTCTCCAGTCGTTAATTGCTCAAGAATCTTAAGCCACAAGTCTGAAGTTTCAGTCTTTGCGAAATCAAATGGCGCCTCGTGGAGAGCAAGCTTGCCTTTTTGTTTTTTCTCCCCGTGACAGCGGATGCAGTTCTGTTTCAGAAATGGTTTCAGCACTTGGTCGAAGTCGGAAGGCGCCGCGGCAAAGGTGGCAACTTCGGCAAAAGAGGAAAGAACGACAAAGAAGGTGAACCGACAGAGAAGGCGGATGTATGGAGGAATATTAGTAATGATAATATTATATTTGTTTTAATCAGGCCAATATTCAATTAAATTGATCCCTTACGATTTGTAAACTGTGGGAAACTTTGGAACGGGGTAAGGTAGTGTTTTTCATTAAATAAATACCTAAGGTAATTTGGCTCACTACAGTGTTATAATTTTCTAACACGATAAAATAGCTCTCCTCCTTTATTTTCTGGTGCCAAGAAATCATCTACGAATTCAGTTTTGTCTTTTTTCCCAATGACGCCATCATCAAGTTCTTCCCATATATTAAGATCATATGAAGCATCAACAGCATATTCTTCACCTGGCGAGGAACTAAATTGAATCATTGCAGATCCGGTATTTGGATTCCGAATTATCTTAATGATTTCGAAGGTTGAGGAATAAGTGACTATAAGTTGCGGTCGCAGTTCTTTATCTTTTGCTTCGTTACTGTGAAAAATGTGAAGTGTATTCTCAGAACCCTTTAATAGGATACCTTCATTGGTAGTTTCTGGTGCTGGCTGAGTCCAGTTCCAATCGGATGTCCAACATGAATTTCCTCCTCTATCAAGGAGACCTGAGATTGGAGTTGAAAGGGACCAATCATCTATCAGGCCATTCAGGTCACCATCAAATTCAATGTCAAATTTTGTATCCTCACTTGAATCTAAGTTATCTGTTAAACCTAGAGCTTCATTATCATAGTCGATTCCCGCATCTGTTGGTCCTGCAGTTCCGCTGGCCCAGCTTGGCTTTGCTGACAATCCACCATAATCTGCGAGATGGAACCATGTCACTTCGTGACGGTTTCCTCCGAAAACAGTGCCTCCGCAATTTCCACCTTCACGCCAAGCCGAGTTGGCAATGTTGAGTCTGTGTGCGGAGATGCCTCCGTTTTGTGGAGCGTTCTTACTAAATAGTCTTAGAGTAACAGAATTGATTTGAACGTATTTTTTTTTAATTGATGAGACATCAAATCTGATCAGTCCGAGCCTTGTTTCGGCGTTGATTTCTATATATGCGCATTTTCCGAAATTTGACATCCCGCCTGCGAATGTACTCCCATTTCTGACGAAAGTATCATCAGTGCCCTGATAATCTGTATCATTTTTAAAAACTACAGTTATTGCTGTGGCTAGCTGATGAGCTGTAGAAAGAATACACACGAGGCAAAACAGTAATAGGTTCCGCCATGTAAGGATTGTCATGCCTAATTGTTGTGTTTGATTATAGCCTTAAAGATATAGTTCTTCGTTTTATGAAGAAGTAAACAGACTGTGGAGTTATTCCTTCACTCTAATTTTCGAACACGATAGAAGAGTTGGTCACTTTTCTTTTCTGGCGCTAAAAAATTGTCGACGAATTCAGTTTTATCTTTTTCCCCAATGACTCCATCATCAAGTTCATCCCAAGTGATCAGATCGGAAGAAGCATCAATACCGTATACTGCACCTGCCGAGGAGCTGAATTCAATAGTGATTGATTCGGTATCTGAATCTCGAATTATTTGAGTGATTTCAAAACTTTTTGAAAATGGAGGATCGAAAAATATTCCTCCAAGTGCATTAGCTTGCCACCTTTCATCCTGTTCTCCAGCAACGATGAATACGTCTCCAGCATTTCCGCTAATATCAAAGATAACATAATCAACATCCGCATCTCGCCATTCCTCGTCTGCTCCTACTGCATCAACAAGATCCGATTCGATGCCGTCTGGTCCACTTAGCTTAACTGATCTGGATGCTTCCCAGATAAGTCCTGGAGGACCTTCAGGGGTCGTGTCCGTAATGACACCAAGTCGGAAACTAGTATCTTCTGTAAGAGTAATCTCAAAAAAATCATCAATCGTACCTGTCGGGCCAGAGTTTGCCCAGTAATCACCACAGACGAGATCGGGAACATCGCCTGTTCCTGTCTGGGTAACATCATCGAATTTGGCTTGATATTGTTCTGCACCGACACCCTCATAACCTTTTCCAAGAATTGTTATTTCTGCGTATGGAGGTTGTAGCTTATTGTTCTCATCTCCATCAGGATACTGAGCGATCAACCACCCATCTGTTCCATAAATGTTATCTTCGTCACCATATGGTTTTTGGATATCCGATGATCTCCAGGCATCGTTCGTTTCTTCATCAACACCAATCGGCACAATTGTGGCAGATATTAATAACTGGTTTAAAAAACAAAAAGAACTCAATAAAACTAAATATACTATACGCAAATAACTCATATCCAATGAGTTGTATTCTAAGCAAAAAAGTTTTAGAACTCAAGAACAAATTTTCGGATACAGATTAACTTTTTGTTCTCGGCCGATAAGTCACAATGAGTTGTGGCCGCAGTTCAGGATTTTCGGCTTCGCTGCTGTGAAAAACGTGGACTGTTCCATTTGTGCCCTTCAGTAAAATGCCTTCGTTAGCTGTTTCTGCTGCTGGCTGTGTCCAATTCCAATCAGCTGTCCAAGAAGGGTTTCCACCCCTATCACGTAGTTCGTTAATTGGCGCTGCGAGGGCCCAATCATTGATAAGACCATTCAGATCACCATCAAAAATAATGTCGAACCTGGTATTTTCTTTTGATGATTTATTACTGGTTAAACCAAGAGCCTTTTCATCATAATCTACACCTACCGTTGCTGGCCCTGCTGTTCTGCTGGCCCAGCTAGGCGGTGGTGATGGGAACCCTCCATAATCTGCAAGATGGAACCACGTCACTTCGTGACGATTTCCTCCAATGACCGTGCCTCCACAATTACCACCTTCGCGCCAAGCCGAGTTGGCAATGTTGAGTCTGTGCGCGGAAATGCCGCCGCTTTTGGGAGCGTTCTTACTGAAGAGTCTGAGGGTGACAGAATTGATTTTAATATATTTTTTGAACAGTGAGGACACATCAAACCGAATCAATCCTAGTCTCGTCTGTTCGTTCATTTCGATAGTTGGACATCTTCCGAAGTTTGACATTCCTCCAGAAAAGCTACTTCCTTTTCTCACAAAAGTATCATCTGTTCCTTTATACGTTGCGTCATTTTTGAATACCGCGGTCACTGTGGATTCATTTGCGATTGATTCTGATAAAAAAATCACAAGGGAAATTAAAAATGAATTCCATAACTTAAAGAGTTTCATGCCAATGTGTTATAATTTTTACAGCCTTTAAGATTGAAGAAAGCTCTCACTCAATATTACGGCTCTGATCAGTGATTGGATTTTGAAATTATCTTTTTCCGTTTCTTCTAAGATACGATCGATTACCAATGAATCCGAGGGACTAAGTTCCCTCGAAAGTGAGAACCTTAGCAGGTGGCCTATGAACGCTTTTGCTATGCGTTTATTTTCCTTGGAAAGGGATTTCTTAAATTCGACAATACTTTTAAAATCGTGTTTCCTAACTAATTTGCCGCTCATATCGACATCGCGTCCATTTTCGTATTTATCTCTCCACCTTCCGGTGATATCGAAATTTTCCAGTGCAAAACCTAGCGGATCTATCCTCGAATGACAGCCAGCACAGTCAGGATTTTCCCTGTGCTTTGCAAAAGTTTCTCTGATAGTTAGATTTTTTCCATTTTCTTCTTCTTTGAGAGGTGGCACATCATTTGGTGGTGGTGGAGGAGGATCATTGAACACAACACCAAGTACCCATGCTCCACGTGCAACGGGGTGCGTTCTTTTGGGCCCCGAAGTCATGCTTAACATTGCAGCATTGGTAATGATTCCACCATAACGCGGGTCTGAGGCGGCGACTCTTTGGAATGTTTGAGAGTATAATTTCTTACGAATTTCATCATCGTAACGGCGTTGAATTTCCTGACGTGCTTTATTTGGATCAGCATTATTTGGAATTTTTTTCAATGCATTTCCGGACTCACTGATAACTGTATTTAAAGAATTTCTCTTATCTTTTTGTGCGACAGTAAGTACTTGCAGTAATTGTTTTTCAGAGACAAATAAGTTCAATCCACTACTTGAAGCAGCAATTTCTTCTGCACTAAGAGCTCTATTGTAAAAGCGTGCCCTAGCCAGTGTGACGTCGAGGGGACCCTTGTCCTTGAAGCGCGTGCCAAAAATCACGGAACTTTGATTTTTTGGAAACTTAGCGATACCTTTTTTGAATGGTTTCCCATATGGCTGACCATTACGATAAAGGGCGGTTGTACCATCTTCCTTGTAAACCATGACAAGATGAAGTCCTTCGTTTGCATTCTTCTCTGGAAAGGAATCAGGAAAATCAAGTGTGCGTGCGAAACCGTTACTGCCTGAGATCCAGTGTCTGTTCTTTCTTTCACCAATGACAATAGTATCGAAGAGGTCCCCAGGGCCTTGAATCCCCATGAGACCCCCACCCTTCATGTCTATGTTATGAACTTTGCACCAAACTTCCAGGGTCTTGGCTCCGAGGTCCATGGGCAGGCCTTTGCTCTGAAGGTAAGCACCGCCTTGAAGGATCGCTGCTCCTCCATCGAATCTGATCTTTCCATGATTTGTCAGGTCCAGGGATCCTACCGAGTCCTTGAGATCCCCATTAAATTCCCAAGCTGCAAATGGCATCAGATCAATGGGTTTCTGTGTTCCTGCGAGTTGTCGCCTCTTCTTTAGTAACCTATCCTTGATGGGATTAATAAGTGCTTCAAGATCTTTCTGAGAAGTGTTGATCTTGTCAGATAATTGTTTTCTTTGAATGTCCTTTGAATGATTCTCTTCAATAATTATTGAAGCATCAAAGTTAGGAGGCCTGAGATCTGATTCGTACCAAGTTTTAAGAAATTCACTTCGATAACTGAAATTTGGCGATATGAGTTCGATAACTGGTCTATTTTCAATGAAAACAGTGTCGAATAGAAGCAGGGGCTCTAAAACCATCTGCAGACTGGCCGGATTGTTTTTATCTATACTAAATAATCTTGCTTTGCCTGGGTCGGGCGTCGCTGCCAATGCATTCTCGAGTTGCATCCACTGAGAAGGAAAAGTGTCGAGGAACCTCTCAATTTTTGGACTCTTGAACATATGGTCCACTGCTTGCATCATTGAGGCTGGACTTTGCAATTTCCCTTTTTCTGCAAGATTTAACAATTCATCATCTGGACCGCTTGCCCAGAGAAAGAACGAAAGATCCGATGCGATTACGAAAGGATCTTTCTGATCACTATTATGCCCATAACGGAAAAGAAATTTTGGAGAGGAGAGGACCGCGGAAGCCGTCTTTTTCATGGCCTCAGTGAAGGATAAGCCAGCATTCATTTTCTGAAGCCCATAATTAGCGTACCTGCCCAGTGTTTCCTGATCGATTGGGCCGCGAAAAGCCTTTCTCATGAATGGACCGAGGCGTTTTTTGATTTCATCCAAAGGATTATTATTGGCATCCGGAGCCTTGAAGAACTCGTTCCATATAGCAACGGAACCGTCATTGAAATCTGGACTCTCTAAAATGGATACGCTGAGTTTAAGAAATGAATCAAGAAGGAGAGGTGATAATGTCAGTTGGTTTGCTTGGTTATCATAGCCATGCTCTGCGCGTAGGTCTTGTGGAAAAGGATCCACATTTTTCATTCCTCCTTCTTTACGTAGAGATAGGCAGGAAACTTTGACCGTGTCAGGTACCTTTTCATTGAGAATGTAATTATCATGTCTGGTCATCAGTTTTTCCTGAATATTGAAGACATCATTCTTTAATTCGAACAGATCTTTGATTGTATTATTGTACTGGAACCGGTTAAGCCTTCGCAGATAAGAATCTTCCTTATGTTCTCCAGCCGTTGAGGCCTTGAGAATATTTTTAAGAGAGCTGACCAGTCTTGTTCTATCGGCATCAGCTAGAGCAGGCTCATCTTCAGGTGGCATGTCCATCGCATCGACCACTTCGATCATTTCTTTGATCATCTCGGGTTTGCCCATGAACTGTTCAAGGCTTTGTATTTCCTTAAGGTTGACCTTGCCTTTCACCTTCTTATCCCCGTGGCACTTTGTGCAGTTCTGCGAAAAGAAAGGTTTCAGAAATGAATCAAATTCATTGGCTTGCACATGGATGCTGATCATCAAAGAGATGACAGGCACCAGGAGGCACCTGATTTTGTATTTATCTCTTTGCATCGGGGAATTATCTTATGCCCACAAGTCAGAGATGACTCCGGAACTGTCAGCGAACGCATCCATTTCGACACCCATAAGCTTTGCCAGTGACAACCACATATTGGAATTTAGGGTTCCGCTCTTACACTGAATGAATTTTCCTTGCTTGATTTGGCCCTGACCCTTTCCAGCAACTATGAATGGAAGATCAAAGAACTGGTGCGTTGCTCCATCACCCAAGGCAGCGCCATAAGTAACTATAGAGTTGTCGAGCATCGAGCTTCCATCAGATTCCTTGAGCTCTTTCATCCTCGATATGAGGTAAGCATATTGCTCCATGTGGAAAATGTCGATCTTCTGTACTCCTTTCCAACCGTCCCCTTTTTGGTTATGCGTCATGTTGTGGTGTTGGACAGGTTTATCGAAAACACCTTCATATAATAATGTGGCATCCCATCTTTCAGGACCTATCATGAAGGTACTGATGTTTGTGATGCCCATTTGAAAGGCTAGAAGCATCAGATCAGCTTGAAGCTTAATGTACTCACCTCTGGGTAAGATTTGGTCCTTAGGAATAAGAATATCTGCATCAGAAATCATTTTCTTTTGTTTGGCGATGCGGATCTCAATATTCCGTATCATTTCCATGAATTCACCGAGCGTTTCTTTATCTTCACGGCCGAGCTTCCTTGACAGTGATTTGGCATCCTCAAGTACAAGGTCAGTGATCTCAGTCAAGTGAGTCTGATAGGAGTCCGCCATGAAGAGTCGTTCATAGAGTTTCTGGGGATCTTTGATTGAAGGGGCAATTTTATCAGGCCCGTACCAGGAAATGTTGTTAAAATAGATGCCTTCCTTAGGTTTAGTAAATCCGTTACAGCTAATTTCGAGTGTCTTGAAAACACTTGATTGCCCAACATGATCACCAATGACCTGATCGAGGCTTCTGCCATTCGGGTACTTCATGCCTTTTTCTGCAGCCTGTTCTGGGGAAACACTGGTCAGATAACATGAGGCTCCTTGCGCATGAACGTCCTGGCCATTTTTGAAAGTCCGATCAATTCCAGTCACAAGAGTAACGTCCTTTGTGTGCTCCTTGAGCGGTTGCATTGTTGAGGTTAACTCAAGTGGATAGATTCCCGGGCTGTTTTCCTTTCGAACATTGTTCTTAGTCTTATCAGCATTAAAACCCCCAACAAAACCTGGCAAGTTTGCAGTTTCTTCACCAGGAAAGAAACCTCTCCGCACGATCCCGTTAGGGATATACATCATGACCAGTTTCTTTGATGGTTTTGTCCCTTTCTTGGTCGCAGCAGCAAGCGAAGGCATGAAAGGCAAGGTAAGAACCGCACCGTTAACTTTGAGGAATTTTCTTCTGGATAGATTCATTAAATTTATAATGTCCGTTAGTTCGATAATTTAACACTTATTTGGCATAGGAACCAAACATAAATACTTATATTAATTCATGTCAGACTGGAAATATCCAATCCGACAAGGCTCCAGTACTGTCAGCAAAGGCAGATTCTCTGATATCCATTGATTGTAGAATACTTAAAAACACATTGGACATTAGTGTGTCTCCCTTCTTTATGTATTGACCATGCTTGAGCTTCATATTTGTTCCTCCAGCAATTAGAGTTGGTAGATTTTTTGACAGGTGAGTGGTGCTAGCTCCACTGCCATATAGAACGATAGTGTTATCCAGCAAGCTGCCTTTGGCATCCTTATATGTTTCCATCCTTCCAAAGAAATAGGCTAGCTGTTCACTGAGGAACTTATCGTATTTAGCAAAGTTCAGTTGGCCGTTCTTGTCCTGAGCATGAGAAAGACTGTGATGAGTACTCTTGATACCTAATTTACGTGGGAACGTATCACTGATTCCCATGCCATCTTCGCGGTTCATCATGAAGCTAACGCTCCTCGTGATATCCGCATCGAATGCCAATGTGATCAAGTCGAACATGTTACGATAATAATCCTTAGGCTCTCCTTCAGAGGTCACTTCAAGATTAAGATGCGAGTAGTCTTGTTTTTTGATGGGGATATCAATCCATTTTTCCGAAGCGATGAGGCGAGCTTCAACTTCGCTGAGAGTTGTGAGGTATTCGTCCATTTTGTCGCGGTCTGAACGGCCAAGCCTTCTGTTCAATGCCCGAGCATTTTCTAGAACAGCATCTACTAACTTGATTCTTCTCTGAAGTTGATCGCGTTGTATTTTAAGTGAAGCTTGATCACCACGAAATAGTCTGTCAAAGACTTGCCTTGGATTGTTCTCGGCAGGAATAGGCTTTCCTTCAAGATTGTAAGAAATTGTTCCAGTTCTGGAAACGTAACCAGTTCCAGCATCCACGGAAAGGACAAGAGAAGGTTGTCTGCAATATTTTTTCGTGTGTAGCGCGACGACTTGATCCAGTCCTACGGAATTGAACTTTCCGGGCTGAGGGTTTTGCAAAGGTGCTCCTGTCAGCCACATGTCTGAGCATACGTGCGGATCATTCTTGGGTCCGTTCCCATGATAAAGGCCGCCAAGAAAGCTCAGCTTGTTCCGGAAAGGTTCCAAAGGTTCAGTGGACTTTCCTAAGACGAAGTTACCGTCCTTTTTCGCCCTAGGAAACCAACTCCAATCGTCAATGCCATGCGAACTTTTTGGCAGTGACATACCATTGGCGGTGTAAAGCGCACAGAACCGACGTGGTACTTTTTCTAATACCTCTTCTCCCATCACTTCCAGAACCGGTAACGGCAGAGTCGTTCCTGCAATGCCCTTCAGGACGGTTCGGCGATCAAGTTTAAATGTGTCAGGCATTAAGGCGATAATGGAGTGAATTGACGCGATTTAATATATTATAGGACGTACTTGAACAAAGGTCAAAAACCACATTTCTAACATAGCATTAATGCTATTATTTACTGTTTTTAAGCTTTGATGCATTGAATGTTATTTTTCGAGGAAGATTGGACTTTGAACAATAAACTGCAAAATATCTAGAACCGGATACCCCGCTTCATTTAACGATCCACTATTTTTCTTTAGGTATTGAATTTCATGGTAGCTGAGATTTCTTCCGATCGCATAGGTAGATAAGTGTTTCATGAAGCTGAAAGCCAACTGATCGATACGCTCCTTGGCAAGGTAATCCTTGAGATCACTTGTTCCGGATATTTTGGATTTATCTGGGAGTGTGGACTGGACATCAACTGTCTTGTTTTCTTTAAATAATCCACCCGCATCATATTCTTCTAACGGGAGCCCCCAAGGGTCAATTTTGGCGTGACACTCCATGCAGCCTTTCTGGTTCCGATGCTGTTCGAGTTTTTCTCTTAGTGTAAGTTTGGTTTTATTATCTTCAGGTAATGCAGGAACATTTGGCGGGGGATCTTCGGGCGGCTCGGCGATTATTTTTCTTGCCAGCCACGCACCTCGTTTAACGGGGTTAGATTCACGACCATCAGAGAGGCCAGCTAGGATGGCTGCCTGTGTAAGAATGCCTCCTAATGACGCGCTCTGGTGATTTAATGAAACAAATTCAAATCCTGATTCCGTTTTATCCCCTAACCCGTAATAGCTGGCCACCATTTCATTTGCTAGGATGAAGTCGGATTGAATCAGTTTCTTTAGGGGGAGGTTTTTCTGGAATAAATATTTTACTGTTTCGATAGGCTCCTTGCGGAGTTGCTTCTTCATAGAGGGTGTTAATTTGGGGAACTGACCATGGTCCATTTCGACGACGTCAAATTTTTCAAGGCTTAGCCATTCCGATACAAATCTTTCCGTGAATCTATCAAATCGTTGATCGCGAACCATTCGTTCAGTTTGTGATTTTATGGCAGTAACCATTTTTCTTTGAGAAGCGAGCTTGAGAAGAGCTTTGTCGGGAGGTCCATTCCAAAGAAAATAGGACAGCTTCGAAGCGAGCTCAAATGAGTGAATCGGCTCCGCATGAGGGCCTTGACTCTCTTCTATAAGAAACAGAAACTGTGGTGATGTTAAAATGACTATTAGAGTATCTTTGATACTATCTTGAAAGTGTTTGGTTTTTGAAAATGAATCATTCCAAACTTTGCTCATCGAAGTGATTTCTTCATCCGTTGGGGGGCGTCGGAATGCTCTTTCTAGAAAGTGTTTAATAATATCACGGGCATGTTCTTCGGATCCTTTTTTTGCCTTAGAGTGGATGAAAATATTTCTGTGAGAATCTGGTGGCCAGTTTTCATAATAGGGTCCTTCAAACTCGATGGAACGAACCAGCAAACGTGGCATTTCGCGTTCGTCTGTAAATTCGCTGCGAATCCCAATTTCATGCAGGCCTGCTAGATAATTCGCATTGCCTTTTTCGAGCTCGGAACTTGGAAATTCGCTCATGGGCCCTGCAAAAATATATTTATTAAGATCATCTGAGAAGACTGCTTTTGGTTCTCCTATCTGGGTCAATGTGATTCCGCAGTCGCGGCGTAACCCGAGGTAGGCGCCGAGCTTTGGATAACGATTCTTCACATTATTCCCATCACTTTCTGCGATTGTATCAAGATGCCGAGCAGCTTCTACAGTGATACGGAAATTACCATTTTTAGGAAGTTCTCGTACAGGAATAGATAGTGTTGGAGCGAGGCCCCAAGGCAGCGGTTGCCCCGGAGACCAGTTAGAATGAATGCCTGGAAGGGCAGGGCGTAAGAGAAGTCCCTCCTTGACCATTTGGTAAGCATTTTTTTGCTTAAATCCTCCTCCCGATCCAATCATTACTCCAAAGATCGCGTGGTGAATACCTTTGAAATGGCGCCAGCCGCGGACCGTTCCGTTTCCCTTATAACCTTCAATAAAATCAAATTCATCTTTCATTCTGAAAGGTTTGAAAGGAAATGCTTTTGTTGGAATTTGTTGTGCTATTTTGAGATCCTGGTTGGGCAAGATTCTTCCACCATTAAGTATCAACTTATCCTTGTGAGATTGGGGATTGATATTGGAACCTAGAATGACTTTAAAGTTTTGGATGATGGGCTTTGAATCTTCATTGACGATAGCTATTTCTAGTGCTTTTTCTGCTATGCTAAAGTAAGATTCGATTAAGTGTGGTGTTAGTAGCATGGCCTGCTCATTGTTGAGGAATCCGTCCTTTGAAACGCTATCAGGCGGTAGTGTTTTCGTCAGATCATCATCAATTCCAAGGAGCTCACGTAACGTGTTCCTATATTGCGTTACAGTAAGACGACGAGCCGATCCTTTTTTCTGTTGTGGTCGTTTTTCTGCTGTGGCCAACGCTTGCCTTATCCATGTTTGCAGCGCATGAGATTCTCCCTCGCTTGGCCGAGGTTCATCTTCGGGAGGCATAGCGTGATCATGCAATTGTTCCAGAATCTCTTTTAACAGGAAAAGATTTTTGTCGCGGAGTCGCCCATCAAAAAGATCAAGACGCATTTGGGCTTTCTTTTTTTTCTCCCCGTGACACCGGAAGCAATACTTTGCAAACAATGGCCGTACATCTTTTTTGTAATTGGTTTCAATCAGTGAGACCTGATTTTCCCAGCTAAGGGCATGATTCTTTTGATCTTCAGCTAACGACAGTGTACAAATTCCAGACAAAAACAATGCAATCAAATAATACTTTATTGTCGCTAGAGATTTTAGCATGTTATAACTTATCAAAGGGACGTAACAAATGGCAAGAGAGTGTAAACATCTCAAACGTTACGACTTCAAGTAAAGGCATTTGAACTAAAATTTAGGTAAGAAGTAATTATAATAAAGCCATAAATTTATAATGCTTTCCCTAATTTCATTATTCTAACAGTTTCATATGAAATATTGGATAAGTAAAAATGATCAGAAATGTGGGCCTTATACTTTGGACCAACTTAGGCAAAATTTGGAGGAAGGAACAATTTTACTAACTGATTATATTTACAAAGATAAGGAGTGGATTTCTTTAAGTCAGTTCATAGAAGATCGGAAGGGAGCTATAAAATCTGCTCAACAAAACGTTCATGGGGCCACATTCACTGAAGAGTTGAAAAGTAAAAAATCGTCTTCTGACGAGAAAAGCCAACCCGCATTGGTACTGGGGATTATTTCTATTGTCCTTGCTACGATTACTGCAGCGATTTCATGGATCCCGTTTTTTGGGTTTTTGGTTTTGCCCATAGGATTCATTGCATTAATTCTTGCGATTATCGGCCTAATCATAGTTCTCGATACAAAGAAACGGGGAATTCCTGTAGTAGTAGTAGGCTTAGTTTCCTCTCTCATATCATGTCTAATGCCTTTTATTATGACTTGGGCATTTGTTAATGAACCTGAAGTCCAAAAAGCCATAACTGAATTGGTAGAGGATTTAAAAGGAGAGTTAAATGGGCCAGGGGTCGGTGAAGTTATGGAGCTAAAATTCACTAGCTTGGCAGGCAAAGAAATTGACCTTGCAGACATGAAAGGAAAAGTAGTACTGATCGATTTTTGGGCCACTTGGTGCGGGCCTTGTATAGCAGAACTACCAA
>Ga0114999_10005279_pt1 | contig 15305 bp, 17 predicted proteins | sample ArcticOcean_MG_C_3_FD_89820 | JGI IMG/M metagenome (GOLD analysis project Ga0114999, IMG submission 89820) | Marine microbial communities from western Arctic Ocean - ArcticOcean_MG_CB8_126 | ecosystem: Environmental > Aquatic > Marine > Oceanic | place: Arctic Ocean: Canada Basin | collected...
AGCTTGCTTGAACAAAATTTGCATCTTTCGTAGAGCTGCTGCAGATTTTTGATGAGCAGCAAGAGCATATACGGTTTGGTCGCGTGCGTAGTCGCCAATTTTTAGAGCCGCTTCGACATCATGATTAGCCGCAACGATACCCCTGTGGAGTTGTTCCATAACGTGAACCGTCTCCGTGGTTCTGGTGACCCCGTTTACGTTCCTGTCCCCACTCATTTTAGTAATTGTGGTAGTGAGTGCAACATCCAATGTACCAGATCTCATAGTGGTGATTTGGGGGAAGTTACCATTGACTGGTTGTCCGGCCGAACCGTTCATCGGTCGTTCGTTTTTTCCGGGGACGTAAACGTCGGGGCGTCGAGGGGGTGCTGACATGATAAGTGTGTCGAGGCGTTGTTTTGCGAGTGATTCGTGTGTTTCTTGTGATTAATCTGTGATTACGTTGTGTTTGCTTCGTAGTTACTCCACTCTACAGAGGAGGAGCGGAGAGAAGGGTAGGGGAGGGGTGAGCCATGGCGAGCAAGTCGAGGAGGGGGAAGAGTGTATGTAGTAGTAATAGTAGTAGTAATTATAATTATTTATTATAATTTACTTATAACATTTTATAATTAATTGTGGAATAAAATGACCAATGCTATGACCATGTATATTTATATACGGATGATTTCTAGCCACAATTTTTACTAAATTTTTCAACAAGAATCCCAAAGAAATTTATATGGAAGAAATGTGGCCTTACATTCCGTACGCTATTACCATGTAACGCCTTTATCAATGCTAATTATTCCCAATTATTTTTAATTAATTCTATTTCTTGCATTTGTTACACACTATTCTTATGTAAATAAATTATTATCAACACCATCATTTATCTATTCGTATGTATATTATATTATTCGTATGTAGTTATGTTTATTATATCTACATCTTGTGTTTGTTAAACGCTATTCTTATGTAATCCTCATATGATGCGATAATTCTTCTTATTTCTTATTTCTTTATTAATTACTACTGTTAGTGTTATATATGTTTGCACTCTCCCACTCTCCCACTCTCCCACTCTTCCATCCCTCTTCTCCCACTCCTCTCTCGTTCACTGTCCCCCACAGTCTAGTGTTTTACCAATTATCATTTACCAGTTACCAGTTACCATTTATCATTTACCATTTACGATGACTTCGATTACGCGTCCCAGTACGCCTCCTCAAGGCGATACGGCACCAAACTCTCCCCGACAACGCGATGATCCAATGGTCGATGATCCAATGGGCGATGATGACGAAGGAAGTTACTCTGTCACTGATGAGCATGTATTAAGTGAACGAAACCTTCTTAATTTTCTGTGTATTCCACTGCAAATGCTCGCGACTGCAATGGAAAACATGACATCCGGTTCTCAAGAGCATGAGTTATGCAAGAATTTACACGAAGCTTTGAAAGAAATACACGGTAATCTTCGCATCGAACGCGATAGTTCCCGTCTTACGAACGCGCCGAAGCCCGATATGTATCAGTATTGGTTTCAAACGTATGAAAACCTTAGTGTTTTTCAAGGGAACTGTCGTCCCACTGAAACGAACTACCTCACTCGTGCGCTTGAAGTCATTGACAAGTCAATTGCAGCGTTTTTCATACCAATGTGCGCGTCATTCAACCAACTATATCTATGCCACAAATATGAACGCGACCAAAAGGCCGCTGCCATTACCATCCAAAAAAACGTGCGTGCTTATTGGGGTCGAAAGATTGCAATGTCAATGAAACTTGAACGTATGCGCGCGGCTTCCACTTATTACATCTGATTTCATCTGATTTCTGAGTGACACGGAAAACACCGTCAAGTCGGATAAAAAGATCTTGTTTATATGTTTATATGTTTAGTACGAATAGCAGTAGTGTTATATGTTTAGTACGAATAGCAGTAGTGTTATATATTATATATAAGTTTATATTTAAGTTTTATCAACGCTACCCACCTGTTCAAAAAACTCGATTTTTGACCATTTTTGGCAAAATCGACAAGGTATCCCCCTTGCCCCTCTGTTTTTTGAATGTATGAGTGGATTAAAATTATCTATACTATATATATTAGTTTTTTATTATCTATAGATATATAAACAGTGAGCTGAGGCTTTGTGTAGTTTAGATGGTATGGTCTGATGACTTAGAAATGTATTCTAATTGAGGTTTGATTCCTCTTCGTACCCCCTGCTGGACGATTCGCAGCAGGTAGTATCGTACAAGAAGGTGGTTTAGCGGCCATATCAAGTATCATAGGGAAGGAGTGGCAATACAGTATTGTCCAAATAAGTCAAAATGGTTGCAAATAAAAAATTGATTACGGTAATATAGGTCTGTATCGGAAATAGGTTTCCCGCTGGTACAGATGATGATAATGGGGACCAAATAGTCCGTATCGGAAATAAATGTCCCGCCGGTACAGATGATTATAATGGGGACCATATGGAGATAATTATATCGTTGTAATATTGATTAACACGAATATTTTGCAAAACACTGTAGCTCAATGGTAGAGTGCCACGCTCATAATGTGGAAGTTGTTGGTTCGATTCCAGCCAGTGTTATTTATAAACAATATTAGACTACGTGTTTATATAATTAAAAATACTTGTATGAATAGCAGTGGTGTTATATTTAAGTTTTATATTTAAAATAATAATTTATTTCGAAGGTGAACATAGAATCCACTGTTCATATCTTATGAATTAATGTTTTCCTTGAAATTTCTTTGGATTAGGAGTTCGTACCTAATAGCTTCACCACCATAAATTTCCATTTTTATATTTATTCAATGGTATTGTCATATAAAAACAATTATTACGTGATCATTAATTAATCTTATCTATTTTTATTTATAATATTATAATTATTTATAAATAAAATTGTACCCCCTACCTCTCGTTCTTCCCCACCCCCTACCTCCCGTTCTTCCCCCTCTCGTTCTTCCTCTCGTTCTTCCCCTATCGTTCTTCCTATCGTTCTTCCCCTATCGTTCTCCATATCGCATTTACCTTTACCTTTACCTTTACCTTTATTCTACCCCTGTTTACCATGTCTGCTGCATCAACCTCTTCCGTGACAAACGAGCCATGCGATCAAGGCCTGAGTGAAATGACAGGCAAATATTTATGTGACGTGATAAGCAAAATGATCAAATGTTATCCCTTAACAACAGAACCCTTAGCAGAAGCGGTGGTTATACTCTTGCGTGATCTGGCAGCTGCACGGTGCTATACACATAAGGCGGAACCGAAAGACATGCATATCTTTTGGGATATGGTTAACGAAGCATTGGACAGGTTTTACATCACCCACAGCAATGATGAAAACACGGATCACGCGGCAGATATATTTCATACTGCTAAAGAGGCGTTCGACGCTGCGCGTGATATTTCAAAAGCACTCGAATACGTGAAACGAGTAGCCGATAAAGTCGTGTTTCGCATGCAACCGCTCTGTATACCAATGACAAATGCAGAAGCCGACTACATTTTCAAGATGAATGCTGTGGAACAAAATGAGAAAGCGCTCAAGTATGCTTCCGATCCGAAAATTCCGAAGAAGCCGGCCAACGATTCGGGGATGCATTCTACAACCATTTAAATTCCGAATTCCTACATATGTAGCATAAATGAAATCACACTATCATGTAACTACAATTTTATAGTAGTGTTTTCTCTTTAACACTACAGTGAAATAACACTGGTTAATTCTACACCACAATTTTATTGCCAAATGTTTGTAATTTTATTTTATTCATGAACATAGTGCTATTATCACGATATAATTATTTAATTAATTAATTAGGTATCATTAATTAATGATTAATTAATTATCACCTCTTCCTCCTCACCCCCACCATTCCTCTTCACTCTACGCACCCCTACGTCAGTTGCGGGTTCCCACTCCCCTAACGTCATCCCTTTACACTCTTGCACTCTTGCACTCTTGCACATTATTTCTCAACTACTTTCTTCATCCCCTGTTTACCATGTCAACCAACGATAACAAACCCAACACCGAGTCGTGTGAATATGACGATGGCAAATCCGAGCCATATGTATTGACCAGTGGTTTTGTATTTCAAATACTAACAGAGATCATCGAATGTTTCTTATCGGACACAACGAACAAGAGACTTGTTTCACAACTGGCGTCTGTACGAGATTCTGCTGCTTACATGGCGCCCGAAGGAATGCGTTTTCTTTGGGAGAGCATGTTCGAAATACTCCGAGACAGCTACTTGAGATGTGAAAACAGCAAAAAACAACAACACACACAAGTCGCAAACATATTCAACACTGCATATCGGGCATTCGACGCTGCATCTAAAGCAATGGATGATACCTATGATGATGCAGACGATGTTGATGATGTCAGCGGTGTCAGTGATGTCAGTGGTGTCAGTGGTGATGATACCGCATTCGTCGCTGGTCATCTTGTCCCGACTTACGTACACAACCTTGACTCGGACTCGGACTCGGACTCGGACTCGGACTCGGACTTTGACAAAACAAACTTTGACGGTCAAAGCGAACTCGATCAGTTTGTAATGGAGTAATCTCAGACACTGTTTATGAAGTCGTTACCGAGGGTTTTATCGTGTACTCTGTTCAATCCCCGCAACTTCTAAGAGACATTTTCATACGAATAATAGTAAAAATTATCTCCTATGAACAATATGAACAATATGACAGATTTAGACTACGTATTTTATATAATATATAAATCCTTAATTTTTAAGGTTATTAAAGTTGCAACGCTGGGCTGGGATAGGAAATCCCCCGTTGCGTAACTCCATCTTTCTTTGTAAAAGTATATGGTTTGTATAAATATAATTAGAATATTCTTAACATATATGAAATTAATACAATATACTATCCTACACTCATTCCAGTAAATCCTGCTACAAAAATCTTCAGCCGATATGGGGCCCAGAAAATTATAAACCATTAATTTAAACTATAAAAGCTATATAATATTTATTATCATGCCTGTCACTTTCGGAGAACAACCATTGTTCTGGATATGGAACATCATCGCCGCTTTCCTACATTTGGTCAATGCTGCTATTATGATTATCCTTTTTTACACACCCGATGAAGACGATGTGGTACACAAAGACGTGTGCTACAATATTACACAGGAATATGCTGGTTGGTCCAGTAACAACGATACTATACCAGACGGGGAAGAAAATTTCAGTATCACTGTTCGCAGTGTATACTCGCACACTTTAAGTCTACACTGGCTGATTGTTACATTTCACCTACTGTCATTCATATTTCAATTAATACCAGCGTTGTTTGACAATGCTTCACCGTGGCGTGTTCCGTGCATAAAGCAGTGGGAATATCCATACATTGAAATAGTAACCAAAGAGGGACGTAACCCACTTCGATTCATAGAATACGCAGCATCAGCCTCTATCATGCTGGTTTGTATTGGTTTACTCACTGGTATCCGTGACTTTTCAACACTCTTTATGATTGCTATACTATGTGCAATTTGTCAATTTATGGGGTTGATGTCAGAATACGATGAAAAACGTTGGCAAGAAATCACACACACTGTAATAGGTTGGATAGCATTGATGGCGTCGTATGGCATAATATGGACATACTATGGCGTTGCGAATGCACAAGCAGTTGATGATTATGAAGCACCATGGTTTGTCCACGTTATTGTCATATCAATGTTTGTATTGTTTAACTCATTTGGGTTGGTACATCTAAGAAGAGTGATGAGTGAGAAAGATAGAGATAATAATCCAAAAAACGAAGACGAACGAAAATTGGGCGAACTATTATACGTATCGTTGAGTATAGGGGCTAAAACACTACTAGGGTGGTTAATATACGGCTCCGTCATGGCAATGGGTAACCCGTGCGAATAAGATAAGAATACTACATAATACTACATAATACTACATAATATTAATGTGTTATTAAGATAGGTATATAGTTGAATAAAGAAGTTTTTTATATAATATATAAATCCTTAATTTTTAAGGTTATTAAAGTTGCAACGCTGGGCTGGGATAGGAAATCCCTCATTCGCTACACAAGTTCGTAGTGTAATGCTACCTCCCTATCCACCAACAGTAAATACCAACACATCATAACTGATATGCACCTAACATATCAATATATCATAACAGTCGGTGAAATTCACTATAAATATTAGTACGAAGTATAATATACATGTTGCATGGGGGTCCACCAGCTTTTAATTTTGAAGATGTTAACGCGTCGCAGTCAATGCCTGAACAGCAGGTAAGAGAGAAGAAAGCAACCGTGAAAGAGGTGAAGGAGGCGGCAAAAAAGGTTAAAGCCGAAAAAGCGGCAAAAAAGAAAGAGGCCAAACGTAGAAATGCTATGGAATCATATCAAATCTGCGAAGCAAACCGACTGAGGAAAACGATGACGAAGTCAAAAAAAGCGGCTCTATCTCAACTCCCGGTTAAATGTAACCTATCTGAAATCACGGATGAACAATTGGGGATATGGATCTTAAGTTTGCAATTGGAGAGAGATCGTCGATTACATAAGTGGTTGAAAGGTGAATTACAATAATATTACATAAGTGCTAATATAAAGATAGGGGGTATTTCGTTCCATTGATATTCATATATTAAATATATATAGTAATAATAACCTATAAGTAGATACGATAAAACTTATTAATATGAAAATACCAAATATCTTTAAAAAAATAGCAACTGTGTTATATTTTCCTGTATCGGCGTTCTCAATATATACTGTAGAAAAATATACACATAAAATTGCATCTAATAAACGTATCGAGGTGTGATTATTAATAAATCTAAGAACGGAATAATGTATACGAATATCTATGCTGTGATAGTGTAACACTACCCCCCTATCCAACACCGTGTTTTATTCCCATGCTGTGACAGTGGTAAAATTGTGGTCAGAAACGATTCGTAGCTCATTTTATTTCATTTTATTTCATTTTATTTTAACTATATTTTAATTATATTTTAATTGTAATCATTTATTATTTATCTCCTATTCACAAGCACACATACGTCTTATATGCAAGCATGTGCAAGTTCCACACGCAAGCATAACGCGCACAAGTATCACAAGTATCACACGTATCTCTCGTATCACAAGTATCACAAGTATCTCTCGAATCACACGAATCACACGAATCACAAGCATAACAAGTATTATTGAAAATGTCTTTATCTTTAAAAACGGAACCAGAGGAACAGGGATGCGTGTTTCCACAACCACCACCATTGAACCCATGTTTAATACAAACGAATCTACCCCCGATCCCACACCCAGACGTATCAGACGGTACCACTGTGTTGGACGTTCAGCCCCCTGCCGTTGGTATCCTTATCGCACCAAACCCACGTTCGATTCGCCGTTTAACCGCCTCTTTTAAAAGGGACGCAAAAAAGGTCTGGCATGCCCTTGTTCGTTTGGAAGAAATTCTATTTGATTCTGAGAAAACTTTATCATCGGTACAACCCGGGAAAAAAATGAATGTGCTGCTATCGAGCGTAACTACTGCAAAGCACGTTTTAAAAACGTCGCGTCAGACAGTCGCTTGTAGCTATGAACTTTGCATTGCAGGATATGTGTCGGGTGATTCGCGAGAAGAAACCTGTCGTACAGAAATGTACGAATCCATCGTAGCAACTTCGACTGCGGTGGAAGCTGCAATCGAATGCATATCGCTGTACGTAGCTTTCAAAGCCTGCCTTCGTACCACACGAATCAAGTTGCCGATGACCTCTGCTATGCACTCGATCAATGCTGCAAAGGCTGCAATGTTACGCAGAGTATTGACTGGTCCTGAAAAGACGATTGAAAAGGAACCCGAGAAAACGATTGAAAAGAAAAAGGATGTTGTATTTGGCCCACTGACAAAGTCCAATACCTCATTGGCAAAGGCTTGTGCTGCTTGTGTTGCTTTTGACGTTAATATTATGCGTAACCGTTCCAATTCGCCTCGTTCAAAGGAGGATATCAACGACAAAAAAGAATCCAAACATGTCAACAAGAAGAGAAAATTTTAAAGTGTCAACAAGAAGAGAAAATTTTAAAGTGTCAACGAGAAGAGAAAATTTTAAAAGGTAAAATTTTAAAATATAAAATTACATGTGTTTATTCATCGTAATTAAAATATCCAAAAGTACATTTTTCGGACCGGTATCGATGTCATCGACTGAACACTTTACAGTGGGGTGGTCGTGTACGCTTCGAAAAGACGTGCTTCGACTACGGCCGCGCGATGCAGTGCTTTTTTGAAACGTAAGAACTCCGTTCGAATCGATTTGAAAAGACATATCAAGAAACGTCACCGCTTTTTTGACTGTACGTTTTTGAAACGTAAGAACTCCATTCGAACCGATTCGGAATGATGTGTTAATACGAGCCATATTATAAGTAATCGTAAGCGTAAGAGCGAGAGTGTAAGCGTAATCGTAAGCGTAAGCGTAAGCGTAATCGTAAGCGTAAGCGTGAGAACGTAATCGTAAGCGTAAGCGTAAGAGTGTGAGTAAGAGTGTGAGTAAGAGTAAGAGTGTGAGTAAGAGTAAGAGTGTGAGTAAGAGTAAGAGTAAGAATAATGAATGGTGAGTAATGATAAATAATGGTGAGTAATGGTAAATAATGGCGAGTAATGGTGAGTAATGGTAAGTAATGGTGAGCAAAATATTATTATATAACATATGTGCGGTATATAAGATATATATAATCATTATTATAATGTCGTGTCGCATTTGTTTGGAAGACACGGGTACTTTGGTTCAACCGTGCAAATGCAGGGGGTACGACCACGGGTATTTCCATAACAAGTGTTTAAGCACATGGGTGTCCATATCAGGAAACGAGAAATGCGAGATTTGTAAAGAAAAGTTTTATTCTCGAGAAGAATGTGGTTGTACGCTAGATAAATACATAGAACAATGCTTTTGTTTCAAGAGTGGTTCTGAATTCGAGAGTATGTTATTGCAGAGTACTTGTTTGATGTTTGTAATGTACGTGATTTGTTTTATTTTAACTCCTGATGCGAGTCTTCTAAGCATGTCAATTTTCAACACGTACATAATAATAATGCTCTTAGTATCTATCCAAATATTCCAGCAAGGTAGATATGATTTTTTCATTTTAAACGTGAGTGTAATCTGGAAATCCGCGTACGTAGTGTGTGCTTTTCTATGTTTATTGGTACGTGATTTTTTTTCGACGGACGATTGTCATTACAAATGTATCAGAGAGCTGTATTTAATGGGGTGTGACAATGGATGTCCTTATTTCACCAGTTTAACCCATCGCCGTTCAATTTATATTGATTGTATGTTTGTAAATATAATGAATCTATTAGTGTTGATCTTTGCACGTTGTGTCCAATTATGTTTCAGTCACATGAGGAGACGGTCGTATGTGAATTTAGAAGAGTGTGGTTTGAAGGAAGAAGAGTGTGGTCTGAAGGAAGAATCAAGACCGTCTGAAGGCGAAGAAACTTGTTTGTTAACCCCACCCTGATCTTCTTGATCTTCTTGATCTTCTTGAGCTTTTTGATCTTCTTGATCTTCTTGCTCGTCATCGTTTGCACTGTAAACTTGAGTGGACGCATTTTCAACGGAACAAAAAAACAATATTCCAATGAGTAGGTACGATACAAACCCGAACGCGGATAAAACCAACCATGCAAAGTTGAGTTTATACCTGTCGTGACAAACGCTATTGCATCCCCAGTACCAATAAGGGTGGTAATATGGGATTCTATCTAAGTCCAATTGATTTTCTCCTGCAGAGATGGCTGCTGCGAGCAGAGTTGGTCTACTCACTGCATCGTAATTGATATGGTTCGCCCAATCTATTTTATCACCCGAATCAATGGAGAGTGAATTAAACGCGTTAAATATACAATCATTTTTAATTTTGATTTCTTTGTTCCCGTATCTTTCAAATCTCGCGACTGGGTTGCCGTCTAATGCAACGCTTCTACAGCCAACATCGCCTAATATTTTCAAATCTGTAAATACTCCTTTCCAATACAACCTGCCGGATAATATAACAAGTTGAATAATTGCAAACGCAATGAATAAAAAACCTGAAATATTATGTCCTTTCCGTTCCTTTCCAGCGTAAATAGCCACAATTGATACGAGAAAAGCGCTTCCAGCAATAACTGTTTCAATGATCGCGTAAATGCCCGGCGTGTCTGGTTGTTGATTCGTTTGAGTAAAAATATTAAGCGTGTTGAGAACAGGCATTGATATGAACAATGATCCGAATAAAATACTGGATGTAAGTGTTGCCAATACATTTATAATTTTACGCATGATTGTGTTACTATGTTCAATATTAGTATTATTTATACTTGTTATATTTCATTTCTCACATTTCGGGGAGAAGACCATCGTTTTACAGCAAAAAAGCCTCGTCCCCATCTTCGATCACGTCTTCGTCCTCTTCGACCACGCTTTTGTTTCCTTTCCCATTTAAATTCCTGTCTTCGAAAATCCTGCCTTCGAAAATCCTGCCTTCGAAAGTCCTGTCTTCGTTTTATGATTTCTTTATTCTGAAACCCGTCTGAATTAACGTTGGTTTTGAATTTATCACCGTACTCCTGACGTATTACTACAGTACCGTTGTTCTGCGTCGAGAATTTATCGGTTAGTTCGCAGTTAACTGGTATAAACGTACACGTCGATACCTGTTCATTGAAACAGTGATGCATTAGTAAGGAACAAAATTCTCCCCCTGAAATAATTGTGTTTTGAACAGGAAGGTCTCGTATTTTTTGAGGAGGATCGGAATCAAACCTATATTTCATCCTGAGAATGTGAGGTATTTGCTTTTATAGTATTAAACAGCGTTGTACGAGACGGGTGTGTGTGCTCTGTTTTTAACAACAACTCTCGACGAACAGTGGTTGCACAGAACAGGGGCTTGTGCTGATAACTTCACCTCCGAACGACACTTTGCACACGTATAGTCTGTTGTGGGTGCAATATGAGTAGGCGGTGTGTGATTATGAACCGTCTGTTTAAGAGCTACTACTTGATTGATAATTAAATTTCTTTCAACAACCCCCCGGCCGGAAAATAACCCCAAAACATTCATATTGAAAGTAGCAGAAGCGTTATTTATACCGTTTAAATCGTTTACGCTTTAAATCATAAGCATAGAACAAGCGTTAAAGCATAAGCATAAGCATAAGCATAAGCATAAGCATAGGCATGAGCATAAGCATAGGCATAAATATTAAATATTAATAAAAATGTTGAAATTAAAAAATTCGTACGAGAAGATAATCTTACTAAAGAGAAGGTAATCTTACTAAAGAGAATGTGATCTTACTAAAGAGAACGTGATCTTATTAAAGAGAATGTGATCTTATTAAAGAGAACGTGATCTTGTGAGAAGGTAATCTTAAGCGTAATAATGAAACGTAAATTTCAAAGCGATCGTATCGATTATTCGAAGTCGTTGAATTCGTTGGTTACAAAACGACTAAATGATGACACTGATAACAAACGTAACATCTACGCTGTTCAATACGAATATAGGGTGCGAGACCGTAAAAAGTCAGCGTATAAATTTATTTTATCGAGCGCGAGTGATATGTTTCATCGTGAAATAAAAAACAATGGCGTAGATACCGTGGCGGAGGTAATTTTAAAAAACCACCCCTGTCATTTATATATGGACATCGACGTGAATTTATTGAAATACCCCGACGTAGACGTTCATAAAAATTGGTCTTTGTTGAAAGAAGTAGTAACGGAATGCTTGTGCGAACAAATAAATGTACCGGACTGTGTACCCGAATACATTGTGCTTGATAGCAGCAACGATGTGAAAGGTTCTTTGCATATAATAGTAAAATGCCCGGATTATATTTTTACAAACAATCTTCACTGCGGTGGTTTTATTTCAAATTTGGGTCGTTACCTCCAATACAGTAAAGATTTGGGCGAAAAAGGTTCAACCGAGTTATTGGAGGCGTACGAACACATTGACAAAGGAGTCTACACGTCGAACCGTCTCCTTCGAATGTTGGGGAGTACAAAGGTCGGTCAAACCCGTTACCTAACGTCGTCTCGTCCGTTCACATTCGAATGGTGGCAAGAAACGCATGTATGCGATTCTAATTCGGATCTACATGAAGTATATGTAACGTGTGTGTGTGAACCGACAACGGTGGTGTGTTCTGCTTTTTTTTTACCACCGTTTATGACTGCGGTGATTGATTTCTTGAGCAAAACAACAGGTTTCAAATTACAAAATCCTACCCTATACAATGCGCTTCGGATGACGTATCACATTCGTACAGACAGTCTAAAATGTCCTTTTCAAAAAACTCCCCACGCTTCGAACGTTTGTTATATAATTTTGCATATTTTGCACGGGAGTTCTGCATGTTGGCGTTTGAAATGTTTCAGCAGTCGATGCAGCGACCGTCGTACAAGCCTTCGGTATTTTCCTTCCGAGATCAACGATTTGATTTCATCGTGGTTGTCTGAGCGAATAAGTTTTAAAGTAAACTAATTTTTCTCGAGCTGTTGTACGGAGGATGTGAAATGTTTGAATATATTTTCACAAAAGAACGATGCGAATATTTTTTTCAAAATAAAGTCGGCGTTGTACGTGTTTGGTAGGTACCATTTTTGTGCTAATATCCATATTCTAAGTTCCTGTTGAATGAAAGTTGTAAAATGTCTAAGTTTAAAATAACAATAACAGAGGGGTTGATATTTAAGCTGTATAACAATGTGTGATATACCTTGATCTGATCGTATGATTAATTGTACTCCCGATTCAACGTGTGGTATATTTTTTTTTTCGAATGCACATATACTTCCTACGGGCACACTGTTTATTTGCGAAACAGTGCATGATGTATGTATGGTCTGTAATATTGATTTAAACCGTGTATTGTTATACACTTTTCCACAAATCTCTGCTCTCATTTTATTAAATATGATGCAATCTCTAGTAACATGTGCTGGGATCTGTACATTTTTACCACGAACCATGTCCAATAAGTAGTAAGTAACTACATGTTGAATATGTTGCTTGTTAACGCTCATGCGTAGATATATATTGCATATTATATAGTCGTTTAAAAGAAACGATTCTGGATTTTTTAAAGTATACTTGAAAAGTATAAATATTGTCTTGTACTTTTAAAGTATAAATATTGTCTTATACTTTTAAAGTATGAAAGCAGGTACGTCTGTGATGTCAGGGATCGGTGGTGTATTCAGCGTACTCGGTATTTATATAATTCTCAACAGTGGTTACGAAAGTCCATCGATCCCATCTGGATTTTTAATTTCGCTCTTGTTGATAATCAGTGGTAGTGCAAGCGTAATAAGTGGTGTGTCGTTGACCGCGCACACGAAAATCAAGTTGAAATACCCTCATCTATTTATGTGTGTACTGGGCGTGTTTGTTTTGGGATTAGGAGTTCGTACGTTGGTGCTTCACCCTTTGAATTTACCAAACTGCGCTTGTCCGTCCAATTATTACGGAAGTAAATGTTCGTTGTGTGACTGTACATTTGGAATGTGCGACGATGGTGGCGATGGTTCGGGTATCTGTATATGTGACATAGGTTACACGGGTTCTTCGTGCGACGTTTGCGCGTCCAGTTTTACGGGAGATAAATGCAATGTATGCAAACGCGGGTACACTGGGTCGTCTTGCAATATTTGTGCCCCGGGGTACACAGGATCGTCCTGTGACGTATGCCATTCAAATTGGGAATCAGAAAGCGACGATTTCGGAACATTGTGCCGTACATGTAAATCCGGTTTTTATGGCGGTTATTGCAAAACGTGCGGCACGTGCAATACACATGATAGTCTGTCTGTTTGTCGAGATAATGTTTGGCACGATGCGAACGTGTACACGGGCACGACCTGTTCGTCGACAGGAAAAGTGTGTTCTACAAAGTACGATTGCAGTAGTTTCAATTGCAAAGGGTTGTGCGTCGACGGGGACGAGACATCTGGTGAAATCTGCGAGTCCGACTTAGAGTGTTCGTTCGGAACTTGCCAGTATAGAACGTGTTGTGGTGAGAAACGACACGGCGACGGGACTTGTGAATGTCAACGTAACGGGTATTGGGGTCCAATGTGTGAAAAATGTCCCGGTTTCGACGGTGTGTATTCGGCAAGCATATGTGCAGGCCACGGAACGTGTGCGGGCGCGTACAGCGGTAGTGGGGAATCTGAATCATTCAGTCATTTAGAATGTATGTGCAGCCAAAAAGGGACTACACCGTACCCAACGTGGAGTGGAGCAATATGTGGTTGTTTGAAAGAAACAAGCACGTCTGTTGGTTGCAGCGATTGTGGCAACGGTTTCTTCGGAGATACGTGTTCGTCGTGCCCGGGAGGTGGTGGTATTTCACAATGCAACATGCATGGTGAGTGTGACGATGGGTTGAGTGGAAGTGGGACCTGCACATGCGACATAGATATTAAAGTGAACGGGCTCGGTGGTTGGGGCGGAACGAGTTGTTCGAGTTGTTTCTCTTCCGATTTTTACGGAGACAGATGCCGCACCTGTCCATTGTTAACAACCGTTCAATGCGGGGACGGACGTGCGGAAATTCCTAACACGGGTGTCTGTTTACTGAGCTGCGGTACGGATACATGTGGAAGTGATGGAACGTGTAGCTAATATGTTGGGTATATAAGTGGTGTTTACACCATTTAATATGTACGTTTCGAATAAAAAAATGGAACATTTCCGTCATACAAAAAACATGGCAGTGGAGATTAATTATACGGACGCTCAATATGCACGTGCCGATCAACGAGCGCGTGAATTGGGGGTCTTGAAACACTCGATAACCAACGGAAAAAGCAATATATGGGGAATGCTCGGCGAAGAAATCATTCGAGATCTTCTTAAATGTTCGGATTCAACGGATATTTATAATTACGATTTGATGACTCCAAAAGGAAAACGTTTGGAAATAAAAACAAAAAAAACAGTTTTGACGATTCCACCAAAATATTATTTCGAATGCAGTGTTTGTGCACACAATACGAACCAACAGTGCGACATGTATGTCTTTTTACGCGTCAGTACAAGTTGTAAGAAGGCGTGGGTGTGTGGATATATGGAACGTGATGATTTTTTTAAAAAAGCAAGATATTTTAAAAAAGGCGACCGCAATTATTCGAACAACCACACGATCGGCGCGTCGTGTTACAATTTGAACGTTTCAGAGCTGAAGAACGTTGTAGATTTAGTCTAAAGAAGGCCTAAAGAAGG